>Ga0315294_10004590_pt1 | contig 15100 bp, 16 predicted proteins | sample YL17G13_40_MG_FD_203626 | JGI IMG/M metagenome (GOLD analysis project Ga0315294, IMG submission 203626) | Sediment microbial communities from Yellowstone Lake, YNP, Wyoming, USA - YL17G13_40 | ecosystem: Environmental > Aquatic > Freshwater > Lake > Sediment | place: USA: Wyoming | collected... | reverse complement strand
CAAGAAGTGATGTTGGGCATTGACACGGGACATGGTACTATTGGATTTAGTGCTATCACCGGTTCTAAAGAACTCAATGCAGGAACAGTAATATTGGATAACAAGACAAAAGAACGGCTAGACGAAAAAAGAATGTATCGCAGGGGACGGAGAAACAAGCTGTGGTATAGGCAACCTCGATTCTTAAATAGAACACGAAAAGCAGGTTGGTTACCGCCTTCAATTGAACGTAGATACCAAGCACATCTATCATTAATCAAGAAAATCAAAGCACTACTTCCAGTCTCCAAAGTAATCATCGAAGTCGCCAAGTTCGACATTCAAAAATTAGAGAATCCCGATATTGAAGGAAACGGCTACCAGCAAGGAGACTTGTATAATTACCAGAACACCAGGAGTTATTTGCTTGCACGGGAGAAAGGCATCTGCGAGCATTGTGGTAAAGATTTCAAGAATGCCCCGTCGCACGTTCATCACCGGAAACCACGGAACCAGAAAGGAAATAATAGACTTGAGAATTTCATGCTCGTGCATGAAACATGCCACGGCGAGATTCACGAGCACCCTGCATTGTTGAAAAAATACGAAAAGGCTTCGGTGAAGGAATACAAGCAATCAACGTTCATGAACATCATTAATAAACGATTTTATCATGACGTGGAGAACCTGGAAGTTACTTACGGGAACATCACGTTTGTTGACAGGAATGATTTAGGGCTTGAGAAATCACACGTGAATGATGCTTTCGTGATATCTGGAGGGAGATTACAAGAAAGGACACATCCATTTATAGTAATGCAGAAGCACCGGAATAATCGGGTGATGCAACTGAATCGAAAGGGCTTTACACCGAGCATTAAAAGAAAAAGGTCGATCATTTCTCCATTGGATATATTTTGGGTAAAAGGGAAAGAATACACGTGTAAAGGAATGTTTAACAAAGGGAAATACATGTTATTTGGAAACATGAAGCAAAAGGAATATTTCAACATGAAATTGGTGGATAGATATTACAATCAAGGTAGTTTAGCATGGAACACAGAAAAGATGCCCGATTCCTCCACGGCATGAATGCCGTGGTCTCCTCGGGCAAGACGGATGAAATTATGAAAAATATAGTACGGAATACATAATTTTAAATACTATATGAATCATATAATGATCGTGGACAAGAACAAATGGTGAAAGGAGCAATGACGATCATAATCCGACGCCCGGAAGGAAACACGTCGAAGTCGACCTATCTCTACAATACCATCCTTAGACGGAAAGATTGGGTAAAGGTGACGTTGATGGTCGAAGAGGACGATCAGATGATAGAACGACTTAACGAGCACGGCATCAAGTTCTTCAAGATGGATGGAACGATCCAGATCACGAAGGAAATGACCAATCATAATGATGTCATCAAAGACCTCGTGAAAGGCATCACGTTTTATGACTGGCTCTTGAACAATCTCCTCACCGATGAACAGATGGAGAAAGTAGCCGAGCACGAGAAAGAAATCGATGAAGCGAACAAAGCAAAAGAGAAAGCAGAAGAAGTGATCAAGAACGAGTGAACTTCAAAAACGCATGGCGGAACAAAAAGCCAAGAAATTGATCGGTGAAAAAACAGATACTAGCGTCGCGGAAATGGCGGCTGAAGATGCCAAGAGACTGGCGACCGCGAAGATCGACGGGGTATCAGTGATTTTTGATCAAGGGAAGATCAAGACAGCTCACGAGGTAACCAAGGCAGAGATCGACGACGTCAAGAACGTTGTCGATGACCAGCTAGCTATTCTCGAGAAAACGGCGAAACCATCAAAACGGGCACCAAGAGCCAAGGATTCCGTTCCGAGAGAGCCGAAAAAAGTGGAATCTCAAAGGACGTTTATTCCGCCAAAACGGTTGAATGGTACGACTTTGGCCGATGCTATTGATAGTTTAACGGACGAGCAAATAAAAGACAGTGGTATGGGAGTCTTGAAGGCTGTTTTGCATCGGCATGCAAAACGAAGCATTTCGATGATGGACGCGATCATCAATGTTATATTAGATTTATTATCAAAAGATTATCAGTTTTAATTTTTGGAAGATGATAAAATGGCACGAGCATGGAAATGGTGAATCCTAAGACATGAACAAGAAATCAATAAGATGTCCTAATTGTGGAAAATTCACGGCGTGGGTAGAAGACGTGGTAGTTTTACGATGTAGCGTGGACATGAAATGCCAGCAATGTGGAAAGACATGGCGGCAACGTGGCAAACAACGTCTTGGAAGGTCGTAGAAGACGTGGTGTCATTTTGAACCTTATTAAAACTCAAAATTTAAATACTCTTTATCATATGTATATCCTTGTATATCGAACAAGAAAAATCTCGGTGAAAGAAAAATGGGTGGAACACGAGAAAAAAAACAAATGAACCATGGAGAGATCGAAGATTTTCTTTCGGTCTTGTCCGAGCCAGAGATCAAGTCAAACTGCACGATTTGCCAGCGATTGGCAAAGGTCAACAACATGAAAACTGCCCTGGAGGTATTCAAGATGGAAGACCACGTGCGATGCAAGAAATGTTTGTTTTCTATATCCAAGCGGAAATACGCGCTTCTCTATACCATTGAATTTCTCGTGAAATATAACAAGAAATATTTCACGGTCGAGAACATCCGCCGGTACGTGATCGATGAATTCGAGCATGGTGATGAAATCGTGAACACCCTCGCGATCATCATGCGAGACCTCATATCGCTTGGCGTTATCGGGATTTATAACAAGCAGTACAACGGGCATCGGTATGTGGTATTGAACATGGAACGCATCCATGATCACGACGTTTCATCGTATGCATTGCTCAGGGGATTCGGCTTCAAGGACGGCATAAAGTACAACGCGGAAACGTGATCTTTTCATCGTCTGCGAACATAGACTTGATACGGATGCTTATCTGGTATTTTCTGTTGTTTCTTTTGCCGTTGTTCGCTTCTTTTTTTCATGTCGCGTGCAAATCTCGTTCGATCATCGAGATTGCCGTGATAAAGGATGATGATGGCAGCGGCAATGATGATGATCAAGATCGCGATGATCGAGAAAAAAATGGCATTGTCCACGTCGGGAAGGTCTGGCACGGGAACATCGGAATTTGATTGGAACATCTGCTTCGATCATAAAAAGGCCAAACTTATAGATAAGGGTTTTTGTTCCATCGACGTGCCATTTTTATGCTGTCGATCGTTGATCTGTTCATGCAAGATATCATCGATCTTGACGGCACGTGCTTGGATAATCCAAACGTTAGCCAGGTCATGACAGCGGAAGAAGAAGCACTGCTTCCAGAACACTACGAGAACGCAGAACCGTACCACGACATCGTGCGAATGATACATTCTTCTCCGCAAGGAACTTTGAAGACCATAATAACCGGGCGGAAGTACAAGTACAAGGATGTCACGGAAGGATGGGTTGACAAGCACGTGTTGCCCGGCAAGGCTTATGAAATACAATATCTCGGCTTCAAGACTTACGCCTTGTACATAGAAGAGAAAGTGAAGGCGATCATCGATATCATCGAGAAATCAACCGATGATGTTTATCGGATATTCGAGGATGACGAGCACGTCATCGATAAATTCAAGGAAGAGTTGTTCAAGCTTTCTCTTTCACGAGATATCCGCGTGCATCTCATTCACGTCCGTGGTGGAAAAGCATGTCGAAGAAATTTCTTGTTGAGAAAAAAACCATAGACCTCATCGTCGAATCGATGCATCGATTTAAGCTCGAGATCGACACGGCGTGCCTTGCTAACGGCATAGAACCGTCGCAATTAGATGCTGTCAAGAAACAGCTCGGCGAGATTGGCGTCTCGGTTACCAGGAACATTCCGGAGATTGAAAAAAGAGCAATCACGAAGAAAATGGGTGATGTTTGCGGTAACGAGAAAGAGATCGATGTAATGCTCAATTTCATGCATGACACGCCATCGAAGAAATTGCTGATCGTTGGAAAAGAGAACAGTGGAAAAACCGTCACGTTGGACGAGGCGTTCAAGCGATCTCCACTCTATCACGAGGAAGTTCTTGAAGCAAAAGACTTTCTCGAGAAAGAAACATTCAACGTGAACCGTTTGCTTCCGATAATTTTTGTTCTTGATATTTGCGGCCAAGAGGAGACACTCTACAAGTTAAAAAGCTTCAAGAAAATGATCAAGAGCAAGAATATCAGCAAGATCATTCTTGTTTGCCGGGAGATCGATGAAAAGGTGGCTCTCTCGTTTGACATCTGGATCGATATCAAGTCGCCTGGCTTCACCGACACGTTCGAGTTTCTTTCCGAGAAGCGGCCAGATTTACTCGACGGTATCACGAAAGAGAAAGCATTCTCCATCTTTAACGAGCAGGGTGCAACGTTTTTCAATTTCGTGAAGGCACTCGCGTCGAAAGATTACGCGCCGGATATTGCTCTTTCTGATTTTGACGTGGCGATACGGCTTTGTAAAATAGTCTACAAGGAAAAAGATCGATCGGTCGTGAGAACAGAGCTTGAAAAACATGTCCGCGCTAACGACAATGACAAGACAGAATCGCTCTTCAAGACTATACCCTATTTTAATTTTCTCGACCATTACATCGTGGAAAACACGTATAATTATTTTAACACGAGAAAAGAAATCTTTTATGATGTCGTGCTCATGCTCGATAGGATGCAAAAGAACAAGTTTTACGTGGAGACAGATGATGTCGTGGATTTCTTGGCAAATGGCATTCCAGCAGTAGAATCGAATAGACCCGTGTTGCTCCCGTACATACATGAATATTTGCTGTACAAGGACAAGAAAAAGAAAGGTCTTGTCAAGAAGAAAAAGAAAGTGAACGATGATGAGAGTGAATGATTCAAAAGAAATGCTCAACGTGTGGTTCTACCGATACCAAGTGTTACCACGTCGATGTTTTTGATCAAGGTTATTACACGTGCAAGAAATGTGGCAATGATTGGGAGGAATGATGCGTGATGGGAAAACAACCATTCAAAGAAAATTATCTGCGGTTTTATTGCGAGAATTGCGGCGGCATTTTCGACACCGAGAAGAAGGAGAAAAAATGCCCGATGTGCCGCGATAAATTGATTAAATGGGAGAAATGGCTTGTTCAAGAGCAAAAAAGAATGGATAAATTGAAGCGAGAAGAACAAGAAAAAAGAAAGTGAACGAGGACGAGAGTGAATGACGGTCACGGAAAAGATTTACTTGTTCCAGCTTGAAAAGCATCCGCTTAAAGACATGGAGAAAGCATGGCTCATCAACAATGTACGATGGTTGTTTCACCACGAAAGAATACACGCGATGATAAACAGCGCATTCAGCCAGGATTCGTTGATCGTGTACCACGTCGCTGCTTATACCTATGATGACGTGGACGTCGGCGGTAGATACCAATCTCTTTCATTCTTGTCGCTCGTGAAAAACATCGCGCGTTCGTGGTTTCATTGCGCGTTCGATCTCATGCATCTTCCGTGGTCGTTGTATCGATTCCCGACGATATGGGCTGGTTTCTTTCGACAATGTTTCGGAACGCCAGCAAAAGATTTGAAAGAAATGGAATCATACATCCAGGAAGAATTTGACCGTGAAATTCCATTCTTTTATGGCAATGAGAAATACACGACGACCGTGTTTGTTCTTAAACGAAGATTCGTTCCACGAAATACCGAATACGATGCATGGTCTTGGCGGGAATGATGAAAAAACGAAAGAATCAATCGAAATTAATCAAGTACAAGGCTGATTTGCTGGACAACTTGATGATGCTTTTCAGGGCGGGAAAATCGAAAGATGAAATGATGATGTATTTAGATACTGTCGCAGACATGTTGGATGATTATATTCGGAAACTCAAGAAATCCAAAGGAGCATGAAGAATGAGACTACGCATCTGGGATTTACTCTCCGGCGCTGGCGGCGCGAGTTGCGGCTATCAAATGGCGTCGAAAGGGCATCATTACACTGCTCTTGACAAGTGGCAAACAGCACTTGACACGTATGCTCGAAACATAGAAAACTCTGAAGTGCTCGATCCACAAGACATTCTCGACTTCGATCCATCGGTGATGGGGCACGTCGATATCTTGCATTGTTCCCCGGTCTGCACGACGTTTTCTGGAATAAACATCAACGGAGACCGGTGCTTCGATACATCCATCATCGAGAAATGTCTTGAAATCATTGCTCTCGTGAAGCCGAAGTTCTGGATACTCGAAGAAAGTCCGTTTGCTGCCGACTTCGTTCCAAATCCAAGATTTCTCTGCGCCAATGATTTTGGTTTGTATCATCGACGGAGAAGGCTCGTGGCTGGTAATTATCCGGACGTGCGGCCAACGAGACATGTACGGGTGATTCACAGGACTGTCGTCGCACAAGAAGTGAAGGCGTTCACTTCCGGGATGCGGTTATCGAAAGAAGCACGAAGCTGCTGCCAATGGTTCGGAAGACGTCTAACGACGTGGGAATTGCAGGTCTTGATGGGATTTCCGCCGGACTATTTCTTTCATGGTGACTATAAAGAACGATGCATGCAAATAGGAAACGCTGTCTGTCCTCCAGTCGCGAAAGCGATCATGGAAACCATGCTTGGACATTGGAACGAAAAATCCTTGCTGGATTACGCGCTCGCCATGTAATTTTTCATATAGCATTTTTTATACAAAAGAATGAAAAATATAGCATGAGAAATATACGAAATTCATCTTTATAAAAGAACGTGTCTAACGAGGCCACGGATCACGCCGAAAGTTTTTTAAAGATCGGATTCGATCATTCATTTACCGATCTTTTTCTTGGTGGTCATTTGATGATAGACTGCAATCCATCAAACATGAAGTGTCTCGGCTGTTCTAAAAAAGAAGGGTGTGACGTTATACAAGATATAATGCCACTCCTTTCACGGTATCAAAATGATAGGAGCCTCACGATTCGATTTGAGGTGTCAAGATGCACGGCAATTGACTCCGGTCAATCGTCAACGCTTGATGATTTCGTGAAACTTTAACGTCTACTTTTCATGAGTCGCTTGAAGTCGCAGTTGTTTTTAGCTGCTTTTATTTTCTTTTCTTTCCACTTGATCGAAATGACAAGAACTATCGATGCAATGCAGACGATCACGATGACCTGGATGAAAATGGTTGCCATGTTGATCGGGTTTCCTCCTCCTCCTCCTGGTTGAGACTCCGTGACCGGCGGAGCGTTCATTGAAACGATGAGATCATAAAAAAGAAATACCATTGTTAAAGCCATGATGAATACCGTCGTGGCCAGGAGAAAAATCTTCTTTCCATCATTCATTCTCTCATTCACCTTTGATGTATATCTCCATCGTTGATGCCTTTGTTATTATCGTCGTTGTCATCCGGAATATATCTTTCACGAGCTTGAAGACTGCTCTGAAACTCATTCCAGCCGATGTTGATACCGTGGCGATGATATTATCAACCATCTCGATGATCTTGACCGATGAAATTGTTTCTGATCTTGCGCCGACGATTTTTGCAGCTACCAGGGCCATCGCAACCGAATAATCTTTCAATGTATAACGTGTCATGTGTCCTTTCTTGATTTCAGACTCGAACGACGCGAGGTAATTCATTTTTTTCATGGATGGGATGCAAAAATCGCATTTAAGAACAGATTCGATTCGGCAAATTTCTGCCGGTGTCAGCCGCATTCTATATGCTTTTTTATCCATCACGACAACGACGACAGCATCATTCTTTTTTGTTCTCGGCATGTCCTTGCACCCGAGAACTTTTTCTTTCAATTTTAATCTATTCTTGATGTTCTTGACCATGGATTCGTTCTGACGTATCTCGTCCCGTATTTTTTGCACGGATCGGGCGTCGATCTTTCCGACATGGTTTTCTATCAAGTATTTTCCAACGTTAAACATGCTTTGATGATATTCGACGGTGCCTTTCATGTATTCCTTCGGTATGTCTTTTCGTACTTCAACAATCTCCTTGAAAGATAGTATGTTCAGCATCGAAGGCACGACATGCTTTCGGTTCGGGAATCGTGTCCGAAGACGTTGCATTTTCCATCTCTTTAGATGATTTAGTTTAATGCGCCAAGCAATGTCAAGTGGGCATTCTTCAAATTACGTTTCGTTTTCTTGCTTGAGATCGATCCTATTTCCGTTGCCAGGTCTTTTATTGGCCGCTCGATGCCCTCGTTGTCGATGAAGAATGATTCGCAGTCATCGCCTTCCGGATCGATGAAGAAAGAATAATTATTGAAGTATGATTGAAGAACGTACATGGCTTCATCGAGGGTCATCTCTTCATATGGTCCACGATCTTCATCATTCTTTCCACTTGGCTCGAATCTATCAATGATTTCACGGCTTGCTTTTTTTCCACATGCCGGTGCATCGTCAAAAACCGCTTCGCTTTTTTTCACTTTATTTGCTTTAAATTCCTTGAACTCAGCAAGCGCTTTTTTTGAATCCTTGCTCTTTTTCCATATCTTCACGAAATCATTGACATCAGATTGCGTGTCGAGTAACGGGGCGAGTTGCTCGTTAATAAGTTTCGTTTCTGCCGACGAAAAGTTCTCTTCGACTTCTTTCTTGATGTTTTTTCCACTCGTCGTCGTTGTTTTTCGTGCCGTTCTCGTGCCAGCTAATGCGTCGGCATATCCGGTGTAGTTTTTTATCGAACTCAAGATTTCATTGAACATCGTTATCACCTTTGAAAACTTATCCGGAAAAGAACGCTGCACGAGTTTTAGAAAAGCATCATCCGCGAGCGCGAAGCCAATCGTCACGTTCTTCGACGAATTCTTTGCAGTATCGTACACGACGTGGATGTTGTCATTTGCCACGGTAACAGCCCTGACATTGATCGTGTTTTCCATGTAATCGATGCCTGTGAGACCCTCTTCAATGAGAGCTTGGCGAACCTTTGGGCTTAGCCGCTCGAACGGTGTTAGTTTCAATGTCGATTGCTTTCCTTTCCTTGATGTCGTCGATGTTTTCTTTTCCATGTTGTCGATCGCGGCTTTTATCGCCGCGTCCAATCCCGTGTACATCCGTACCTGCATGTCAAGGGTCAGCAATCGATCGATCATCTGTTTCGATGCCACTTCCTTGAACTCTTTCTCCATCGCGAGTACACCGATCGATGTAGTCGCGAACCATCTCGGAAATTGCACGTTAGCGATGATTCTACCGGATTCTATCGCGATTTTCTTCACGTTTGGACTTTCTCGCAATGTAAACAAGGTATCCAGGGATTCATCGAGCATTTTATATTGCGTGGCTGTTGGAAGCGAGTCGAACTTGAACCTTTGCATCACGGCTGTGCTTTTTTGCGCCGGTACCTTTTTCTTGTGTGATGAAGTGATGAACGCTTTCCATTTTGCCGGGTCTTGAGCATAACGGTAAAGCGCAGCATCGAAATTCGGGTACTGCTTGTAAATGTTTTGGAGGAAACTGATGCACGGCTGGACAAGCAGTATTTCTTCCGCTGATAATTTCACGTAGAAGGGAGAGTTCTTCTTGAGAATTTCCATGATCCAATGCGTTTTATCATCAAGATTTGTCGAGAAGAACGGCATATCCGTTGATTTTGCATTTACCGTGACGTCTTTTGCGTGCACCTTGTTGACAAAAGGAAAAGCCTTGATACTCTCGATGCATTTCGCCGCTTTTTCGAGGTGTTTGATAGCAATTCCCTTGAATGCCGCGTCATCTGTTTGTGCTGGTGTCAAGGCAACAGCCGATGCGCCTTTATAATCATCGTATAAATCATCATAATACTGGTTGATGCCAGCACCCCATGCCGTTTTCCACGAAAACGGTATTTCGACGTGCTCGAACCTTTTTTCCGGGAGATCGGCAAACATCTTGATGATTTTTTTTGCCGTGGTGATGGTTTGTGGAAGCTGGATTTTTTCATTGATGGAATGAGCATCATAATATCCAGAGGACAAGTTCACGCTGGCAATGTTCCACGCGTCGCCAAGAACTGAAATATCGGAGAAAGAACCTTGTGCTTCGATGAATCCAAAAGAATCGATGTACTTCTTGAATTCCTTGTTATCATTGTCATAATAAACTGAATCATTCTTGCCCCGCCTGTCTATTTCCACCATGAACTTGATATCAGGTGCTGGCGAAAATGCTTTTGCCGCCACGTGAGCACCGTTTGCTCCAGTCTCCTCATCAGTGGTAAAAAGGATGAACGGCTTGTAGCCTTTAGCTACGATGTACAAGATCGCCAAGACGCCACACCGGTCATCGCCGCCAATACCTTCCTTCGCGATCAAATAGTCTTCAGTCTTGTGCTGATAAATCGTGGTAACCCGATCCTTGTGAACGGTATCGAGATGCGCGATCAAGAGAACTGGGATATCTCCTTCCAAATACAAGTAATCTTTCGTCAAGAAAGACTTCTCTTTCGTGTATCCTCGTGAAAATAACCATGTAGTGACGTATGCCATCAATTCTTCTTGTGAAAGCCGCACGATATCATCGAATATAGCGATCTTTTTATTGACAATAAATTTCTTCTTATCCTTGTCGATATCGTGAACAAAGACCGGCGTTACTTTCGTTTCTGCTATTGTCTTTGGATAATAAACGCCGGTTTGCTGTCTCTTTCTCTGTTTTTGATGTCTCTTTCCACTCATGATATCTTGACTCTTTTTATTGAAAGACTTTCTCGTTTGGCATTCTTCGACCGTGAAGAATCGTCATCGTTAGTTCTTTTTGAAACGCACGGCGCACGTTCTACAAGACGCTGAACGAGATTAAAAATGTTGTCGTGTAATGGCAATAATAAAGAAAATTTTCATCAAATATAAATACTATTCTAACCATTCTTTTTCTCGTGCACGCGAAAAAATCACTCGTCACGGCCTTGATCATTGCGACGTTAATCATCCCATGCTTCTTGATGCCAAGAACATCTGCCGAAAAGAATACAGTTGTCTTTAGCGTCACTGGAACATATTATCTGGCCCAGGATCAATCAAGGGTTGTTGATGAAGACCTTAGCATCACGATCGAAAACGAAAGCGTGAGCATAGATTATTACATGTCATCATTACCATACAGCATCAACACGTCCATGCTTTATTTGACAGTTGCAGAGAGAAATGCTTGGCATTTAATACCGGAGAGTGAAATAAAGATTTCACGCGAAGAAGAGAACGATCCATTCACGACGTATTTTGCGTGTCAAATGCTCGTCGCAACGATAACAAGAGATGAATATACCGCAGTTTTCAAGTGGCACGCGTCGCTCGGGTTCTTGCTCTATGCAGAAATATCCAAGACGCACGAGATTCAAGCAATCTTGAGGATAACATACAAGAGTTCTTCGCAAGACTTGTATAAAGATTATGGCGGGAATTATCTTCAAAAGATATACTTGTACAAGTTTCTCGTCTCACCGGTTGGTATCATTGTCTTGGCAATCCCATTGGTTCTCGTTCTATTTCTTATCTGTTATATATCAAACACGCGAAAGAAAATAAAATCAAGCATTCGTGGTGGAAGGATGCTCACGAGATGAAAAGAATGGGGCAATGCAAATATTGTGGAAAAGAAATAAAGAAAAAAAGCAATCTTTATTGTGATAGAACATGTTTCATCCTTTTTCTTGGAAATTCAGCACGGCTCATCGTCGAGAACATGGAAAGAGCAAACAAGATGGACACGTTCATTCTCATCGATTTACCTCTCTTTTTATATAACAAATTTTTCACGAGGAATGTCGAAAGAAATGATTACATCGTCTCGCTTCAAGAAATCATGAAAAAGAGCTTGCCATCGATGGAATACAAGCTCTTGATCGGCTATTACAATGCTTCAAAAAAGAGAAAAGAAACGTACATTCCTTTATCCATGGTTCGTTCCGCGCTTGCATCTCCAAAAATGTTTAGAGTCATGGCATCGAACGTTGATTTTGATTTCAAGACGTCGGTCGGCATGGCAGAAAGAATAAAAATAGAGCATGATGAATTTATCAACGGGCTATCAAGGAAAAGCATCATAGACGATGAAACTCGAAAAAAAATGCTTGATTTGCACGAGCGCCTCGGGATGGATCAATACATGAAACAAATCGGTGATGGCGTGGCAACAGCATACGTCGCTGGCATGCTTGCCCGTGCACGAATCAAGCAACAAGACGTTGAAACCATATCCAGGAAAAAAATGGTGACCATACGCCTTCTCTCGTCAAGAATCATCGATGACATGAAAAAGAAAAATAAAATCATTCTCCCTAAAAGATTCACTGGCGATATAAAAAATCTACCGGCCGCAATCATCGTGTAGAGATAAGATCAATCTCCGTCGGTATTGTACTTCGGATCATAGATCGGGTTGATTTTTTTGCCCTTGATGGTTTTTTTCATCTCCGGGCCTCCGATGCAGAACAATGGCTGTTTTTTCGACAGTTTCATTTTTCCATTTTCATCTATATCCGTTGGCACATCGATGCCAAGCACGTCGGACATGTTTGGATGCAAAGACCAATCTTTCGTTGGAGAATGCTTGATGATCTTGTGTGTTTCGCACTCGTCTCGCAGCCGTGCTTTTTGTGGCCTTCGATAATGCCGTGCAAGCGCTGCTTCCCGGCTGATATGGGTTGTTTTCTTTTTTGTTTTTTTCTTGTCTACCATGGTCAATCAATGATAACGATCCGCTGGAGCATTTTTAAACCTTCGTCTCCGTTCCATTTTTAAACGAGGAGATGAATTAAAAGAATGGAGATGAAAGTTTCTCCATTCTTTTATTGAACGACGTGAAACAGCATGGAAACGACCACTTTATTCCAACATCCAATCAACGACCAAGTTTCGTCGGATGAGAACGATCTCGGAAAACGAATTTTACTGGAACTTGGCAAGCATGAAAAGGGCATGACGAGAAGCGATCTTTGCCTTGTTTTTGCGTTACCGCGCACGACGATATACGATGCCATTCGACAATACTTGGCAACTGGCCTTGTCACGAAAGAAAATCGAAAGCCGAAAGCACGACGACGCGGGCGGAGCGACATCTATTTCATTCTCTCGAAAAAGAAATGAGAAGAAAAGAGAAAAGAAAGATCGCTTGTTTACTTCCTAATTTTTTTTCAAGACCGCGTCTAGATGCTTTGATGGCCTATCTTTTAAAATCGGTGGTATTCTATTTTTGTTCCACCTTTTCCTTGCGTGTCGCTATAGCCTCTATACGGGTATGGCGTCGTGCATGAAGCATAATCTTGATGCTTTCCTTTCTCTTTTAACATTGAAACGAGAAATTCTGTCGCTGTTCTCATCGAAAGGCCGCCGAGAAAATGATCCGTTGACTTCGCACTGGTAGAATCGCCCATCATGTTAAAGAGATTGACGTGCTCCGGGTAGTTCGTGCAGTAATACCATTTTTTCTCGATGCCAAAATCTATCTTGCCTTTCTCTGTCCGGCACCACCGTATCATGATCCGGCCGACCGGCAATTTCTCCTTGTCCAGGAGAAAACAGACGAGATTTGAATTGGAAATGTCAGAGAATGCTCCTTCGCCAAACGCGCCGCGGATGACTTTCTCGCACGACATCTCCTCCCAGCACTGCGACGTGGTTTTTGCGACGATCCAAACAGGGTCTTTCGTGATCACGAAGGTGTATGCTTCCGGATCGATCCTTCCCTTTGAATATACCTTCTCTCCAACGATCGCGTCCGTCTCTCGTTTCAATTCCGGGTCATTCTTTTCATTGTACATCCGCATCTTTAATGCATCGATGACACGTTCGTGAGTTTCTTTTTGCTCGACATCAACGAGACGGTTCACGTCAGAAAACGTGTTCGTTATCTTGTTGATGTACATGTTCATTGCCTTGACTTGCGATGGATCGGCAAGTCGTTTGTTGAGAGAGTTTTTCGGCGAAGAAAGTTCCGTCAAGCTCTTTCTATTGCCAATCTCGTTGATGTAGGTAAAATCATCGTAATTCATCCGCACGTCCGGGAACATGACACGCAATTTCTTGTAATAATACCGCGCGTCCTTTGTCCTGTGTTCTGCGGAGAGAGCAAAGACCTTTGCCAATCTCTTCTCGAGATCGGGATATGCTTTCTTCACATCGGCCGTGGAGAACATTTTTCGCGCGTCGTCGATCAATTTTTCTTCCATGCAATACATGCAAATTGTTTCACCACGCTTGACGATCATCTCGTCCTCGTTAAAATAACTCTTGCACGCGTTGCACTCGACGAGGTCATCATGTTTTATACACTTTTCACAAACTAGGTTCTCTCCACCTTGGCCAAGTGGCTGTAACTCATGGTTTGGAAACCATTCATCACAGACATTGCACTTGGAGAACTTGTCATCGAAACATGAATAACAGAAATAATCTCCTTTATAAACACTCGCTGCATCTTGATGAATGATCTTGTCGCATCGTGAACACGTCGCCAGGTACTTATCCTTGCATTTTTCACAATACGCCATTCCCTTGAATAGAGTAGTCTTTTCTCGAGACACCGATGCATCGCAGATGTCGCAAACCGAGTAATCTTTTTCAAAACATTCATCACAAAGATGCTCGCCGGTCTCTTCGATGTAATGTTCTACATCATTGCTCGATGATTGACCACAGGAATCACACTTGAAGTAATTTTTATCAAAACACGCGGAACATACATGTTTCGTTACAACTTTTCTTTTCTTGCTGTCATATCCTTTTACTTCTTCCAATTCAGAAATCGGAACTTCGTCGCCGCATTCATCGCATGACTGCATCGTATCATCCCCTGGCGGCTCGGAATGTTTCATCCGGGGCATCGATGCCCGGCACGCGCGATGGTTCATGCAGATACATCCACGCGTGGTTTTTTAAACCTTCGCGATCGGGCATGGTATTTAAAGTATTTAAAGCACGAAAAACATCGATTGTTGCGAAATTCAAGCACGATCTTTTATCTCTTTGATGATAGAAGAAAAAAGAAAAGCGGGACATTTCCAGGAGGATCAAGACCTTGTAATTTAAAAGAGAATTCTTTTATTTTCTCTCCTTTCTAAAAGGCCATCAAAAAAATGCTGTTTAGCTTTTCGCCAGGTCTTATTAAAGTAGTAACT
>Ga0315294_10004587_pt1 | contig 15108 bp, 17 predicted proteins | sample YL17G13_40_MG_FD_203626 | JGI IMG/M metagenome (GOLD analysis project Ga0315294, IMG submission 203626) | Sediment microbial communities from Yellowstone Lake, YNP, Wyoming, USA - YL17G13_40 | ecosystem: Environmental > Aquatic > Freshwater > Lake > Sediment | place: USA: Wyoming | collected... | reverse complement strand
TTCATTTAAAACCAAGGAGAAATCAAAATTGTCGGTTTTAGAATATATATTGCAACCCCATCTTTACCCTGAATTATATGGCAAAGTATATCACAAGGTAAGAATTAATTATTATCCGCCAAGCGGCGATAATAAAGAAGCTTGGGATAACTTGGATATATTCGGCTGGTTGGGATATCCAATGCAAATAAAAATTAACTTTCTCTGTCGGGACTCTATCTTAGCTGCGCCCATTGTGCTGGATCTGGTTTTATTTCTTGATTTTGCCAAACGAGCAAAATTGGCCGGAATCCAAGAATGGCTAAGTTTTTATTTCAAATCACCACAAACTGCTGAAGGTATTTACCCAGAACATGACCTTTTTATCCAATTAACTAAACTAAAAAACACCCTGAGGTGGATGATGGGCGAAGAATTGATTACTCATCTTGGCAGAGAATATTATGACACTTGATAGAAGGGCTTGAAAAAGCGAAATCTTTCTGTAAGGAGTTGGTAGGGAAGATATGACATTCTCCCCACCGTTCCTGCGGTGGGGTATCCTGTCGTTGGAAAGGAAAAAATATTTAACTCGGGCTCTCATCCCCGTCCTCAGGGGGACGGGGAGTATTTACGCCCTGACCAATAAATATTTATAGATAATAATGAATAAAAAAGCGACTCTTCGAGTCGCTTTTTTATTGACAATATTTTTAAAAAATATATACTATAAAATTAAATGAAACCAGGTGAGGAGAGTGGAGAAAGTTAGTCTTGATGGCGATTTAGTCCCTTCAAGAAATCAAAGCATACTAGGAGTTTGTCCTGATTGTGTAAAAGCAGGAAGACCACCAAATCAGACAAGACTTTGTGATATATGTCTGAAATGCGGCGACATTCATTGCCGATGCGGAATCTAAGCTCTTTATAAAATAAGTCCCAAGCGGTTCTGAAAGAACCGTATTTTTTTTGACTTTTTCTGAATTTCAACGTTTTCTCTAATAGAGATTGACTTATTTAAAATTTTCTGCTATTATTAAAAATTGCCCGAAGGAGAAATATGAGCATGAACGCCAGTTCCTCAAAAAAAGAAATACAGGAAACTCTAACAAAAAATGTCTTCCCTTGCATAATGAAAGCGGTGCTTACTAATATTATGAGAGTGGAAGTTCCTATTGGCGCAGATACGGAATGGGTAGCAGAACGTCTTTCAGAAGAAATAATAACTAAAGGACCAATTGTGCCAGGATCATAACAAAACAGTCGGTCGCAGCTCTTTAAAATCATCTTAAACCATCACGGCTCAATTAGCCGTATTTTTTTCTTCACGGAAAATTCATAATTAGAGATTATAATAATAATCAGATCTTTCTATCAAAGGAAAAGGTGAAAATATGATTGATAAAAGAGGGTTGAATGGGACCCCTGTGGTGCCAATCGCGGATTATATCAAGAATCAAGACGAAAATAATAGGAGAGGACCAGAAGAAATCAAGGCTGACCTTTTGAACGCAGCTTCATCTTCTATGCAAAAAACTGCAATAATGAGTCGCTGTAATCTCAGTTTTGCGCAAATAGAAAAATATACAAGAATATTAAAAAGCAAAGACCTTATGTCAACAGAGAAGAACAACGGGAAGCAAATCTTTATAATAACAGAAAGAGGAAAGAGATGGCTGGAACAGTTTCGGAAATTAAGAGAAATAGAAAACGGCGCAGATTTTGGTAACACCAGCTATATTGCTTAAAAAGAGATATTTTTCACCACAACCTATGCGGCCCCAAAAGCCGCTTTTTTCTTTAGTTAATGGTATTTTTCTGCGCTGAAACGATAAATGAGAAATTTTTCTGTTTTTGGGTCAATTCTTGCTTTCTGGCAGGCAATGGAAACTTGTTTTTCCGGTGTATCTATTCCTTCTAAATCCGGTAGCAAAAGGCCGGCTTTGTAAGCCAGACGGCCGTTGAATGTGACTTCGTCTTTTTCTTCAACCATAGGGATACTTCTGACTATTATTCCGTATTCTTTTGGATTCAATTGGAAAATATTTTTAATCAATTCCGGTTTGTTTAAAATATAAACAGTGTAAGAAAGGTCAGGAAATTCATCTTCTTGTATGGGACCAAATCGGTAATCTTCTTTTGCAGCGGCAATGGCGTTATAAATCACTTCTTCAGCGATATTTTGTCTGATAGGAAGATAAGTTCCGATACAGCCCCGAAGCTCTTCTCGGCTTTCAATAGTTACAAAAGTTCCGGACTTCCTATTTAAAAACTCTTCGGGAAGATCGTCAGGAGGAGAAATTATTTGTTCCGTTTTTATGAAAGTTTCAACAGAATTTTTCGCTAATTTAACTAAAGAGTGCATACCCGGTAGTAGAATTTCGAATAGAAAATTTCTTCGAAATTTTCTCGGTTAACCCAGTAGGGTTTTTCGAAATTCCTCTACCGGGCATAATTTTTCTTTAAAAAAATGATTGAGTTAAAGAAGGTAAAAAAGACTTAAAAATTATCAAAATTATAAGAGAAGCTATTGGTATGGCTATATTATCATCCAGTACATTACTGTCAATTGGCATAAATTTTTCAATAATAGTAGCGAAAATTGCAGCTATGATTCCGGCCCAGCCCATTCGTGAACCTATTAAAATACAAACAAAAAGCATTCCAAAAGATCCTTCCCAGGCCTTAGTTCTTTTTTTATAAATCATGTTCCTGATTATTCCGGTTATCCCGTCTCCAAAAGACATAAATAAAACAGGAATTACTCCCAGCCAGAAAGTTCTGTCAAAATACCAGCCGACTAAAATAGAAACTCCGCCCATTATGGCAAAATTAACCTCTTTGGTATTATTTTTAACTTGATACCACTCTTGAAGTTTGTTTTTTTTGTGATGTAAATAGGTATAAACTGCGAGGAAAATTGCAGACAAAAACGGCAAAATTGGCTCTTTATATAAAATAGGAATCAAAAGCGCAACTATACCAGACGCTAAGAAGTGAATAGTTTTCCTGCCAAAATAAGTAGCGGAATCAGGAGCATATCCTTTTTTAATCGCAAAATCAAAAATCCAGCGCGAGATAACTTTCATCACGAAAAACACCCATAAAAGTATAGGAATAGTAATCAGAAGATCGTTTAAAATGAATTTTATAATTATCGACATATTTTATTTTACTAATCTCCCTTTTTTTATTAAGACAGTTTCATGTTTATTACTAAATATCCGACTCCGAATGGAGCTTCGTAAGAAAGAATTTCAGGCTTCCAATTAATTCCATCTAAGGCGCCCAATAGAATCAATATTGATCTTAATCCGCACTCTCCGGCCGCTTCTACAAAATCAAGGTCTAAATTTAAAATTCCTTTGACATCTTTTTTTTCAATTAATTTTATTAATTTTTCATCAAATTTTTTTCCTTCGGGAGAATATCCGCCCGGAGCATTTTTAGTAGATCTGTGAGATAGATCTCCAGAAGCAACTATTCCGATTTTTTTTGGATTGTCTTTTATAGCTGATTGGATAATCTTTCCGAAATCAAAGTGAGTTTTAAAATCTAAAAAAGAAAAAGCCAGATGAATCAGTTTGAAATCATGTTTTGATTTGTTGGATAGAAAATAGAGAGGAACCAAACTTCCATGGTCCAGTTCTAAAATATCCACTAACCTTATTGGGATTTTTTGGTTTCTGCAATTTTTTTCAATTGTTTTTATCAATTCCCGGTCATTTCTGAAAATAAATTCTGTTTCAAAATCTCCGAAATTATGAAGATTACCTTGAAAAGATGAAGACTGATTTATCGTGAATTGGTCAAATTGCAATGGGCCGTGAGGAGATATTAAAATTAAAGTTTCCACTTCTGATTTATGAAAAATTTCAGATATTTTCTCCATTTCCTTTATGGTATTAGAAACCAATTTTAAATCTTCCGGCTTTCCTATGGTCGGTATGATTAAAGGCGGATGAGGAGTAATAGCAGCAAAACTAAGCATAATTAAGCGATTAAGTTAATTAAGACGAAGAATATTGTTTCTCTAATTCTCGAATATAAAAATTAAGTCCTACTCCAAGACCTTCATATTCTTTATCTAAAAATTCAAAACCTTCTTTTTTTAAATATCTCTGACCAAACGCTACACTCAAATGACTTCTTAATTCTTCTATTTCACCTCGGGAAATATAGAGAACTCTTATTTTATCTTTAAAAAAGTAACGTCCATGACTTTCGGCAATATTAGCAATAATAGAATTTGCTGATCTTTTAGTATCGGTCGCTAAACCATATTTTTCTTCAGAAGGATATTTACTTGTAACTCGGTAAATTTTTGTTAATAATTCGTAGCCTTTTTGCCAAATTTTTAGGTCTCTAAATGAATTACTCATAATTTTCGTCGATCGCTTAATCAGTTAATTTACTTAGATTTTCTTTAAATTCTTAACCGCTTAATTTACTTATTTAAACTTAACTTCATCGCTTAATTTACTCAATTATGCTTAAATCAGCTTTACATCTGGGGCACTTACCTTTTTTGTCGTGGCGATGGATGATGTAATTTGTTCTATTTATTGCTATTTCTCCGCATTTTGGGCAGATTGTATTTTCAGATGGGAGACCAGGAATATTTCCAGTATAAACATATTTTAGACCGGCTTCTTTTCCTATCTTCCAACCTTTTTCTAAAGATTCCACCGGAGTTTCTGGTAAATGCTGGAGTTTCCAGGATATTGCTCCAGAAAATTGGGAAATGTGCCACGGCGTTTCTGGTCCTAATTCTTCTTTAATAAATTTAGCAATTCCTTTAAACATTTCTTCAGAATCTGATAAGGTTGGTATAACCAAGGTCGTAATCTCAACCCAAACTCCAGATTTTTTCATTAATTTAGCCGTATCTAAAATCGGTTTAAGTTTTGCCCCGCAGTTTTTTTGATAAAATTCATCGGAAAAACCTTTCAGATCAATATTGTTAGCGTCCAAATAGGGAATTACTAATTTTGCTGATTCTTCTGACATAAAGCCATTTGAAACAAAAACATTTTTTAACCCGGCTTTTTTTGCCAGCTTCATTACTTCCAAAGCATATTCAAGAAAAATTGTTGGTTCAGTGTAAGTATAAGAAATGCTGGGCAGTTTATTTTCTAAAGCGATTTCCACTATTTTTTCCGGCGGAATTTCATCTCCAGGGATTTCTGTTTTGCCTTTAAAGGATTGGGAAATATCCCAATTTTGGCAGTTCATGCATCTTAAATTACAACCAACGGTAGCAATTGATAAAGAGTAACTTCCTGGCAGAAAGTGAAAAAGAGGTTTTTTTTCAATTGGGTCAATATTAATCGCAACTACTTTTTTATAATTTAAGGCGTATAATTTTCCTTCAATATTTTCTCTGACTCCGCAAATTCCTCTTTTTTCCGGTAAAATAGTACAAAAATGGGCGCAAGTATGACACTGAACATTTTTATCCTTTAATTTTTTGTATAATAAAACTTCTTTCACCCCCACACCATAACGAACACCGGCGCTTTTAGCGCCAAAAGACGAAGTATGTGTTTGTTTGGTGTGGGGGTTCATTATTGTATTATAGCTATTAATTTTTATTAAAAAAAGAGCGATTTTTACGCTCAATCTATTTCTTTATTTTTTTGATTTTTTTACTTTTAAAGGAACTAGCTTGGAAGATTCCGATGGGTGCCAGGGATATATTTCACCGATGCCCTTTTTGCGGGTTAAATGATTGCGTTCTTTTTTTCTTTTTTGCGCCTCGCGGATTTTTTCCATTGCATCATGTCTTGGAATCAATAATCTAATAATATTGATTGCGACTCCGTTGACGATGCAGTCTTCACATAGCGGTTTTTCAGGAGTTAGTCTTGTTGAGCAGGTCGGCGAACATGAATCGCAGATTGCTATCGCATCTTTGCCACAAAAGAAGCATTTTTGGACTTTTTCATTCATTCAGATTCCACTCCTTTTAAATGTGCGATATTTTATGATATTAAACCGTAAATTTATGTCAACCCCGTTAGAAATCTTACAGTTTCAGAATTAGTGTAATTATACTTCATTAAAATTTCTAACGGGGTCAAATAAAAAATTTGACAAAAAGTTTTATCTTTAATAAATTAATGGAAGTATAACAAAAGCACATTAAAAAGAGGTGAAAAGGAAATGGAGAAAAAAGTTCGGGTAAAAATAGAATATTGCCTGTTAGACGGAACAAAGGTTCAGAAAACAAAAATTTTGCCTACTTTGCGAATAAGCGATACATTTCCGACGCAATTCAATGTAGGAGACTTCGTCAGCCAAAGTAAAGGACAACCTCCGGGAATGTTTCTGATTTCAGAAGCAATCGTAGAAGAAAAAAGGCTTGTATTAAATGAGGTTGATTGTGCTCCAATACACTGGAAAGGCGATAAAAATGGAAAAGGACATGGACCAGATGATTATTGCACAAAGAAGAAATGCCCACACTTGAGTCAATGTCCAATTTCAGCTCATATAATGATGATGGCCGATATTGATTGACATTCTTTCCCATTTTTTGCGGATGATTATATCCGCTTTTTTATTAATTTTTCATTTAATTATAGCGATAGTTATGTTAAAATTTAGTATATGCCCAGTAGAGGAATTACAAACCAGTCGTTTCATTCCTTGTAATTACTTTGTAATTAAACGAAAAACCCTACTGGGTTAACCGAGAAAATTTCGAAGAAATTTTTCATTCGAAATTCTCCTACCTGGGTATGCATCGGATTTTTATTGCCATCAATTTGCCTGAAAATATAAAAAAGGAATTAATCTCTTATCAGGAGAAATGGCCGGAACTGCCTATCAGATGGACTAAAAAAGATAATCTCCATATTACTTTGGTTTTTATTGGCTCTGTAAGCGACGAAGAAATTCCTGGAATTTGTAAGGCAGCAAAAGAAGCAGCGGGAAAAAAAGAACCATTTTCAATAAATTTCAAGAAAATCTGTTACGGACCGCCCAATAAGGTGCCTCCCCGGATGGTTTGGATTGAAGGAGAAAAGTCAAAAGAATTAGCTGATTTAAGAGATGACTTGGAAAATTCGCTGTTAAAATCTTCCGGTCAAAAATATCAAGAAATCAAAAGCCAACCATTTTCTCCCCATATAACCTTGGGAAGGATTAAAGAATGGGAGTTTAAGAAAATTGAACCTGAAGAAAGGCCGGAAATTGAAACTGATATTAATTTAGATTTCGAGCTTTTATCAATCGAGGTAATGGAAAGCGAGCTGAAAAGAGTGGGGCCGGAATATATAGTACTAGAAAGTTGTCCGTTAAGTTAATTTCATCAGCGAATAGCGAATCAGTTACGAATTTACGAATTCGTATATTCGTATTTAATTAGTTATTCGTTGATATATAACATGAAGGTCCATTTCATCGGTATTGGCGGAATCGGAGTTTCTGCCTTAGCCCAATTTTTTTTATCAATAGGCCATGAAGTCAGCGGCTCTGATTTAGTTTCTTCTGAAATTACTGAAAACCTGGAGAAAAAGGGAATCAAAATTTTTCTTGGCAAACATAAAAAAGAAAATATAAAAAAAGATGTTAGTTTAGTCGTTTTCAGCCCAGCAGTTGGAAAAGAAAATCCGGAGTTAAGAGAAGCCAGAAGAAGAATTTTAATTCAAAGTTATCCTCAGGCCCTTGGCGAATTAACAAAAAAATATTTTACCATTGCTGTTTCAGGAAGCCACGGGAAAAGCACGACTACGGCTATGATTAGTTTAATTTTAATTAAGGCCGGTTTGAACCCTACAGTAATCTTGGGAACGAAATTAAATGAATTCGGCGACAGTAATTTTCGCTTAGGCGGTTATTCAGAAGCAAACTACCAACTACCAACTAAAAACTACAAACTACTCGTAATTGAAGCTGATGAACATTTCGCCTCCTTTTTGAACTATTGGCCAAAGATGATCGTTTTAACTAATATTGAAAGGGAGCATTTGGATTTTTATAAAAACCTGAATAATATTTTAAAGACTTACAAAAAATATATTTCTCATTTACCACAAGATGGAGTTTTGATCATCAATAAGGATGACAATAACATTGTAGATAACACGTTTTCTACGATCGTAGAAAACGTGTTATCGTATTCGTTAAGACAAAAGGAGGCGAAGAAATTAAAAAAGATTTTAAAAGTTCCCGGAGATCATAATATTTATAACGCTTTGGCGGCTCTGACTACAGCTCGTGTTTTAAAAATTCCTGACAAGATTTCCTTTAAAGCTTTGTCAAAGTATCATGGAGCTTGGCGCCGCTTTGAAGAATTTGATTTAAAAATTAAAAATTTAAAATTAAAAATTATATCTGACTATGCTCATCATCCGACAAAAGTCAGAGTGACACTAAAAGCAGCGAGAGAAAAATATTCAAATAAAAAAATCTGGTTGGTTTATCAACCACATCAATATCAGAGGACTTATTACTTATTTGAAGACTTCATAAAAGTGTTTAAAAACGCCCTTCGACCAGCTCAGGATAAACCCTCTGTGGATAACTTAATTATCACAGATATCTTTGATGTTGCTGGGAGAGAAGAAAAAATTATTAAAAATAAAGTTTCTTCAGAAAAATTAGTCAAAGCAATAAATAACAAAAAAGCAGTTTATCTACCTACTATTGAAAAAACGTTCAGTTATTTAAAGAAAAATTTAAAGGATGGGGAAGTAGTAATAATAATGGGAGCAGGGGATATCTATAAGCTTGTGAACTATTTTACTAAGTAGGACATAGGTTATAGGACAGGTAGGACAAATAAATAGAAAAGATAGGACATAAATTTATCTGCTTTAATTAAGCAGCCTTTATCAGAACTTCTTTCTATGCCTTGGAAAATACTAATAACCACTAAAAAAGTGGTTTTTTAGTTTTAGAGTGATTATTTTGAACCAATTACTAAAAAGATAGGTCAGATAGTATTAAAGATCAATGTCCTAATTTATAAAGCGACTTGACAAGCGTTCCTGCTTTAACTATATAGTAATAATCGATTAGAAAAGGAGGAAAAAATTAACAGTTCTTTAAATTTTGAATATTACTTAAATCATACTAAAATAACTAATAAACACGTATGGAAAAAACTCATCATTTTATTAAATCAATTTTGACTACCTTTTTGGTAATACTCTTTGTTTTTTCGGTAACTGGAACTCAATCAGAGGCAAAAGCTTTTTCTGATACTCAAACAATTGATGTTTTAAAACAACAGATAGCCGATATTCAATCGCAAATAATTGAAAAACAAGGACAGCAAATTGATCTTATAAAACAACAAGTAACCGATATCCGGGCTCAAACAATAGAACTTTTCAAACAAAGAATTACCGATGTTCAATCTCAAATAGCTGAAAAGCAAAAACAAATAGCCAGTTTAACTCCTGCTGAAAAAATTGATATTCTAAAGCAACAAATTGTTGATGTCCAAGCTCAAATAGGGGAAAAACAAGAAGAATTAGCTAAATTAACTTCTTTTGCATCTGCTTCAACGTCAACGCCTTTCGCTGAAGCTCCACTTACACCATTTGAATCAGAAAGGACTGAAGAAAAAATAACCCAAGAATTAAGCAAGGGAGGATTTATAGCTGCTATTAGTAATTTCTTCAATGCTAATAATTTCTGCCAACCATTATTCATCATCGCGATTGTGATTATTGGATTAGCTGCACTGGCCTTATTTAGATCCCGAGAAAAAGACAAGAATTGGTTTCCGTACTTAATAATTTTGATTACCCCATTTCTTTATCGCGGATTTTGTTCGAATAATTGGCTAATTCTGCTTGGTTTATCAATTATCCTATTAATTATTGATTGGATGTTACAAGGTAATAAAGAAAGACAGGCAAAAATTGAATTTCTGAAATAAAGATTAAAACAGCCCTATGCCTTACGGCCGGGCTGTTTTGTTTGAAAAGTAGGACAAAATAGGACAATAGCTTTAAAAATCCAGGTAGGACATTATTCACAGTTTATTCACATTTTGCTTGACAAACATTTTGGCCTTGCTAATGTAGAAATCAGTTAAGCAGTTAACCACCAACAAGGATGAGAACAAATATCTCAACCGAAAAACCGAATCAGTAGGTCAAAGAAGGTGGTTTTTTTATTTTTGAGTTATACGAAAAAATAACCCCTTACTAATTTTGCCAACCCATTAGCTCGAAAAGAAACGTTTGCTAAAGATTGATTACGATTACGAAGCGCGTGTGCGAATAGCACATCCCTTATTGGGCGAAGCGCTTCGCCTATATCTTATTTTGCAAAATTAGTGTGCGGGTGTTTGTCCTAATACAGAGACATTTTATTTGGGCACCCAGTTAGTTTTTTACAATTCCTCCCTAACTAGTCCCGTAGATTTACGGGGCGTGGGAGCCCAAACAAAGTGCCTCTTTTTATGCCCTATATTAATAAAACGGCTTAAGGTATTGACATGGTCCTTGGCTTGAGGATAGAATGGTTTTAGTGCTCATATAGGACTTCAGCGGGGGAACTGAAGGAATGACAGGTGTTTTACACACCGAGATTAAGACAGGAAAATAATTGGGAGGAAAAAATAAATTTTGCTTTTAGCAAAGCGGTTTTTTAAAATGCCGCTTTTTTGTTTTCTCGCGAAAGCGAGAAAACAAAAACTTCACAGAAAATTCATGTAGTTCCTGGAGAATAATAGAAAGTTCTTTGAAAAGTTTTTTGGGAAAGAAATAAAAAATCGCCAACTTGATTGGCGAAAGAAAGATGAAACAGACAAACACTTTACTTGATTTGTTTCTTGACTATAGAATTAAAGATATTTTGGAAAAGTTTTTTAACCTTCTTTGCTAAATCTTTTTGTGGAACAAGTAGAAGCGGCGATAGGAAATCGAGTTGTGAAGCTAATTCATTGATTTTTGCGAGCAACATTGTTGATACAATGACAACTCCGAATTTCCGTTCAACTAATCTAATCAGTTTTTGCAGATTATATTTCGGTTCGTTGCTCAAATAACAATAGAGATCAAAAACATCCTTGGGTTCTTGCCGCTGGTAAGTCGATAAGATTTTATTCACCATAATATCAGTTAAAGAGTCAACGCGGATAGAAAATTCCGGCAAAGAAACCATCTTTTCAATCGCTGGAAAAGGAAAGTAAACAAGTTCAAGTTTTATTGATTCGCCGCCACGCTCGACAAGATAGAGCCGCCGATTCTGCTGGAGCGTTTGAGTAATTTTTTTCGCCTTAACTTGTTTCTTCAATTGATTTAAAAACGTCAAATACTGGTCATCGGTAAATAAATCGGTAGAGAAGAAGTCTAAATCAAGAGAAGTGCGGTGGCATAAATATTTATAAGCAAGCAAGGTTCCGCCAGTCCAATAAAAATTTTTGGCAAATTTATTTCTGCCAAAAAAAGTAAGAATATCTTTCTGAAGTTGAGAGAGTTGGATATTAGGCACTGGTTTTTAAATAATTACGAAGCAATTCCTTAAACGAGGAATTAATATCAAGTTTTGGTAGATATTTTTTAAGGTCACTTTTTTTCAGTCCTAAAAGATCGCCAAAGCGAAGCTTGCGATTAAGATACCAAATTTTTACTTTCGGATTACTTAAATCCATTTTCTTGACATCATAATCCCAAATAATTTTGCTTTGCTGTCCATCCATATATTTATTTTACCACAAAATAGGCGTTAAATCAACTCCGTAGTGAATTTTGGACAAACTTCGTCCAGTAGTGAAACTTGAACTCGCTACGCGAAATAAAATGAAATTTGTTCAAGTTCTACTAACTAGACTTCGTTTTATTTGTCCGCAAAGCGGACGAGTCCAAAATCTACTACGGGGTCAAATCGAGGAAAGTTCCTTGAAAAGTTTTTTGGGAAAGAAATAAAAAATCGCCAACTTGATTGGCGAAAGTAAGCAATTAAAGAAATTTTACTTCTTGAGGATTTTAATGAGTTCTTCTCTGGAAATTTTTATATCTTTTAAGATGGCTATGAGAGTGCCGCGAGGGATATCCTTTCCGGGATGGATAGGAATTGTCGTTCTCCTTCCGTTAGCATGTTTAAACTGGGTATGGCTGCCGACGCGATGAAATTGAAAAAATCCCATTCTGTTTAAAACTTTAATTAGTTCTTTAGTTTTCAGAACGGGCAGTTTGGACATAGAAAAATTAACAACTTAAAGCAAATTCTTTTTCTGTGAAAGTTTGAACGAGTTCAAGGGTATTTTCTTCTTTTGGAATAGGTTCTCCGTCCTTTATAAGTCCCTGAACATGACATCTGATTGCTTCTTTAAGATTTTTCTTTGTTTCTTCTAAGGTTTTTCCCCACGTATGACAGCCGGGAAGAGAAGGAACGAAGCCATGAAAAGTTTTTTTCTCGTCTGGTTCAATAATAACTCTAAAAGTATAAATACGCATATTGATGATTGGTTAAATTATAATCTAATTTTACTTTATCACTAAAAAAGAGTTGTGTCAACGGAGTTCAAACCCGTGCGTCTAAAGAAATTAGACGCGGTGGTCTGGACTTCGTGAAGCGGAGAGATCCAATGGGGAGTTGAGCTTCCTCTAAATAAGGGGGAGCAGGAGCTCCCTCAAGCGGGGAGCTGAGCTCCTAAGGGAGCTTTGCGAAAAATTCAGACAAAAGTCGACCGGCCGTAGCAGGTTAGACGGCGAACCCCAGTTGAATAGTCCGCCTTGCGGAATTCAACGGGGCAAGAAAAATAATTAACAAATAACAATTAACTAATTTCTAATTAATCCAAGTCAGTTTTAAAAATTTAGTCATTAAAAATTGATTGGAAATTAAAAATTAGAAATTAAAAATTAATTAAACATGAACAAGAAAATATTAATTAGTTTAAGCGTTATTGCTGCGGTTGCTGCTTTAGCAATTGGCGGAACAATTGCTTATTTCAGCGATGTTGAAACATCAACTGGCAATACATTCACTGCTGGAGAATTAGATTTGATTGTTGATATTGATGGCGTACCATACAATCCATTAAATGGTAGACCATTTTTTGAGTTAGATGATATGAAGCCAGGCGATTCCGGAGAAGAAACTATCAGCTTAACAGTAGAAGATAATCCAGCTTGCGGTTTTGTAGACATTAATATAACAACCGATTTGGATAATTCTTGCAATGAACCAGAAGAAACAGATGAGCCGAGTTGTAAGTTAGATAATGTTGGTGAATTAAATGACACTATTGTTTGGGCTATTTGGCTAGATATGGGCAGGGGGCCAATTCCAGACTTTCCAACATGTGAACATGTCTATCCAGGAGACAATAAATATAATCCAGAATGCGGCGACGTTCCTTTAACCGAAGGAACTCTTACTGGAAATGAGTCCTGGTCAATAGGTGAATTAGACGACACAACAAAATACTATGGCGTTGCTTATTGTTTCGGAACATGGAATAGTATGACTTGCGATGGTTCTCAATTAGATAACGAGTCTCAAAGCGATTCTTTCACTGGAGACATAATATTTAGAGCAGAGCAAAAGAGAAATCAGGATTTTGGTTCTAGAGTTGGTGTATGTCCTCCAGTCGGAGAATATAGAGATTAACTTCGTTGATTTCCTAAAACCCTGTTAAATATTCGCTTAGTAAAGTCGAATTTAACTGGGTAAAATACATGAACCCGCCCAAATTTTGCAGAGCAAAAATTGTGGCGGGCAAGCAAAAAAAATGAACAAAAAATTAATTATCAGTTTAAGCACGATTGCTGCGGTTGTGATAGTTGCGATTGGAGCTACTACTGCTTATTTCAGCAACACCGAAACATCAACCGGTAACACATTCATTGCTGGTGCCATTGATTTGAAAGTGGATAATGAATGCCACTATAACGGCAGAGTTTGCGCTTGGTATGAAAATGATAATGGATTTCCACCAGGTTATTATTGGGATGGTGATCCAACTCAAGAGCCTTGCGATTGTACTTGGGAACTGACAGACTTGGATGGTGAACTTTTCTTCAATTTCTTGGATGTAAAGCCAGGAGATGATGGAGAAGACACTATCAGTTTACACGTTGATACAAATCCTGCTTGGATTTGCGCCGAAGTTTCCAATGTAACGCAATATGAAAATGGATGCAATGTGCCAGAAGCAATGGTGGATGAAACCTGCGGCGATACAGGTGAAGACGAGGGTGAGCTGTGGGACGAGCTTCGCTTTGATATTTGGATGGACGATGATTGTGATAATATTCCAGACCCAGAAGAATTACCATATTTAGTTGAAAACGCGCCAGCCACTGACATTAAGTGGGCAATTGCTGATTCACAACACGGCCAAGGGCCAATCAGAGATGCCTGCATTGGCGTTGCTTGGTCTGTTCCGGATGGAGTAGGAAACATTATTCAGAGCGACAGCGTAACTGGAGATATCACTTTCAAAGCTTATCAAGCAAGGCACAATGAAAACTTCCTTTGTAATCCGCCCGTGAGTTATTGTGGTGATGGCAAGGTAGGTGAGGGAGAAGAGTGCGAGCCGCCAGGTGAGATGAATTGTCCTTGGTGCGGTCAATCAACATGGCAATGCGACGGTTATAAACTCCAGACGAGGGATGACTATGGCGACTGCAGCGGAACTTGCGGTTGCGTAGAAGATCCATGGAGTAATCCAGTTTGTAGCGTAGCCTTTTGCGACGCAGAATGTGATTCAAACGATGATTGCGACGACCAAGATCCAACAACCATTGATACATGCAATATGAGTTCATGCGGATGTGAGTACGAGAATCCGATTGAATGCGGCGATGGAAACTTGGATCCGGGCGAGCAATGTGATGACGGAAATCTTATAAATGGCGATGGTTGTAATGATGTTTGTGTCATCGAATATTGCGGTGATAATATTACGCAGACTGGTTTAGGTGAGGAATGCGATGACGGCAATAACACTTCGCTTGATGGTTGCAGCGCCGACTGTAAAGAAGAAGGACAGATTACTGTCACTAAATCCGTTACGAATAACAATGGCGGTAATTTGAATGTCTCTGATTTTGATTTATTCGTAGATGATAGGCCGGTAAGCAGTGGCGTCGCAGTATATGTATCTGCAGGCGCACACACTGTTTCTGAAGCAGGGATATTTGGCTACTCCGCGTT
>Ga0315294_10004585_pt1 | contig 15112 bp, 10 predicted proteins | sample YL17G13_40_MG_FD_203626 | JGI IMG/M metagenome (GOLD analysis project Ga0315294, IMG submission 203626) | Sediment microbial communities from Yellowstone Lake, YNP, Wyoming, USA - YL17G13_40 | ecosystem: Environmental > Aquatic > Freshwater > Lake > Sediment | place: USA: Wyoming | collected... | reverse complement strand
GATCTGAACCGTCTGCGTATCTATCCCCTGCCCTTGAACTCGATCTTTTTCGCGAACCTTGCGGGCGCAATGCTCGACCTGAGCGTGGTCGGCCCGCTGTCGGCGTTCCTGGCCGTGTTTCTCGCCGCGGGACCCACGTTCGTGCAGTTCGTCGTCGGGCTTGTTTTCATCCTCCTGTACCTGTTCTTCATCGTGTTGTGCGGTCAGACCATCGCCGTGCTTCTGTACGTGATGCTGCCCAAAGTGAGCACGGTCAAGATGTTCGTGACGGCGATGATCGCGGTTCTGATCTGGTCGCTCGTGATGGCGTTCGGCGGGTTCAGGAGCCCTGAGAGCTGGTTCAATTTCCACATTTTTTTCGTGCCGTCGGGAATCGAGCATTTCAGGCTCTATCCCGGCGGTCAGATCGCGATAATCCTCGGGGCGATCCTCGACGGCAAATGGGCCGACATATGGCTCAACACGACCCAATACACGATCCAGGGACAGGTTTTCGTCTCATCGTCCCATCCCCTTCTCGGATTTGCCGCGTGGACGCTGGGGGTCCTGGTGCTGAATTATCTTCTGCACGCCTCCTGGATGGAGAGCGACATCAAGGGCCGTGTCACCGTGTCGAGGGTCAGGGAGAACGATCCGGCGGCAGCGGTGCTGACCTGGCTGTCCGGAATCCTCTCGCCGGTCATCGGACCCGCCGCCTTCGAGCTTTACAGAAAGGACATGCTGGAGTACGCGTTTCGAAGCCCCTATTTCCTGATCTACAAATTCCTGCCGGGCACGATCGCGCCGATAATCATCGTTCTGGCGATGAAATGGAACCTGGACCCCGCATCGGGGCTCATCACCGGCGAGTGGAGATCGATGGCGCTCACGGTAACGGTTGTGCTGATCCTGTTCATAGTAATCGGACAGGCGAACCTGTTTGCAGGCAACCAGTTCGGTTTCGAGGACACGAACATACGCACTCTGATGTCTCTGCCGACTCCGAGGAAGGAGTTCCTGATCGGCAAAAATGTATTTTTTGCGGGACTGTTCACTCTGGACGCCCTTGTGGTGAGCGCGCTGGGGTTGATCTTCTTCCCAGGACCCTACACGTTTTTCGCGACGCTTTCGCTGATGCTCACGATGTTCCTGCTGATTTTGAGCATCGGGAATTTCACCTCGTCGATCTGGCCGTACTGGATGCCGCTTGACAAGCCGTCCTTCACCCTGAGGTCGACAGTGATCCTGGGGATTGTGAACTCGGGCGTGATGATTGCGCTCGCGATAGCCTTCGCCCTTCCTGCCGCTATGGTGATTCTCCCTCACGTTTTCGGGCTTGACTGGCTGGCATTCATAATGATGCCCCTCGCGGTGGCGTACGGAGTCTGCTTCCACAACCTGACGATGGGTCCGGCGGTGAAGCTTTTCGAGAGCAACGAGTTTCTGATCCTGAGACGGGTCGCGGATCGAGAGCAGCTATGATACGGGCTGCGATTTCGGGACGTCAGTTGTCCTCACCTGACGAGGGAGGCCCCTCATCGGAATCCGGGACCCCGTCGCCGTTCTGATCGGCCGCGGGAGCCTCAGGGGGCGTCGGGCGACTCACGTTGTCCTGGCAAGGCAGATGCGCCATGATCTTCCACTCCCCCGATACCTTTACCCACCACACCTGGTAGCAGTCTTCGTTTCTGAAACCGAGAAAGACCTCTCGTTCCTCCTGTGTCCACTCACTGTGGGCATCGGCAACAATGAGCGCTATGGCCGTGGGATCGTAGCCGAGCGAGAACAGAGCCCAGTCGTTTTTCACGTCCGACTCCACGAGACTGGTTGTGATAAGCGGGAAGACCTGGGATTCCAGCGCGGTGATCTCTGTGGACGGAAGCGGCGCAAGCCTCACGCCCTCCCAGGGGATTTTCCACCAGATCTCGTTGACTTGCTTCGCCATCACTGGAACATCGAAACTCGCGACAGCATCGGGCATTGCGGTGAACACCCCAAGGTCGCCCTCCTGATTCGCCAGCCTGTAAAGAACCACCCTCTTCGCGAGGATCTCCGCGACCAGGTAGGGGTTCTCCTCTGCGCCCTGACCTCCCCCGGAAGGTGTCTCGGTCTTTTTCGGCGGCTTCTTGTCCAAATCACATGCTGTCGACAGAGCGGCGGCAATGAGAGCGATGACAAGGATAGTGATGTTAATTGTTTTCCGCATACGAATCACCGGAAACTGGTTCCTTTGATATGTCCCTTATGACAACCGCGATCACTGGAAGTATAGCAGGATTTGGGTCTAAGCCGCGCGAAAATGCTATTGCCGAACGCGGAGTTACAGGTTAGAATGGCTTACGGACATCGCCGGAGTGGCGGAATGGTAGACGCAGCAGACTCAAAATCTGCCGCAGGCAACTGTGTGTGGGTTCGAGTCCCACCTCCGGCACCAGTCTTTCTCCGGTAGCAGCTACCCAGGCGAGGACGCCCGGGATAGCAGCTACCGGAAGGGTACCGAGTATCTTTTTCTTTTCTCACGTTTTCTCAAGCCCACCTCAAATCCGGTCGATATATAAAAGCGATTCAGTCGTATTGAATCTCCTTGCGTCCGATTGCATTGAGGGGATTCCATGGCAGCATTCGAGGCTTGATATTCTTAATCAGATTTGATAAAAGTTAAGCTAACCTAAACTCCCTTAAAGTGAGTTCAGGGAGGAAAACATCATGAAACAGGAGCATTCCAGTTACCCGGATAACCAGCAGATGGAGAACACGCCCCCGTCCCCGAGGCTGGGTGAGTTCCCCGAGCGCTGGATCTGGCTGGACTGAGAGGAGCGCGTGATGAGATACGTCTTGATCGCACTGTGCCTTGCGGTGCTTTTCAGCGGTCCGCTTGCCGTCCCCGCCCTCAGAGCAGGCGGAGCGGACGGCTCTCCCGCCACTGCTATTGTAGCGGATGAGGCCACACCTCTCCTGGACGGTATCGACTGGGATCACTGGCTGCTGCTGGAAGGTATTGACTGGGACGAGTGGCTTCTCCTGGAGGGGATCGATTGGGATGAGTGGCTTCTGGGTCTGATGCGCCCGGCACCTGCCCCGACGAGGACTACCTGAGCCACCCTCCGTTTCCGATTGGTGCACGATAAAGGCAATGGGCTTCGCAAAGAAGGCTGATATGTGCTGTAGTGTGAGCCGCCGTCCGGCGGTGTTTTTGTATGTGCTTCCGGGCCTGTTGAGAAAGTTCTTCTCTCTGCTTCTTGCATGCCCCCCCTATAATCCCCCCCGGAAGACCGGGTGGGATGGTTAGTACGGAATACGCATCAGCATCTGGTTCAGAGAGAATCATCCCCCCTGCGAAGCTGGAGGGATTCAGGGGGGGTGACCCGTAGAAGCGCGAATGCCGATTTTTTCAACAGCCGCTACCGAACGGGCGCACGGATGAACGTTTCCTCCACGGCATCCAGGTGTTCAAGGCCCTCGAGCGTCGCTGTCTCCCAGACATAGTCGGGAAGCTCCCATATCCCGTCATCGCCGTAGAGATCGAAAAGCGCCCATGCCGCTCCCCAGTGATCGCCGACCGCTCGGGCCAGCTCGAAGTCCCCTCTCACACGCACATAGCACATCTCGGTTTCGCCCGTATACTTGTCCGTCACCTTCTCGTCCCACGCAAGCTCTATATCCCCGGACCCGCTGTCGCCATAGAAATTCCCCTGCATCTCGAAATCGATGCCGTTCTGATAGGAGGAGAAATCTATGCGGCCTGACGAGGTGACCTCCGTCTTGGAGGATGCGGCGGGACGGCCGTCGACCACGACATTGGCCTTCACCCACTCGTGACGTCCCGACCAGGTATATGTGGTGTCCGCGTACTGGAAGCGCATCGCCAGCTTCTTCTTGCTGAGCGGACGACCGTCCGATCGATACTGCTCCCACATGAAACCTTCCCACTCGCCCTCGACATCGCGCGACCAGTCGGGGCCGTCATCGTAATCGGGAGGATTGTACGTTCCGCCGCCATATCCCCCCCCTCCCCCATCGCCATAGCCGCCGTCGTATTCGCCCCCGGATGGGTATGTCGGATTGTCGTAACCGTACTCATCGAAACGACATGCCGTCAGCGGCAGAATCAGAATCGCCAGGAGAATGAAAGTGACGTGTCTCATTTGAAGCCTCTCAAGCGGAAGGATGCGCTGCGAGCCGCCTGTCGATCCCCGCATTCTGCAGTGCGGGTCGCAGGCTCGTTTCAATACTCTGAAGAGGCTTTGGAAACTTGGTGGGATGCTCTCAGACGGCGGCTTTTCGAGCGTATTCCCTGAGGAATTCGATGTAGCGACGGTATTGCGCCAGTGAGACATCCGGGGGAGTCTGGTGGTCGCAGCCGAGAACGATCCCGCCGGTTTTGAGCGCCGGGAGCGCGGATTCGAATTCGGCCGCGAGCTCATCGACCCTCCCGAACATGGCTCTCTTGTTAAAGCCGCCGATTACCCTGAGTTTCGGGTGTCTCAGGCGCTCGGCACCAAGGTCCATGCCCGCGTTTCGCTCGAACGGCACGAAACCGTCGATTCCGAGCTCCTCATGGAACCAGGGGATAATGGCGGAGCAGTCGCCGTCCGTGTCGACGAACACGAACGAAATGCCGCACTCGCGCGCGTGAGCGATAAGCTCCACATAATATGGACGCATGAATTCGTCGAACAGGTCTTTCCCGATCATCGGGCCCGAGTTGAAGCTCATGTCTTCGGCGACGGTCATCCAGTCGGGGACGACATGGGACGAATACTCCGTCATCACGCGCTTGTTGTATTCGAGGAGGTCCCTGTTAATGGCGTGCATCAATTCGGGAAGCTCGTAGAAAGCGGTGAAGTGACGCTCGATTCCGAAGAGCACCCTCGGGAACCAGAAGAAGCCCTCGACGGTGATCCAGAGGTAGACGTCTCCCCTCGCCTGTCGGGATTTCAGGGCGTCGAGAGGGTCCGGATCGAACGGTTTCGCGGGATAGAGATGTCGTTTTGCGTGCTCGTAGGAATCGAACGAATCGACATCCCAGACGCCGTCGTCGCGATCGGGATTTTTGTCCGGACCGGGACCGATCCAGTCCTGATGATGGGGGTCGAGGCCGAAGAAATCCACAGGATCGGTATTCGCAGGAAGCCCCTCCGAGCGCCAGCGCTCCAGGGTGAGGTTCCACCAATTAAACGGTTCGATCACGGGCATGCGATCGACCGGCAGAAAACTCATGCACGCGCGGAAGCGTTCGCGATTGGTCATCTGCATTGCGCCGTCACGATACCCCGTGCGATTTGTCGAAGCAAGAGCGAGAGAGGCAGGCGGCGTCAATATCGGCTTCCGAACGTCCCTTTGCCCGGACTGCTCGCAGCCCGACTGATTTTGCCCTCATAGAGCCTGTAGTTGGCGAGTCCCTTCGTGTCGCCCATTTCGCGGGCGACGGCCTGCATGTCGCGGAGATACGCGCGGGCCTCGGTCAGCTTCCCTTCGGAAATAAGCTTGTCCAGCTCATCGTCCCGGAAACCCGGATCGGCGGTGGGCGCGCTGGTCATGGCCGACGGCTGTCCCCACTGGCCCGAGCTCTGCCAGGAACCGCTCGGGGGAGCCGCTCCCCGATACTTCGAGCGATACTGCAGGTCCTCGCTGCGATCCACCGCCCTGTGGCTGGTCGTCGCCGGGAAGCCATGGAAGAAAATCAGGTAAGCGGCCAGGGCGAAAAGCCCGAAGAAGAACACAAGGAATGCCCAAAGACACCCGCTATGACCCTTCTCGTTCGCGTCGCTGTAAACCCATGCGAGGATCGCGATGTGGACCAGCAATATTATGAAACCAAAGATGGCCCCGCCGGTATGGCTCATAACCAGTACCTCCCATTGCCTGTTTGCCCCCGTTTCCGCATCAGAGTCTGCGGATGCAAATGTACCACATCAGCCCCCGTTTGTCGTCGACTTTCCCGACGATCTGGTCGATGCGGTCACGATCCGGGAGCGATATCTCGAGTAGTTGCGGACAGTCTCGTTGTCATTCATCTCCCGGGCGATCTTGAGCATGTCTTCAAGGTGAGCTCTCGCCTCAGAGAGTTTTCCTGCTTCGATAAGGCGATCCAGCTCAGGGTCGGAGAAACCTGTGTCACCTTGAGACCGCTCCGTGCCGTTGGACTTGTGAGGGGCATATTTCGCCCGGATCAGAAAATCCTCGTTACGGCTGATAGCCTTGTGTTTGACGGGCGGTGCGATCCCCTGACGGAAGAAAAGGAAATAAATCACCAGGGCCGGAATGGTGAAGACAAAGACCATGATGCCCCAGACAATGCCGTCCTGATTGTGATCCTCGGCGTCGTTGTAGATCCAGATCGCAAGCAGAATGGCCAGAACCCCGTATACCGTCCCGAACCCGTACATTGTCGTCCCTCCGACTCTCTGACTGATACGCAGAGGAATTGTTGCCCTTGTGGCACAAATTCGTGACGTCAGGACTTCTCAAGATCGGAGATGTAAATCCGCTCCTTTTCTACTATAATCTAAGCAACTTTCCAAAGCCTCTTCTGCATCTGCCAACCTATGAGGACTTCACATGCCTAAGTCGGTTTCACTACTGCAAGCTGTCTGCTTTATCGTGTTTGTCCTGATTCCCATTTCCTGCAACACCCATGGGAACCCCGTCGCTCCGGGCGACAGCCTTGACCCGGGACTGCATGAGTCATCGGGCTCGAATCCAGTTGGTGATACTGGGCACGGCGCGATCGGCTACACGCCCACGGCCATGCCTCACCCCGGTGACGGCCCGGATTACGCTCCCGGAGAAGTCCTGGTGACTTTCGAGGTCGGAATTGTCCCCGTTGGGGGCGACCGCAAGATCGTCCCAGGGGCCGAGGCGAAGGTCTCATCGGTCCTGGTCAATCACGGTCTGACGTTGAAGCGCGTGATTCAGACCGACTGGGGGACTGTGTGCCGGCTGGAGATTCTGGACGGCTCGACGGTGGAGGACAAGGTGGCCGAGATGAAGTCGGTTCCGGGAGTTAAATTCGCGGAGCCGAACGGCAGGGTGTATTTCCTCGAGGCCCCGTATTTCCCGAACGATCCTCTGTGGGAGAATCCGGACGACAGCGATGAGGACCCGCGATCGACGGCTTTCGAGCAGTTCGGGCCGTCGAAGATCGGGGCCAGCTCGGTGTGGGATGTCACGCAGGGCGAAGGCAGCGTGGTCTGCGTCATCGACACCGGCATCCAGACCTGGCACGAGGACCTCGAGAACAACATGTGGATCAACGAGGACGAGATTCCGAACAATTGGGTCGATGATGACGACAACGGGTACGTGGACGACATCTACGGGTGGGACACGGACGAAGACGACAACGATATCAAGGACTACGGCGGGGGCAGCTATCACGGGACCGGGTGTGCGGGCGTTGTTGCATCGACCATGGACAACCTGAAAGGCTGCACGGGAATCGCTCCCGCTGCGAGGCTGATGGGTATCAGGATCGGATTCAATGACGGTTTCTATTCAGCAGTGATAGAGGGGGTCGAGTACGCGGTCGGCAACGGCGCGGACATAGTCAGCATGTCCTTCATCACGACGGAGGACTCCCCCACATTGAAGGCCGCGATGGACAATGCCTACGAGAGCGGCCTGATAATGGTCGGAGGAGCGGGCAACGATGACGGGCAGTACGTTTATTATCCGTGTTCCTGGGACAGCGTTGTGAAAGTGGGCGCCACCAGCCCATTCAGCCAGGCTTGGTCGTACGCTCCGATCGACGAGGTGCGGATTTCCAACGCTGCCGGGTTTGGATGGGGATCGACTTACGGCAACGGGCTTGAGATCATGGCCTTCGGCGAACACTACATAACCACGTTCGGTGGCGGCGCCGACCAGTACTGGGACGGCGCAGACGACTTTTTCTTCGGAGGCACATCAAACGCCACTCCCATGATCGCTGCCGCCTTCGCCCTCCTGAAGGCATATTACCCGACCGAATCCGCGGAATGGCTGCGATTACGTCTGCGGGAAACCGCGGACGACCTCAATGTGAACGGATACGACATCTACACCGGGTACGGCAGGGTCAATCTGGTCAGGGCGATATACGGGACGGATAGATACGCAGCCGAGGAAGATGCGAACGGCTTCGTCGATATCGCGGGACACGGGGGGCAGCTCATCGACAGCCTGAATGCGGCCACCAGCGGCGATTACATCGACACGGAAGACCTCTACAAGGTCACAGCGGATCTGGACGGATATCTTACTGTCGACCTCGACATCTACACGTGGGGCGAAAACCTGGACCTGCAGATCTACTCCGATCCTTCGATGGCTCCCGAGTATCTCGTCGATTCGTCAACAATCGTCAACCATACGAACAACTCCCACGAAGTATCGGGCGTCCAGTGCGAGCCCGGCCAGACGTACTACATCAGGGTGTACACGGCGGGCAACGGTAACGCGTCGGAGTATTCCATCAGCGTGAGGGTGGTGGACAACTACCTCAGCATCGACTCAGGCAGCATCGACCCCGGGTTTGTGCACAAACAGTGCTCCGGAAAGCTGATCGGATGGATCGAACTGGACGTCGGGTTCCGCGTGTACTTCAACAAACTAATCGTAAGCGAGCAGGGATCGATGCCTCCCAGCAAGCTGGCGGGAATACACCTCTACCGGGACTCCAACGGGAACAAATCGTTCGACGGCGGGGACGCGCTGATTGCGAGCGGCAATTTCCACGGCACCAATCGTGCGATCATCGGCGGATTCAGCAATGAGGTCAACTTCGCGACCAGCCCGAGAAGATATTTCCTTACAATCGACCTGAGCGGAATCACCGAGAACGCGGAATACGAGCTGGTTCTTACAAGCTACAAGGACGTAGGCACCGAAGAGGGTGTGACGGTCGATTACTCCGAGTTCCCGAGGACTTTCGGGCCCTTCCATGTCGGGGTGGACATCGAGCCTCCGACGTGGGACGACACCGTGGGCGTTCGGGATGCCGAGCCGCAATACGCTGCCGCCGTGCTGAGATGGAATTCCGCGAGCGACCCGCTCACTCCGCCGGTGGTTTATAACGTGTACTGGACCCAGAGTCTTCCGTTCGACTTCGGCACCGCTCAGCACACCGATGCAGTCAGTGCTTCCGGCGGCGGGAGTTACGACTACCAATGGAAACTGACAGGGCTCAACAACGACGAGGAATATTTCGTGGCGGTGCGGGCTGAGGACCAGGCCGGCAACGAGGAGAACAACACGGTCAACCTCTCCGTGACGCCGTCGCAGGTGAGCGATCCGAACGCGCCGCAGGTAATCGGCTCCTTCAACACGTCGGGCAACGCGTGGGAGGTCGTGACCGACCCTGACAACGAGCGTGTCTTTGTGGCCGATTATGACGGCGGCGTTCTGGTCGTCGACGTAAGCGATCCGACCAACCCGCACTATACGTCCTACGTGTCGGCGGCAGCGGTCACAGGCGTGGATTTCGACGGCACATATGTCTACGCAGCCGGGAGCGCAGGTCTGCTGATCATCAACCCTGACGGCCCGTCCGGCGCTCAGCTCATCAAACAGGTCAACTTCTCCGATGCGCTCGACGTGTGCGTAGTGGGCAACTGGGTCTATGTCAGCAACTTCGGAAGTCAGATTCTCCCCGTGGATGTCACCGATCCGGCGAACCCGGTTCAGTATTCCACGGTCACATCGGGTCAGAGCGGGTACGGAATGGACGCGGAGAACGGCTACCTGTACGTCGCAACAAACGAGAAACCGAGGGTGTTCGATCTGAGCGACCCGTCCGCGCCGGTCAACACCGGCGCAGATTTCGGAGCGAACTACTCATACGAGATCGATGCCGTCGGCGATCGGCTGTACGTGACCTACTGGTTCAACAACAGATTCTCGATCTATACCCTCAGCGATCCCGCACAACCTTCCTACATCGGAAGCTGGACATCCAACTCCGGCCAGGATGCATCAGACCTCGTGATGTTTAACGGCTACCTGTATTTCGGGACGAATTATCATCATATCGAGGTTCTGAACGTGAATAACCCGTCGAACATCTTCGAGCTCGGGCAGGTCTCGACGGGCGGTCCCGACGGATTGGCGACCGACGGGAACTTCGTCTATTCCGCCGAGAACGAAGACGGTCTGAAGGTGATCCTGTAAGCGAAATCGCCTGCAAGAATCAGGGGCGGGATTTCATCTATAATAGGGGAAGGTAGTTTCAAGCGGTGGCGCGGCTTCGGACGGCTGAGACTGTCCGATGTTTGTGTATACGGACAGAGATGCCGGATCGCAGAAACAGACGTCACCGTTATTTTTGAGGATTTCATATGTCAACCCGTTTCCCGTCAGGCAAGATCTCGATTTTCCTCCTGCTCATACTGCTTTTTCTTCTGTCCTGCAGCCGGTCCGATCCCGTGACCCCTTCAGGCGTTGGGGCATCGGACACTCTCCAGGCCCCCGCGACCGACCTGCAGACCTCTGATCCAGCTCAGGCACAGAACGCTCGGACACTGAATCCTTCAGCTGCGCCGGACATCCCGCCCTACGCGCCCGACGAGGTCCTCGTTTCGCTGAAGGACGGTGCAGTCCCTGCGGGCGGACCCGGCAAGGCGACAGGCCCCGTGATCAATGCCGCGATCTCCATCCTGGCAAAGCGCGGATTGAGCCTTCAGAAAGCGATCGATGTCGGCAGAACGACCGTCTATCTGCTCAAAATACTGGACGGCTCCTCCGTGCCGGAGAAAATCCGCGAGCTCAAGGGGCTGCCCCAGGTCGACACTGTCGAACCGAACATCACCTTTCAATTCTGCGATGTACCGTACGCTCCGAACGATCCGCTCTGGGAGAATCCGAACGACGCCGATGACGATCCAAGGACAAACGTGTTCGAGCAGTTCGGTCCCTCGAAGATAGGCGCGAGCACGGTCTGGAACGACACGAAAGGCGAGGGCATTGTCGTTTGCATCATGGACACGGGTGTGCAGGTATGGCACGAGGATCTGGAAAACGTGATGTGGGTCAATGAAGACGAGATTCCCGACAACGGCATCGATGACGACCTGAACGGCTATGTGGACGACATCTACGGCTGGGACATGCAGGAGGACGACAACGACATAACCGAGTACAACGGAGACAACTGGTACCACGGTACCGCCTGCGCGGGAGTTGTGGCCGCCGAGCAGGACAATTCGCTCGGATGCAGCGGTATCGCCCCCCACGCCCGGATAATGGGCATCAAGATCGGGATGGGATATTCATTTCTTTCCGAGATTCTCAACGGCATGATCTATGCCAGGCATAATGGTGCCGACATAGTCAGCATGTCGTTCAGTACCACGGAGTATTCGATTTTCCTGAAGTACTCAATGCAGGCCGCGTGGGACGATGGGCTGCTTCTGGCTGCCGCTGCGGCCAATGACGACGTCACGACTCTCCACTACCCCGCCGCGTTCGACACCGTGATCTGTGTCGGAGGCACATCCCCGTTCTGGAAGCCCTGGAGCTACAAGCCCATCGACGAAGTGCGGATCTCGAAGGCCGCCGGTTTCGACTGGGGCTCGAACTACGGTCCCCAGCTCGAGATCATGGGCTTCGGCGAGGACTACATCACCACTCATGGCGGAAACGATCACAGCTACTGGGACGGCAAAAGCGATTACTTCTTCAGGGGCACATCGAATGCGACGCCGTTTGTGGCAGGCGGACTTGCCCTGTTGAAGAGCGTCTTTCCGGAAGAGACAAACCAGTGGCTGCGAGACCGCGCAAAATATACAAGCGACGATCTCGACGTGCCGGGTTTCGACGAACAGACCGGCTGGGGCAGGATCAACGCGCTCAGGGCATGCTACGGTCCCGACAGATATGCGGGCGAAGAAGATGAGGACGGGTTCGTTGACCTGGCCGCACACGGCAACCAGGTGATCGACAGCATCCATGCGGTGACGGGCGACTACACCGACACGGAAGATCTGTACAAATTCACCGCCACCCAGGATGGGAATCTGAATTTCTTTCTGGACATCTGGACCTGGGGCGAGAACCTCGACCTCACCCTGTACAGCTCTCCAACACTAGCGCCATCCACGCAGATCGACCAGTCTGCGAAAGTCAATCATTGCTGGAGCTCGTTCGAGGTCGTCGGCGCCGAATGCCTCGCCGGTGAGACCTACTACGTGAAGGTGACGCCTGCGGGCTACGGCGACTCGACTTCTTATACTCTGAATGTTGAATACGTCGAGCCATATCTTGGCCTCACTGTACATACGTATGAAACGCCTTTTGTCCATAAATCGGTGAATAATCTTCAGCTTGGCTATCTCGATTTCACATCAAGCCTGCGGACCCGGATCACGAAGCTGATCTTCAGCGTCGGCGGGACCATGCCCGCGAATAAGATTACCAGCCTGAAGTTGTACAAGGATACGTACGCGAACGGATCACTCGACTGGATCGACATCAAGATCGCGGACGCGAAACTGAACGGCACGAACCGGATCGTATTCTCGAATCTGTACGAGGAAATCAGCGCCTCCATCAGTCCGACAAGGTATTTTCTTACGGCGAATATCGCCGGCGTCGATGAGGACGCCACTTTCGACCTTGTCCTGACGAGCTACAAGGACGTGGAGACTTACGAGGGGATCGAGATCGCGTACGATGCGTTCCCGTACACGATCGGACCGTTCGAGGTCGGCGTCGATATCGAGCCCCCGACCTGGGACACCACTGTGGGTGTACAGTTCGCTCACCCCAGGTACGAAGGCGCCGCTGTTTACTGGAACAACGCAACCGACGCGAGAACTCCCCCGGCGAAGTACAACGTCTATTGGACTACGGAGCCTCCGATAAACTTCACAACCGCTGAGCACGAGGACGCCGTGGGGTTCTGGGACGGCGGCGACTACGATCACATGTGGATCATCCCCGACCTTATCAATGATCAGGAATATTTCCTCGCCGTAAGAGCCGAGGACCAGGCGGGTAATGAAGATCTGAACGAAGTCTGCTTGTCTGTGATTGCCAGCGAGTTTTCCGATCCTGCATGGCCCCAGGTTGTCGGGTCTCTGGACACGCCGGGCGACGCGAGGGAGGTAAAGGCCGATCCGTCACACCAGAGGGTGTTTGTCGCCGATGGGGACGGCGGGCTTCTGATCGTCGATGTGAGCGATCCGACCGAGCCTGTGCTCAGCGCCACGGTCCCCGAGAGCGCGGTCAAAGGGGTCGACTATGACGGCACGTATGTCTACGGCGCGTACGCGTCGGGCCTGGTGATCGTTGACCCGGACGCGGCGGAAGGTCCGGATATTCTCTCGACCGTCGATTTCAGCGACGCTCTGAGAGTTCTCGTTGTGAACAACTGGGCGTATGTGACAAAAAACGGAACCGATCTCCTGCCGGTCGATGTGAGTGACCCTTTCAACCCAGTCCCCTACCCCGTGGTGACGTCCGGCGATCGAGGCTACGCGCTTAACGAACAGAACGGCTACCTCTATATCGCAACGTTCAGCAAGCCCAGGGTGTTCAGTCTCGCCGATCCGTCCGCTCCGGTCGAGGTCGCGAACAATTTCGGCGCCGACCAGGCTCACGACATACTCGCGCTCGGCAACCGGCTCTACACGGCGTACTGGAACGACAAGAAATTCTCCATCTACGATTTGACCGATCCCGCCTTACCCGTCTATATCAACAACTGGGTGTCGGACTCCGGCTCGAACGGCTCGACAGTGGTCATGTTCAACGGATACCTGTATTTCGGCACGCAAGCGTGGGGGATCGAGGTCCTCGATGTCACGGACCCGATGTCGATCGCGCAGGTGGGCGAGATAGCGACCAATGGTCCGGACGGCATGGACACGGACGGCAAGTTCATCTACTCCGCCGAGAACGAGCACGGCCTCAAGATCATTCTGTAAACCGATTGTGGACTGGTGGCGCGTACAAGCGAGTCCGCGAGCTTGTAGGCGTTTAGTATCATTCCTCGAGAAACCCGGGTGCCGGGCACAGACTGAGTGAGTCTTCGAACGTGTCTGTGCCCGCTGTCTGTTATGGTGAAGGTCTGGGCGTATCGGCGATTAGCACGTTCGTTTGAAACGCCTACTGGGTCGCGGACTCGCTTGTAGGCGCCACCGGCCGTTTCGGACTTTCCCGGTAGATCCAGTTGGTCTATAGTATGAATGTGAGCGGCCTCGCGACCGCAACCTTGTTTCACATTTCGTTGTCTAAACTGCTGAAGAGAAAGGAATCGTCTCCGTCCGAGAGGTAGACACCGAGTGTATCCTCCTCATAGAGATTTCTCCGAGAAGAACATTTACCTTCAGTGGCTGCATCGAAGGTTTGCGCAGCCGCTTAGGATAAACCGCTTCCTCATCAAGTACCTTTGGGGCGCGATGGTCGTTTTCATCATTTTCTACAGCGACCACTTCTTCTTCGGCCTTGAGTACATAATGGGCATCACCGGCTTCATGCTGACCGGTGTGCCGATAATCTTCACGCTGCTGTATTTTCTCTACTACACTCCGATGGCGATTCACGAGGACGCCAGGTCCTCCACGCTGGATTTCATTTTCGCGTCGCCTGTCCCGACCGGCGAGATCGTGTCCAACCTGAGGCGGTTCATGGCGATCCAGAGCATACGTATCTGCATTCCCACTCTTGCATGGATTGTGGCGATGTTTCTGAGGGAATGGGCGCAGAACGGCATGCACTGGTCGGATTGGTCGGACTTGACCGACTGGGATGTTCTGGGGCCGGTCATTTTCATATCCATCACGGCGATATCGTTGTGGTGGATGATCCTCGAAGTCGGCATGGTATCGGCGACGCTGCCGAGGTACGTGACCGTCACGGGCATGATGTTTCTCCTGTGGATCGTGCCGGTCCTCGTGCTCATCTTCTGGGGAGGATACTGGGTTGCCTACTACCATTGCAGGTTCTGGTATGAAGTTATTCCGGGCCAGATGGTGCATCACTACTCCTCTGACTGGGAGTGGCGCTATCTTCCCTACTGGGTGATGGGATACTACTCGGTGCTCATGACCGTTGCGGCGTTTGTCCCGTTCCTGCTGGCACGGCCGCTGATGGAGAAACGGCGCGGTGGACGGTGGTAGCGATTGTGGCAGTTGCGTGATCTTCGCAGGCTCTA
>Ga0315294_10004583_pt1 | contig 15113 bp, 11 predicted proteins | sample YL17G13_40_MG_FD_203626 | JGI IMG/M metagenome (GOLD analysis project Ga0315294, IMG submission 203626) | Sediment microbial communities from Yellowstone Lake, YNP, Wyoming, USA - YL17G13_40 | ecosystem: Environmental > Aquatic > Freshwater > Lake > Sediment | place: USA: Wyoming | collected... | reverse complement strand
GCAGTCAGGCTGGCATTAGTATTCATATGAATGGTGCCGCGAGATGTTTTTCTGCGAATTAGCCGTATCGCTTCCCTGACAATATCAGCTTCAAGCAACGGCTCTCCTTCGCACCCCTGGCCAAAACTGACCATCGCACTCGACGCGGCTTTAATATGCATAAGCGCGATTTCCGCTATCTCTTCGGCTGTCGGCACAAACGCTAAGCGCGACTGGGTTTCAAGACAGGAGCCCCGAGGCTGAAACGAAATACATCCGATACAACGGGCATTGCAATAAGGAGAAACCGGTAAAGGGCATTCGTATTTACCTAAGAAGAAATTCACCGCGTTCGGGCAAAAATTTGTCAGGGCGCAATCAGTCAAATGTTTAATAAGGCGATTTTTGGTATTTTTGAACATCCGTATTTTCCTGCGAAGTATTCCCCAATCTACAGAGCGCATATCGTGATTTTTTCTGCGATCGACTCTGACAGCCGAAACATAATAGGTGCCTTTATAGTACGCAACCGGCGCATATGAAAAAAGCGGCAGCGTACGAGCGCCCTTTCTTTCCTTATATGCGGCGCAAAACAGCCCCGTGTAACCGGGAGGCACGAACGCCGCAACCGGATAAAGGTTTCGTAATCCCCCATAGCTGCACTTGTGGATATTGTATACGACGGGGTACCTGTCCGGCAGAAAAAAGAGTTTGCTCCCGGGAGGTAGAGGAATCAGATCCTCCCGAGGTAGTAGCGAGACCTTCTCGCCTGCCTGACCACAGGCATAAAACCCGGGTAGATCAAATATATTCTGTTTGTTATCTGCTACAACGAGCACAGGATTGTACATAGGATAAACACACTTCCGGACTCTTTGCTAATTCAATTGAGACTATCTGATATAATATTTACGGATAACATATTTTTTTAACTTAAAGCAAAACCTACCGGCATAAAGAAGAATACAGGCAGTAAGGGCATTTGGCGATTCTTTTGTCTTTGTTGATCCATTCAATTTCTTGGTCTAGATATATAACATTACCGCAATGAGGGCATGCTTCACTATTCAATAGCTCATCGCCGCCTTCGAGGAAAAAAAATCTTCGAGATTATCGTCTTTCATTTTTAAAAATAGAAACGCACCCTTTATTTGTAAAAATCTTAAAACAATTTTTTAATTTTACTTTTCTTAACCTGGTCTGTTAGTAGCACTCTAATCTTATGAAACCCTTCATCCCGTATTCGTTTCGTTATCTTTCTTACTGCTACTCGGGGATTATTGTTATGACGACTTAAATGTGCGAGAAAAATATATTTCGGAATATTATTAGTTGAATTCTTAATAATTCTAACTACCGCTTCAGCCGCTGCCTCGTTGCTAAGATGCTGTTTCCAGTTTGAGTGAGACGGAGGGTTATTTTTTATCATTTCTAAATCATGATTTGCTTCAATAACTAAACAATGAGAATTACTTAAAGCATCTCTCATTTCTTGGGAAACTCGCGTTGTATCTGTTAAATAGCCAATTTTATACGCAATATTGTTGTGCCCATATTCTATGCAAAAACCATGGGGTTGCCCAACATTACCACCTTTATGAACTGATCTGAATGGCTTAATTTTAAATTCTTTTATTGAAAACATCCGGACACTATGATTTTTTATAAGATATTGTGGATATTCTGATTTAAAATCATTGCCTTTAAGCACGGTTTTTCTATGAATATAAATAGGAATGCGAAACTCTTTCGCGATTTTAAATGTATCCGAATGAACATGATCCCCGTGACCATGTGTAACAAGAATTCCATTGATTTTTGCTGGTTGCAAATCAATCTCGCGTAACATTTGGCGGAAGCTCTCCCTTGATGTCCTCCCACCGCAATCAACTAGTATCGCACTCCGTCCAGTCCATATGGCAGTACAGTTACCTGAACTCCCGCTTTTCAAAACACAAATCTTTAACGACAAACTTCCTCCTTTATTAATACACTATCCTAATCCCACAGGGATAGCCCTTCCTAAAACCGCATAAAGGAAGGGGCTAATCAACAAAGAACTACTCTTAAATTAAAACTCCATTAAGTGGAGCCCGCTCGGCCTAAAGGCCGAGGCTCCCTCCCCGAAGCAAAAAACACATTCCGCAAATTACTATCCCCGGCCTCGCCAGCTCCGCTGGCAGGGCCAGGGATTTTGCGGAGGGGATTAAAGAAAGACATCTCCTGTATTCTCATATTAAATTCAGAAATCTGTTCCTAAACTCATAGACTCTTTCATCAAAAATAATGTCGCTGGCGATTACTGGCCTTTTTAAGATAATACCTCCCAGTGAAGTGCAACGACTAAGGCCAACGTATACCTGGCCATGAGTAAAAGCGCCAGCTCCTAAATCTATAACAATATTGTCAAAAGTCTGGCCTTGGCTCTTGTGAATAGTAACTGCCCAAGCGAGTTTTATCGGATATTGTTCAAAGGTACCAATTATCTTTTCTTCAATTTTGTCTTCAGCTCGATTATATTTGTATTCAATCTTTTCCCAGTTTGATTTTGGAACATCGTGAATACTACCATTTATAGAAACTTTTATAGTGTCTAGAGATAGCTCCGCAATCTGAGCAATGGTGCCATTTACCCATCTTTTATCAAGGTCATTTCTTATCAAAATAATCTGTGCCCCCTTCTTAAGCCTCAAACAATACTCCGCTGGATAAGCAGATTCATCAAATTTTTTAGTAATAGCGGCTTCATATTTATATTCTTTGTCAGGTAAACCGGCTAATTTTTCTTCATTTATCGCATTGGCGCGGCTATTGGTAGTCGTCAAAATAACACAATGCTTAGAATCTCTTGGAATTATTTTTCTTACTCTCTCATTTAGCAAATCAAGGTCATCATTCCCTTGAGTCTTATTCCGGATCTTATTCAACAAATCAATAAATTGGGCATCTGATTGGCGGTAATTTTTGTTCAATTCCACATATCGCAGCTTCAGTTTATTGAAAACTTTTGCCTTAAAAAAATACGGACTATCGTAGCGCTGATCCAAAATGTCTCGCGCTTCCTTCTCTACCACAGGGGAAAGCTGAAATAAATCTCCAAAAAATACCATTTGGACGCCACCGAATGGCAACTCCATCTCATCACGATTAATCTTAAGCGCATAGTCAATCCCGTCCATAAGGTCGGCGCGCACCATAGAAACTTCATCGACTATTACTGTATCGAGTTTTTGAATGATTTCACTGTTACGTCTTCTGCGAATATTGTCCTTTTGGATTAAACGAGGAGGAAATCTGAAAAAAGAGTGTATTGTCTGGCCGCCAATGTTTACAGCCGCAACACCGGTCGGCGCTAAAACAGCGACATTTTTTGCGGTGTTCTTTTTGAAATATTTAAGGAGGGTTGATTTACCGGTGCCTGCCTTGCCGGTAATAAAAATGCTGTCAAACGTATTTTCTATTAAATTAAAGGTACCTACGAATTCATCATTTAATTCCAAGTTATCAGGCAAAACATTTGCTTCATTAAGAAGTCTATTTCTTTTTCCCATGCCCCGCCTTTTCTAAATTTCTTCTGCTTTTATCACTTCTGTTTCATCAGTTAAAGCTTTCAATTCTAAACTTTTTATCTCTGGCAAAGATGCGCCAATTATCCCCTGCATATCTCCGTACATCCTGGCTGTGCTAGTAATCACTTTCTTAATCTGCTGCTCTCTCTTAGCCCAAAGTTTCTCCATAGCTACCTTCTCTTTGGCCAAATCAGTATTCATGGTAACAAATGCCTCTACAATAGCCTCCACCTTTTGCTTGAATTCTGTTCCAGAAAGGTAGTTATATATTGCTTCCATCTTTTCAACTTTCCCGACCGCTGCCTGCTTAGCGCTAGCAACCTCTATCAGGTTTACTCTCAGAGCAATAGCAAGTGCCACAGCGAGAGGGTAGCTAGTAACCCATATCCCTTTAAATTGAGAAAACCCGTTGATCTCTTTAGGCAAGACAATGCTCATCAGAACTGCTATATCAGCCTTTATTTCTCTCTGGTCATCCTTTAATTTATCAATCCAGCCGTCACTCCAGTTTCGTGTCCGCTTGGACTCCCAAATAATAGTTCCACAATACTGCCCCATAGGATTATTAACCTTCTGTAAAACATCTGCACCTTTGATCCCCTTAGGAACAGGCTCTATAATATCGTAGGGAAAAGATAGCTTAAGCATCTGCTCCAATTCAATCTCTAATACTTCCCCCTGCGCCTGCTGTGAACCTTGCTCTGCTTTTCTCTTGGCCTCATCTAACTGTTTTATCAAATCTGCGATTTTCTTGTCCTTATCTTTATCTTTTAATTGATATTCCTCATTGGCCTTCCGAGCTGCTTCAGAATAAATACTAGCACGTTTAGAATCAAGCCGCCTGGCGACTTCCAAATCTACGTTTTTCTCCCGCTCCTCCAACGAGGATTTTTCTTTTCTCAAGTTGAGCTCGTTCTGTTGGGTTTCCTGAAGTTTCTTATCCTTAGACTCAAGGTCATCTTTAAGAGCCTTGATTTCCAAGGAGGTCTCTGTTTCTACTTTCTTCCTGGCTTCCTTAACGATATTATCTCGCTCTAGGATAATTTTCCGGGCAACCTCATCTTCTATTTTTTTATTTAGCTCTTGTGCCGACTTAACTACTGCCTGCTCTTTAGCAACCAGCGTATTTTCTCGGCCTGACAATTCATTGTCACGCTTAGCGAAATCTTCCTCCATCTTTTTACGCAGGTCTGCTTCAATTTTCTGGGTGATAGCTTGAGTTAAGGGAATTTCTTTCTTGCAATATGGACATATTATATTTTGTTCAGCCATTCTATACCTCCTCTAAAAAACTTTCGATTCATCATCCCACAGACGGTTTCCATTCTAATCGGGAAAGTGTACCTGTTCTGCGCTGAAAAGTGCACTGTCTAGCATGGAACAGGGATTATAAGCCCCTCAGAAATTCCGGCCTAAGCTTTAGCTCTCCCGAAAGAGCCAGCCGGAGAGAATCAAGCAGCCTTTCCTTATCCTGAGGGAACCTCCCTGCCAGAGGAAAATAATTGGATGCGTGGTTACAACGAAAGACCGTTTTATCCAATTGGAGCCCCAAAATAATATCATGGGCCTCTTTCAACAATTCGACCGGATTCAACTCTTCAAAATCGCCATTGCGGACTTCTTCATACAAAGGGGTGCCGGGAATAACCATTAATGAAAGAAAAGATAAATACCTAGGCTGCATGCGGTTCAAAGCCGTAATGGTATCCTTGATATGCCAGGCGGAATATCTTTTACCTCCAAGACCGAGCAAAACAATAACCGAAGATTTGATTTTTGCCCTCCCGGACTTTCGCACAGCTTCGATCATCTCTTCTGCCCGTGAACGCTTCCGGCAATGATCGAGGATATCCTGATTGCCGCTCTCCAATCCGATATAGATCAATTGCAATTTATGGTCATAAAGCTCCTTCAATTCTTCGTCAGTTCTTCTGACAATATTATACCCGTTAGCATAACTGGAAATTCGAGAGAGCATAGGGAAAGCCTTATTCAATTTTTCTAAAACCAGTAATAACCTGGTATTATTCACAACAAGGGCATCCCCATCCAGAAGAAAAGCCCGTCTCGTTTGGGGATACAATGCCGCTCCCCTTTCAATATCCGATGCGATCTCTTCAAAATCCTTTATGGCAAAAGGCTTATTGAAATATGCCCCGCAAAACGTGCAGTCATTCGCCGAACATCCGACAGTCACTTGCAGCAGAAAACTTTCAGCCTCCGATGGAGGCCTAATGATAGGTTCTACAATTGCCACAAAATCCTCCTACTCTTCGTTGTGTCCGCTTTTACGTAAATCAGGGACGTTCCTATTTGAGTCGGTACTCACCCCATATCGCATCTAATGCCTCTGCCGCGCGCATACGTAGCTTAATATCCACTAAATCAGATATACCGGTATCTTCGAGATTGATTTCAATCGTAGGCCGGCCTAAATGCTTCGCTACTACCATCGGCTGACTGATGTACGGAAAAACACTGCTCGTGCCTATTGAAAAGTAGATGTCAAATCCCCGCGTTAATTCCCGCTTAAGCATCACCAGCTTATCTTCCGGCAGCATTTCTCCGAAGAAAACCACTTCCGGCCTGGCTATGCCTGCGCAATCAGGGCATCTGGGCGGTATATTAATTCCGCTGTAATCTTTGACTACGCCTCGCCACCCGCAGCTCATGCAGGCTAATTTATGCATATCTCCGTGGATATCGATGATATTGCGCGAGCCGGCAACACAATGGAATCCATCGATATTCTGGGTGAGCACCCAGACACGCTCAAAGTGTTTCTCCATCTCGGCAATAACTTCATGAGCACGGTTAAAGGTAGCGTTGCGGCAATTGCTTTCTATCTGGGAAAGATATTTCCAGGTCACTTGCGACTGCTTCTCTAAGGTTTCTCCTGCCAAGGCCATTTCTACCGGGATACCATCTTCAGTTAGCTTACCATTATACAACCCACCGATACCGCGATATGTCGGTAACCCTGAATCCGCGGAAATCCCAGCTCCGGTAATAAACAGGATACTTTTAGAATTTTTTAAAAGCTTGGCGATTTGGCCTATCGCTCCTGGATGGTTATTCATAGGATATGCCTATTTTAGTGCTACTCAACTGTTATTTTATCACCCGATTTAATATTCCTCAGGATAGATATGTCACCTGTTACTTTGCCTACAATATTTACCTTAGATGCTGGCCTTGGTTTATTGTTTGTACTTACGGGAGTTCTTCCAAAAAAGATGCATAGGCAGTCGCCTTCCGGCCAATAAGCAATATCGCCTACTTCTACATCTAAAGTGGCATTTTCTGGTTTTAAACTAACAGGGATTTCAAAATATATCTCATCACCCCAGGTGTTTACCTTCGTTTCAATTGGCAGTTTCTCGTAAATCTTTAGGGCAGTCTGGGAATTATTAAGTTCGCCTTCTATGGTTACTTTGGAGGTTTTAAAGATAATCTTCATCTTTTCATTATCGCTTTTGCTAATTTCTTACCCAGCTCTTTTGCCTTTTGTAAATCCTCTTTTTTAGGTTTGCCTTCCACAAGTAAGGGTTCAGTAATCTTTCTTAATTTAAATCTCTCCCCCATCTTCTCCAGGCTGCCAACCGCCTTTGCGCCTCCACCGTGGCTAACAAAACAAACATAGGGTCTATTGGTAATTTTGCCTTCAGATGAATAACAAGTCCTGTCAAAGAAATCCTTTAACATTCCTGCCATATAACTGAAATAATCCGGAGTTCCAAAGCAATAGCCATCAGAGGATAGTAAATCCTCTAAGCTTGCTTCAGATGCCTTTTTTAATATTACATCTATACCGGAAGATTCCGCTCCTTCCTTTACGGCAAGGGCCAATTTTTCTGTATTTCCTGTCCGGGTATGATAAACAACTAAAACCTTAGCCATTTTTATTCCTCCATCCATCATGCATTGACAAACCCCTTATTAAACAAACATCATTTTCTATACACCTTTTTTATCAACCAAGACATATTTTTACCCAATATGCTCATCGTCAATAACCCCTCTTCGTCTTTTTCAACCTCTCCGATTTCACGCCCTACTCCTATATTCCAATACGAAGATCCGACAATTATCATCTGTCCTATCGTAAAGAAATGGTTTAGAGTATCAAATGCATGGATTGCACCTGAGCGCCTGACCGAAACAACTGCAGCACCGATCTTACGTTTAAACATTTCGCCATTCGCACGGGAAACGAATCCCGCACGCTCAATTAAGGCTTTTATCTGTGCCGTACAATCGGCAAAATAGGTAGGTGAGCCTAAGATGATACCTTCTGACTGCTCCATTTTTTCGATACACTCGTTTACTATGTCATCGGTTACCGCGCAGCGCTTGTTTTTGGCGGAGAAACATTTATAACAGGCGATACAACCTTGAATCTTTTCTCCGGCAAGCTGAACGAGTTCAGTCTTAATGCCTTCTTTTTCAAGCTCCTTAAATACATGTTTTATCATGATAGCGGTATTTCCATCCTTGCGTGCACTTCCGTTAAAAGCAACAACTTTCATTGTACAAACCTCCTTTAAAATATACGTACGCTACAATTTATTTAATTATAGCATTAGTAAATAAGAATACAACTTACTGTTTAGAGAATTCTTTTGAAGAATTTTTTTCGCCCAGAAAGGGCTCACCATAAAAAGATTCTCTATAAACAGGGCTTGCGGAATCTAAGAGGTAACTCCCATAAGGACGCCCAGAAATACGGCGCAACAGAAAGACTCTCTGTATACAGATATTAAGTAAAAACAAGAAGATGAGTTATTCGAGGTTTTATATCCCTTTAACTCTCTCTTCTTAAATAACGAGATTTAAAGCTAAAACTTAATTAATCTACTTAAAAATGATTTACTGGTTTAATAAAAAGAATGCTTATAAAAATAAAATGCAACATATCGGCCAAATAGCTGTGAACCCAATATACTGCGATTTAGAGATAAAGAGATAGAATATTGACTGGATTGTGCCGATTTACCGACGAGGTTGGCAGGTTTTTAAAACACAGGGGCCGACTTAAATCCTTAAGAAATAATAATGCCCTAACCATTTGAGACGTCAAAGCATAAAAATATCCTGACGAGTGGCGCCCGTCAGGGCATCTGTTATCTCTCCTATCTGGAATTTGAGAGATGTAAGTGGCTGCCCTTAACGTACGAAATCCGAAAATATTTTAAGGAATCTATCAACCTATAATATAACATAATAATTTTTATTGCTCAAGAGGTTTTAGGCACCGCCCTGTCGGGCTCCCGTATCTCCCGATTCACCGCTCGGCTTCTGTGGGCAGAAGCCTCGCTGGGCGTCTGCCTGGGTCGGCAGACTTCGTGCTAATTTTTGTGCGTGTTCGGCTTTGCTGTGGCTTGCGCTGGGTGGGGGCAGCGCAAGCCGCAGCGTCCTTTAATGAGCATTTAAAAATCTACGGACGTCCGCTTGTCCTTGCCACAAAAAATATTTTGGTAAAAGGAAAAATCTTTGTTAAGGGAACCTGAATCTTTTTGTGTCAAAGACGCAAAGCCTCTCCCGCTCAAGCACTTCAGAAGTCGCCGATGAAATCTTCCATATCGAGAATTTTGCCTACCTGATTGCAAGAAAGAAATCTTAAAAATTATATTGACAAAAAGGTATTGATAGTATATCATCTATACGTAAATAACATATAGATGAATGTTTAATAACCAAAGCCGTTTGGAGGTGGTTAATATGTGTAAGGATAATAATAATTGTGCCAAAGAGCATGAACAGGAAAAATGCGATTGCCCAAGCGGAAAGATGATACGTTTTATTGAGCCCTGCCTTTTGTTCCTTTTGTCTCAAAAAACTTCTTATGGGTATGAGTTGATGGATAAGCTTGAGCAACTTGAGTTCTTAGAGGACGCTCCTGATCCAGCCATGGTTTATAGGACGCTTCGCTATTTAGAAAAAGAAGGATTTGTGAAGTCAAAATGGGATACCAAAGGAGTCGGTCCGGCAAAAAGGAATTATGAAATAACCCAAGAGGGCGTTGATTTGCTTCATGGCTGGGCAAGAGGTATCAAGCAGAGAAAAGGTGTTTTAGATAAGTTCCTGGGGCTCTATAAAAAGCATTTTAAAGGTAAAAACACGAAGAAATGAATTTGCCTTGATATACAAAAGTTGATGGAGGCTTTTTATGATACTTAGATCTAAGTTTAAAAGAAAATATGTAAGAATATATCTTTTTGCGATGTTATTTTTTTTAACAGCTGCGGGTGGAGTATTTGCACAAGAAGAGAGTATAGATCAAAAGGCATTATCGCTGGATGATTGTATATCGCAGGCGTTGAAAAGGCACCCTAAATTAAACATATATGATCGCAAGACCGATCAGAAAAAGGAAAAGCTACACGGGGTCACCGCTGAGAGTCTACCGCAGGTTGACGCCGTGGCAAGTTATGATCGGCTGTCGTATGTCACGCAGGCAAAACAACGTTATCTGGGCGGCTCCAACAATGACTATCAGGCGGATATCGTGGTAACCCAGCCGCTTTTTACTGGAGGTAAAATTACTTCGCAGAAAAATTCCGCGCGGTATGCCATTGACGCGGCAGAACAAGGATATCTGGCGGCAAGAGAAGATGTTATCTTTGGCGTAAAAGCCGCTTATTATAAACTGATTTTTGCTCGCGATATATTGAGGAGTAAGAAGGAGCTTCTTAAGTATGCGCAAGTTTCCTACGACACGGCGCTTGATTTACACAAGAGGACAAAGACTCCAAGAGAGGAAACGCTTTTGCGTCTGGATGTGCAGATAAATGAGGTAAGACAGGAATTAATCACCGCGCAGGACAGCCTGAAAATAGCACAAAAAGTCCTTCTTAACGCCATGGGATTAGATTCAAACGGTTCAATAGAGATTCAAGATTTGAAGGACGATTTTTTCTTTACCGAAGATGCGCCGGTTGAGGTAGCTAATAACTATGAGATTTTGAAAGCATCCAAAGAAGTAAAGGAAGCTGATGAATTAATCAAGATAGCAAAGAGTGACTTCTACCCCCAGTTAAATGCCCAATACAGCTATGGCTACGAATGGGGGAGCTGGTCGGAAGAAGGCTATACGGACTGGATTGCCGGGATCGCGGTTGATTTTAATATCTGGGATTGGGGGAAAACCAAAGCGGATGTTAAACAGGCAAAAGCATATAAAGCGGAACTGCAGTCATACGAGAACTTGCTTAGTCAGCAGATAGACTTGGAGCTGGAGTCGGCGCGGTTGAAATATGAATCAGCATCTAAGAGATTTGAGATTGCCAAAACAAGTTATGATCAAGCCAAAAGGAGTTTGGGCTTATTTGAAAGCCGTTACCGCGACGCGTTGGTGACGAGCGTTGAGCTTTTGGACGCGCAAAAAGCGTTCTCTCAGGCACAAGTTAATTATGCTTTATCAATGCTTGATATGCGCCTTGCCAAGGCTGAAATCAAGAAAATCGCAGGGAGGGGTTATGACCTTAAGTGATATTTCCATAAAAAGGCCTGTCGGTGTTTTTGTGCTTACACTGATGGTTGCTGTTCTCGGAGTTTTCTTCTTAAAAGGGCTCTCGGTGGACCTTCTTCCGCAGTTTACCTATCCGCTTATAAAAATTAATATTGATTGGAAAGGGGCGAGTCCGGAGGACATAGAGGAAAATATATTAAAGAAAGTTGAGGCAAGTGTTGCTACGACCGAGGATGCCATTCAGGTTATCTCTTCTGCAATTGAAGGTAATGCTTCCATAGAGGTATATTTTGAATACGGCAAAGATATGGATGTGGCGCTTGCTGATACCCGGGCAAAACTTGATCTGGTGAGAAACCAACTTCCGCCAGACGCTGATGAGCCGAAAATATATAAGGCAGACCCCTCTCAACTTCCCATTCTTGACATAGCGCTTTCTTCAGAAACAAAGGATGAGCGCGCTTTACGCGATTGGGCCGAGAATGATTTGAGTAATTACTTTCTCGGTATTCCCGGCTTAGGCGCGGTGGTTACTTCCGGAGGCAGGGTGCGCGAGATTCAGGTTTTATTTGATCAGGAAAAAGTCCAGAAGTACGAGCTTTCCACAGAGAAAATATTAAATCTTTTGCGGGCGGAAAATATTGAATTTCCCGCGGGTCGAATTTCCGATACGAAGAAAGAATACAGCGTCCGGCTTTTGGCGAAGTTCAAAGGTCCTTCTGAAATTGCAAATATTATCGTTGCTAACCGTGAAGGTCGGTTCATTAAGATCAAAGATGTGGCAGAGGTGGCTGATTCTTATGAAGAACAAAGAGTGCTGTCCCGTTTTAACGGCAAGCCCTCTGTCATGTTGAGTTTTCTAAAACAGCCGAACGCCAATACTGTAGAAGTTATTTCAAAAATAGAAAAAAAAGCCAAGGAGTTGAAAAATAAAAAAATCATACCTGACGATGTTGATTATACAGTTGCATCCAGCCAGTCCTACTACATAGAGAATTCTATTGAAAATGTGAGCTCGTCCGCAGTCATGGGCGGTATTCTTGCGATGATAGTAATATGGTTTTTTCTGCATAACATAAAGAGAACCCTTGTTATCGCTATAGCCATCCCTGTGAGTATCTTGGGAACTTTTATTCTTATGGGTCTCTCGGATGTTACGATAAATATGTTTTCGCTTGGGGGGCTTGTTCTTGCCGTCGGCATGCTTGTGGATAATTCTATCGTTATGCTTGAAAATATCACAAGGCATCAGAGCGATGCGAAAAACCCCATGGATGCGGCGCATATCGGGAGTAAAGAAGTGACCAGCGCGCTTATTGCGTCCACCTTAACTAACGTTGCGGCCATCGTTCCGTTCTTTTTTATCAAAGGGATGGCTTCATTGCTATTCAGGGATATGATTATAACGGTGACCGTGGCGTTTATTATTTCGCTTGTGGTGAGTTTAACGGTGGTGCCGTGCCTGTCAGCGCATTTATTCAAGAATAAAAAAGAGGCTGATAACGATAACTTTACCAAAAAAATCATAGAGAAAGGCACGAGCGCATACAAAAAACTCCTTAAAGGGGTATTGCGGCACCAAGTTATTGTTATGTTCGGTGTCGTCGCGTTATTTATTGCAAGTCTTTTATTGGCGCGTACTCTAGGCAGCGAGTTTCTTCCGCAGATTGACGATGGCAAGATAACCATAAAGGTGAAACTCCCCGTGGGTTCGGCTTTAGAAAAGACCGACGCTGTTGTCAAAAAACTCGAAGACATTATCAATACGATGCCCGGAGTTAAGAAAGTATCTTATATGGTAGGAGGATATTGGCAGGGAGGAAAAGTATGGGAGAAGGCCAATGAGTCGGATATAACTGTTGAGCTTGCGGAAAAAGCCAAGCGTCCGCTTGCTACCGGTGTTGTTATCAAGAAACTTCAGAAACAATTGAAAGATAACCCTATCCAGGGAGCGAAGATTCAAGTGATTCGCTCAAAACTGCGGGGGATTCACACAACATCTACATACGATATAGACATTCGTATACGAGGATATAATTTAGATACGCTTTTTGGCATAGCGAAAGATGTTCAAGGCAGGATAAAAGACGTGGAAGGATTGGGGAATCTTGATATTTCCGTTGATTTTTCAAGGCCGGAAATACACATCTCTTTGAACAGAGAGAAATTAAACGACTTCGGCCTTACTGCCAGAGAGGTGTCGGATATTGTCAGGACATCTGTAGACGGTCTCGTGGGCACGCAGTTTACGGATAAAGAACGCAATGTCGATTACGATATCAGGGTATTGGCTGATCCTCTTATCGTAAGCAGTAAAGAGGCCGTTGAAAACACTCCGCTTTATCCTCCCAGCGGCGTTGAAGTGAAACTTAAAGAAGTAGCAAATGTGACGGTGTCAGAAGGGCCGGTGCAGATTTACAGGGAAGATCAGGTGCGTTTGATTGAGGTTACCGGAGACGCGGTAGGTAAAAATGTTGGTAAAATTACCGATGAAATTAAAAAGCGCTTAAGTAATCTGACTCTACCGGCCGGATATTCCTTGGAATTCGGCGGCGACGAAGAGGCGGCAAAAGAATCCAATCTTCAGTTAATTATCGTTATTGCACTTGCGGTTTTCCTTTTGTTTGTGGTTATGGCTGTTCAATACGACTCGTTGATAGACCCGGTAATTATTATGGTTACTCTGCCGCTGGCGTTAATCGGCGCGTTTCTTTTACTGGCTATCACAAGAACGCCGTTTGGAGCAACTGCTTTTCTCGGGCTTATTTTGTTGGTTGGAATTGTCGTTAACAACGCTATTGTGCTGGTTGAATATATAAATAGTCTGCGCAAGGAAAAACACTTTGCTGTTTACGATGCGGTTATTGAAGGCGCGTCGCTAAGGATACGCCCAATTTTAATGACAAGTTTAACCACTATCGTTGGACTTTTACCGCTTGTCTTCGGGTGGGGAGAAGGACTTGAGATGCTTAAGCCTTTGGCGGTTACTGTTGTTGGGGGGATGTCGGTTTCGATGTTGCTGACATTGTTTGTCATTCCCTCAATTTACATACTGTTTTACCACAGAAAATCTAAGGAGGTCATAACCCACGGGTAGAAGATGTAAAAGTATGAAATCAGCGGGAAGAATTCTGTCAAAAATAAAACATTTTATTTTATTATTATCTATATTTTTGTTTGTATTCGGATGCGAAAAAAACAATGAAAAAATCTGGGGACACATCACTAATTAATTGATATATTTTTATGATTTAGGGAAATAAAAAAAACCACTAAAACACATGGTGGTTTTTATTGTTTATGCTCAGTTAAGTATGGTATAATACAGTATGAATAAAACATTTTATATTACAACTTTCGGCTGACCTTTTGTTTAGGTTCTACAAAATAAAATAATCCGCTGAAATTGCCTGAATGGCGGCCAGGCGGCGAGATGAATAACTGCTTCGGCGTAGCCCTTTCGGGCTAGCGTCCTCAACCTCGCAAAAATTCTCTTAAAAAATCATTTTTATTTTATATTGGCGGCGGCTGCTTGTCCGCCTTCGGCGGAAAAAATTTATAAAAGGTGTTTTTGCTCGGTTTCGTCCGCCCCAGCCGCCAGTGGTTATTCGTAGAAGAAAATCAGGCGGCTGGGAAGCCGAATCTTTCTTGATATCGTGGCGTGGTTGGCTATATCCTACCCACCCAGCAGTCTCTGTGCTCGGACTTCAGCCCTTTGGCTTCCGTTACCTGCGCTCAAAGCCTGCTTTCCCTTCAGAGGAATAACCTGTCTCAAATATTCATCAACTATTCTGTCCTTTTTTCAAAAGGTCAGAAAAGACCGCAACACCAAAAGACATTTCGTCTTCGGCGAAAAGACTTTTGCCTTTGTGGGTTCGTGTTGCTTTGATGAATATTTATCCCCACCCCCTATAAATCTGTCTCAATGTTCAGACTCTACACTTTAGGGTTCCATTCCTTATGATGCAAAAATTATATTGACAAAAAGGTATTGATAGTATATCATCTATACGTAAATAACATATAGATGAATGTTTAATAACCAAAGCCGTTTGGAGGTGGTTAATATGTGTAAGGATAATAATAATTGTGCC
>Ga0315294_10004582_pt1 | contig 15115 bp, 14 predicted proteins | sample YL17G13_40_MG_FD_203626 | JGI IMG/M metagenome (GOLD analysis project Ga0315294, IMG submission 203626) | Sediment microbial communities from Yellowstone Lake, YNP, Wyoming, USA - YL17G13_40 | ecosystem: Environmental > Aquatic > Freshwater > Lake > Sediment | place: USA: Wyoming | collected... | reverse complement strand
AGGATTTCTTAGGACTTACATCTAATGTATCTTCGTTTGGATATAAGTATGTAGTGGTTAGAGCTTATTGGATTTCTAAAAAGAAGATTGGTAAGCTAATCTATATAGATGAAATGGGCAATGAGCAATCTATGCTTGTTGATGAAACGTATAAGAGTGGAGCTATACCTACACAACAATCTTTAGATTGGGGATGGGTGAATCAATGGTATCAAGGAATTAAGATTGGTCCAGATATCTATCATATTAAGCCATACAAACTTTTGAGCTATTGTCCAATCATAGGACTCACTCATGAGGTTAAGAATACAGAAGCAAGATCTTTAGTAGACTTAATGAAACCATTTCAAGTTCTTTATAATGTCTGCATGAACCAGCTTTACAAACTCCTTGAGAAAGAAGTTGGTAAGGTGTATTTAACATCCATCAGACACATTCCTATTCCTAAGGATGGTGATGCTCAAGATGCTCTTGACATATGGGAAATGGAAGCACGTAATAGAGGGGTGATGTTTATAGATGACTCTCCAGAGAATCTAAAATCTCCAAGCTCATTTAATCAGTTCAGAGACATTGATCTTACACGTACACAGGAAATACAGTCTCGTTATCAACTAGCTATACAGTTAAAGAATGAGTGTTGGGAACTAATTGGTATGTCTAAGCAAAGGATGGGATCTGTATCAGCATCAGAATCAGCAACAGGAACTAACACAGCTATACAACAATCTTATTCTCAGACAGAACCTATATTTGTAGCACATGAATATGTTCTTGGTCAATTATACCAAGCAATTATAGATGCTGCTTTATATGTAGAGGCTAAGAAACCACAATCAACACTATCATACATTACATCTGAAGGAGAATCTGCCTTCGTTCAAGTGAATGGTGCAGATCTTAGATTTAGGGATCTTAAAGTGTTCTTGACTAACAGACCAGAAGACAAACAAATGTTCCAAGAGATTAGACAACTGTCTCAAGCTGTTCTACAAAATGGTGGTTCATTACATGATGTAATTGAGTTGTATTCTACAAACTCTATGAGAGAAATGAAGAAGGTGTTCAAGACTCTTAAAGAAAGACAAGAGTCTATGCAAGATCAACAGATGCAACAACAACAGCAACAAATGGAGCAACAGCAACAACAGTCTCAAGCTCAATTGCAACAAGCAGCTCAGTTACAACAAGAGAAGCAAGCACACGATGATTATCAAAAAGAACTTGATAGACTATCTAAGGAAAAGATTGCAATTATACAAGCTACAGGATTTGGTAAAGTTCCAGGAGAAGATATTGATCAAAATGCAATTCCTGATGTTCTAGAGATGAGCAAGCTTTCTCACGAGCAAGAAAAAGCTGCTAAGGATTATCAAATGAAACTTGCTGAGATTAATTCTAAAAACAAACAAGCTTCAGATAAGATGGCTATTGAGAGAGAGAAACTTCAGGTGGCTAGAGAGAATCAAGCAAACGATCTTGCTGTGGCTAAGGAGAATGCAAAAGGTAGAAACAAAAAATCTAAATAATGTTTGATAAACTAATAGATCTTATTGTACAATGGATTTCAGACATCCTTCCTGTAGTGATTATTCCATCATACGAGGAGGGTGTTCATCTTAGCTTTGGAAAATATAAGAGAACTATTAAACCAGGAATGCATTTTAAGATTCCATTTGTTGATGAAATCCTTCACCAGCACGTAGTGGTAACAACACTCAGTCTTCCAGCACAATCTTTATACACTCTAGATAAACAAAACTTTGTAGTGAAGGGTGTTGTAAAATATAAGATAGCTGATGTGAAAACATTTCTTCTAGAAGTATATGATGCTAAAGATGCATTGTCAGACATGACTATGAGTATAATAAAAAACATCGTTATATCTATTCCTGCAGAGATGTGTATAGATCCTGAATTAGATTCACTTCTTACAAAGAAAGCAAGAGTAGAAGCTAAAAAATGGGGAGTTGAGATACAACAAGTTACACTAACAGACGTTGCTCCTATTAAGAGTTATAGGTTGATAAATGATATAGCTACAAATAGAATTGATTAGAGTGAAAAACATTAATGCTATATTATCGTGCAAATTCATACATAAAATGTTCTAACTCTTTGATATTAAATACGTAAAATCTAGATTTACAATAACAAACCAATAAAAACAACTACATATGGCAGAGAACTTAGATAACAACTTTGGCAATTTTAGTATTGAAAACACTATGGATATGGGAATGGGAAGTGCTGAATTATTAAATGATCTTATTGCTCCAGAAACTTCAACAGGAAATCCTGATGATGTTAAAGATATTAAAGATGAACCAAAGCAAGAAGCTCCTAAATCAGAACCTAAAAAGGAAGAACCTAAAGAAGATCCTTCAAAAAGCATTCAAGACTTTTTACTAGGTGGAGATGATGATGAGGAAACAGAAGAAGATGAACCAGCAGCACCTGCAAAGAAGGCTGCTCCTGTAGAGGGTACTAAAGAAGAACCAATTGCTGAAGGAGAGGAAGAACAAGAAGTGAGTAGATTTGAAGCATTAGCAAATGATCTTTTTAAACTTGGTGTTTTTTCAAAAGATGAAGATGAAGATGATTCTCCAATATCTACTCCTGAGGAATTCCTTGAGAGATTTGAAGCAGAGAAGAAAAAAGGTGCACTTGAGGTAGTAAATAACTTCATTGGTCAGTTTGGAGATGATTATCAAAAAGCTTTTGATGCCATATTTGTAAAAGGAGTTAATCCTAAAGAATACTTTGGTGCATATGAGTCTGTTGCAAACTTTGCAGAAATGGACTTAGCTGATGAAGCAAACCAAGTAAGAGTAATTAAACAAGCATTAGCTGATCAAGGGTTTGAAGCTGATGATGTAAATAGTGAGGTTGAGAGGTTAAAAAATTATGGAGATTTAGAAAGCGTTGCTACAAAACACCACAAGGTGCTAGTAAAGAAAGAAGCTGCTAAGTTGCAACAGATGGAGCAAAGTGCTCAGCAAGAGCTTCAACAGAAGCAAGCAATTAAGCAACAGTATTTCACCAACGTACAGTCTGTTCTCCAGGAAAAACTAAAAACTAAGGAATTTGATGGTATTCCATTAAATCCCAAATTAGTAAACGAACTACAAGATTTTCTGCTAGTAGACAAGTATAAGACCAATTCTGGAGAGACACTTACAGACTTTGATCGTACGATACTTGAACTAAAAAGACCTGAGAACCATGCTATGAAGGTTAAAGTTGGATTGCTTCTAAAGATATTAGAAAAAGATCCATCATTATCAACAATTCAAAAGTCAGGTGTTTCAAAGAAGTCCAACGAGCTTTTCAGCGAAGTTGCTAGACAGGTTAGTAAAGGTGGAAAATCATCAAGTGGTAGTGGTGCTCAAAAAGCAAATTCTTGGTTCTTATAAACATTTGTAATAATTAAACAACAATTAAAATGGCAATTCAAACAATCCCAGGCTTAACTGGTTTTACGTATGCGAGAGTAGCCTCTATGGATAAGCGTGCTGTGGGTAAGCTCACTGACTCGAATCACTTAGAGAGCTTTCACAGCACTGAACCTGCTGACTATGACAAAAAGATCATTAGTCTTTACACTCAGAGCTCATTGTATAGCAATGACTTCTTAGACATGATTAACAAAAGCACACCTTATTACATCGATAATAATAGTGATGCTTGGAAATGGCAAGTAGCTGTTCCCTACAAATTCCCTAAGATTATCAATGTTCCAGAAGCAACTGCTGCTTTGGATAAAATTGGTATCGATGGTCAAGAGTTCACTCTTGTTTTGGACACTAATGAATTCTCTAAGAACGCAATCGTTTCTGTGGGTTCTCGTCAGTATGGTCCTCGTTTCTATGTAATCAAAGATCCAGTTCCTTGGAACATGGGTTACTTGTATTCTTTCAATTTGGTGACTGACAATCCAACTGTTGACTACATTTCTTCAGGTTCTCAATTCTTACAAGTAGGTGTTGAGCTTGAATTAGTTGATGCTGCAATTGGTGAGTTTGATCAAGACTTATTAGGTCTTCCTCGTTTGGGTGAGCAAATCACAATGTTTGAATCTTTAGGTTCTGCATATGGTTATGAGCACAAAATCACTGAGTGGGCTGATGACAAGATGATGGTTGATTCAAAAGGAAATCCTTTAGATATTTTGGTATATGCTCCTCAGCGTAGAAACCAACTTCCTTTAACTCGTAATGATGTTAAGTGGGAACCATTCATTGAGTTCTGGATGCGTAAAAGCATGTTGGAATTGAAAGTTAAGCGTATGATCTGGTCTAAACCAGGTACAGTTAAAACTGGTGGTGGCAAGCAAGAATTAAAGCGTACATCTGCTGGTGTTTACCACAGAATGCGTAACAATGGTAACTTGGTACAATACAATCGTGGTGAATTCTCTGCTAACTTGATCAGAAGCGTGTTTGGAGATTTGTTCTACAGACGTGTGGATGTTAAAGATCGTAAGGTTAAAATGTACACAAATGAAGCTGGATTTGACGTATTCCAACAAGCTTTGAAGGCTGACGCTTTAAACAGTGGCTTGACTTTCATGGCTGATTCTGGAAATCGTTACATGCAGGGAGAAGGTCAACACATCACTTATAACTTTGCATTCGATGCAATGGTTACACGTGAAACAGGTCGTGTTGAACTTATTCACTTGAAAGAACTTGATTTGCCACAATCTAACTTAGAGTTTGGTCAAAACAAGAAAAGCACTCCAGTGTTTATGGTATTTGATGTTAGTCCTATGAGCGATGGTTCAATGGTTAACAACATCAGAGAAGTGAGAATGAAAGGTGCTCCTTCTATGACTTGGGGTTATATCGATGGTACTCGTCACCACTTAGGTTTTGCTAAGTCTCAAGGTATGAGTTCTGCGAACAAATTCCCAGGTTATGAAATCTGGATGAAAGATCGTTGTGATGTATTCATTGAAGATTTGTCTCGTACAGTCTTGATTGAAGAGATTCCACAATTGTAATCTTAAAATAAATAAGAGAAGGGCCTCAAACTCTGGGGCTCTTCTTTAAATACACAGAGATTTGAATTGGGTAATAACCAATTGCTAGAACTTCGATGTTCACTTCTCTGCAAACAAAACCAAATAAACAACTACATATGGGAAAGATAGGAAAAATCTCTACGATTAAAAAAGACTATAACAATAGTCAGTTACAAACAATGCAAGGTGGACTATCGTTGAAAGGTCTAACAAGAATTCCTGGTACAGGTGTTTTCAAGTATCCTTACAAAGAACTTGATGGACAGTATAGAACAGGACTTGATCCAAAGGCATCCTATATCAGAAGGATCCAAGATCCTCTTGAAAAAGAAATGGAAATTGAACGTGTAATAAATCTTAAAGCAAAACTTGAGGAAGCTCTTGGAGATGTTGATCTTGGACCTCGCTCTTCTTTTTGGAACTATGGACTTTCAACATCTAATGATGACATGATGCATGTTCAACCTGTTAAATTGATAGATGGAGATAACTTCTTTGATCTTAGCGTTCCTTTTCAAGAATTAGCATTTTCATGGTTGCGTGTGCATCCTACAATTGCAAGTTCTTATCAAGCTTGGGAGCGTGGTGAGTTCTCTGCAGAAACTCAGTTTTATGTAGCAGATGAAGAGATAGAAAATGCAGTGATGTTTAAGAAAAAACAACTTATTAATAAAGCTATTGTTAAGTTTGATTCTATGACTCCTGAGAGAAAAAAGAAAGTTGCAAGATTACTTGGTCTTCCAGTAACTGATGATAGCAAGGAAGAGGTGGTATATAATCTAGTAGATAATGTCCTAAAACAAACTGAATTCAAGAATGGCAAATATGCAGGATTAAGTCCTGTTGAGATTTTTAATAGATTTGCAGACATGAAGGAAAACTTACTCCATATTAAAGACTTGGTTAAACAAGCAATTGCACATTCTGTATATAGAGCAAAACCAAATGGTAAAATCTATGAAGGAGAATATGAAGTTGCAAAGGATGAAGATGACCTAGTTAAATTTTTAGCTGATGATGATAATCAAGAGGAGTTAATTACTCTTGAACAAAAATTGAAAACAAAGAAACTTGCTTCTGTATGATACCAATAGATAGTTTATTATATAAGATCGACCAAAGGTTAAATAAACTATCTACTAATGATCACCAACAGATTCAGTTAGAAGATAAAATCTTAGCCTTGAATGAGGCTCAGATTAAATTGATAAAGCAAAAGATTGATGGAATAAGTGTTGTTGCAGGTCTTGGGTTTGACGCATTTAAAAAGCGTTATGAAGATTTACAAAGCCTAGTTGTAACATATAATAATCAACCTCTTAGTTTAGCAATTAAAAACCCACAACTAAATCAATGGACTGCAGGACTACATCAACTGTCTCCAAAATATATGTTCTATGTAGATGCATATGTTTTGGCTGATAAAGGAAGATGTAAAGACAGAAAGATTTGGATTAATAAGGAACTATCTAAACATGGTGATCTTACCCTCCTCTTGACAAACGATCATTACAAACCTTCGTTTGAATATCAGGAAACATTCAACTTTCTATCCTCAGATGAGATCTCTATATTTACAGATGGTACATTTACACCATCTAATATATACATCTCATACATGAGATATCCTGTTTACATCGATAAGTTTGGTTATATAAGGTTTGATGGAACACCCTCGATAGATCAAGACTGTGAACTTGAAACCTATCTAGAGGATGAACTCCTAGATCTAACAGTTGAGAACTTAGCAATGTACACTGAAAATGCTTCAGCTGTACAAAGTGCTCAGGCAAGGATTCAAACAAATGAATAAGTTTTTTCACAATTAAATATAAACAAAATGGCAGATTTTTCATTAACTACGCTCTTCGTAGTGCCAGTAGGACAAACAACGTTTCCTAGCACTGACTCTACGCAAGATTTGACAGCTGGCCAAGTTGGAGTATTCTCTAACGCCTATGCTGCAACAAACACACCTGGATCATTTCCTTATTTCTACATTGCACAAGGTAGGACAAACACGTATTTACAAGGTTCTAAAAGATCTGACAAGATCTCTGGTGTTGATAGCACTGGTAGTAAGAACGTGAATGTTACTGAGTGGTATGCAACTGCAGGTAATGCAACAGCTGTAAATCAAATTACTCAAGTTACAGATTGGAACGTAAAATGTGGTGACATTGTTACATTGACTTTACGTGCTCATTCTAGCTACTTGGATACTTTGTATTTCAATGGCTTAACTCGTTCAGTAACTGTTCAAGCTCCTTGCTGCGATTGTGGTGGAGATCCTTGTACTACTGTTGACACAGATGCATTGATTGATGCGTTCATTGCTAAATTAGAAGCTGCTGCTCCTAGCTTTATCGATGGTGATCCAAACACTGGTACAAACCCTGACAACATCAGATTGAGCCAATTCTTTACATTCACAAACGTTGGTGGAACTATTCTTGAGATTGAAGGTAAGCCTTTAACTAAGTATGGTCAACCTTGTGATGTTGCTGCATTCCCTTTTGAGTATGACAGAATGTATTTCAGAACATTTGTTTACAGTGGTCCTGCAACTACAGCTGACTTTATTGTTGCTGATAATTGTAACATTGTAGCAGTTGCAACTGTAACACAAACTTCTGGTTATCCTTCAGGTACTTCAGAAGAAATCATCCAATTAGAAAAGAACTTCTACAGCTACCAAGCTGGTTACTTGAAGCATCTTTACAGAATGGCTGGTTACAATGAGAACTTTGAGTCTTGGGTAACTGCTGGTACTGTGTATGATGTATTCTACATCAAGTTCAATGAGTATGAGAAATCAGCATACCAATGGGGTGATTATATCTATGAAGATTCAATGGTAATTGTTGCTGTTCCAGCAGCTGCTTCTGCAACTCTTCAAGCAATTCTTGAAGATGCATTAGGAACTGTAAGCTTTACCTAATCTGAAGAGTTAGTAATAATATCATATAACCTATGCCAGAGGTGAGAGGATCAAACTCAATCCTCTGGCATAATTATTTTAAACAACATGGCAACAAAGCTTGATTTTTTAGTAGTTCCTACATACAACACATTAACGCTGGGTATTGCTGATGCCTCTATATATGTTGGTGTTCCAGCATCTCCCTCAATTGAGATAAGCGTTCCAGGTTTTTCAAAAGTGAATCTTCCATTCGTTCCAAACGATTTCAATATATTCAATTCTGCTTCTTTAGGATTAAGTGATCCTGGAGTTAATAATCCCATACCTGATGGTGTTTATTATTTAAAATATTCAATTGCTCCATCGTTTGAAAACTATGTAGAGAAATCTATAATAAGAGTGGAGCAGTTACAAGAAAGATTTGATGCAGCATTTATGCAACTTGATATGATGGAGTGTGATCTTGCTATCAAGACACAATCAAAAGTTGAACTAAATAGTATATATTTCTTTATCCAAGGAGCTGTTGCTGCTGCAAACAATTGTGCTGTTGATACAGCAAACAAGTTATATGCTCAGGCAAGTAAAATGTTAACTAACTTTACAAGAGGTGACTGTGGCTGCTCAGGAAATAATTATATAACCAACTTTTACTAATATGGCTAAGTGTTCAAAGTGTGGAGCTAATGTAGGATGTGGATGTCAATTAATTAATGGTCTCTGTGCATATTGTCATGGACAGTTGCAAAAGGGAATAAACAGTTTAAAAAATGTTATCACCCAGATTAACCAATTGTATTGAGTGTACAACCATCTCAGCCCTTCTATCTGATATAGATTGTAAGCTTACTGAGATGGCAAACAATTATTATAACAATATTGTATTTTCATTGAATCTTCCTGCTAAAGGTGTTGTAATGCTTGACCTTCTTAACTACAAAAGAATACTTACGTATAAGCTTTGTAATGAGAATTATGCATCACCTTTTACAGTGCAGATGATAGCTAGTAGAGTTAAACTTTTAAAATTTAAATAAATGAGTTGTTCAAATTGCTTCAATGGTTGTGCTGAGATTGTCTCAGACCAATGTGTAAAATATACAGGAATAGACATTCCTGTTTTAGGAATAAAGAATGGAGACTCTCTATCATTCGTAGAGCAAGCTCTTATAACATTCCTCACCTCAACATTAGATGGATCAGGAATTAAACCTGACATCAGTTCCACTATTATATGTAACCTTGTTAAAGACTATCTTCCTACATGTGGAGATCTTACAGTGGTAGACTTCTTAACAGCCCTTATAAAAGCTGCATGCGATCTTCAGGAACAAGTAGATCTTATAGTTGCAGACATAGTAGTAATCAATAATCAATTAGATATAATTGAAGGTGATTATGATGTAAACTGTCTCACAGGCGTAACTGCAGGTAGTGGCACACATGCTGTTCTCCAGGCAACAATAGATGCATTATGTGCATTTATTGTAGATGTAGAAACAAACTATGTATTGCTTGCTGATTTTAATACATTAGTTGCTGATTATTTAGCAGGTCTTCCTTCAAGCACATTAGTAAGTCAAAAGATGGTTCCATATGTTGCTTATGAATATTATGGCTCATTAACACAGTTTGATGCTACAGGTAAGGGAATAGGAGATTGGGATAAAATCTATTTATGTAATGGATTAAATAGCACTCCTGATAGAAGAGGTGTTGTTGCTGTAGGTGCTATATCAAGTGTTCCTGGTGGACCTCTTCCATCAGCAACAAATCCTGCATCTTCTCCTTTTAATCCAAACTATGCGTTTGCAGGCCCAATTGTAGGAAGTAATAGTGTTACATTAAACACTAACCAAATTCCTTCACATGTCCATGTGAATACATTAACTTTTACTAATCCTGACCACACACACTTTACAGTTGGTGGTAATACTAGTGATAGCTCTATTACAGCTGCAACATCAATTGCAAATGGAGCAGCTCTTGGAGGAAATACAAGTTATTCATTAGCACAAGGTAGTGTTCCTGCTACACTTGGTTTAACTAGTCCTAGTAAGTCAGCTCTTACAATAGATCTTACAAACGTTACTGCTGGTGGAAACCAAGCACATGCTAACAATCAACCAGCAATTGCTGCTTATTACATAATGTATCGTCCATAATTTAAACTTAATATAAATGTCTTGTTTACCAGGTACACCTTGCTACACTAGCACAATACATACCACAGGAGGATTAACAGGAGGTTGTAATATCGATCCTTGTATAACCCTCAAACTATCATCTGATTCTGTGTTGTACACAGGACCAAATCTTCCTTGTTCAGGAATAAATCCATGTGATAACATGTCATTAGCTCTTCAGAAAATAGATGCTGTGATTTGTAATCCTCCAGCTCTTTCTGTAACAGCAGACAATGGACTAACTAAAACTGCAAATAACATACAACTTGGTGGACCACTAATTCAACAAACTGTTATTACAACAAGTCATGCAAACACATTCTCCTTACTAGGACTAGATGATGACTTAACTCCTACATACGTACTTTCTCAAACAAGTGGTGGTGTAACTAAAAGAACAACAATAGCAAGTATTATTTCTACAATCATTGTTAATAATGGTCTTACTAATACAGCAGGAACTTTACAATTAAGTGGTCCATTAATTAAACCAACCACTGTAACAACAGATGTTACAAACACATTATCTTTAGCAGGCCTTCAGGCAGATGCAAATCCTGATTTCATTGTTACAGAAACAACAGCAGGTGTTGTAAGAAGAATCTCTACATCAGCTCTTGCTACATTGATTGTTCCACCTCCAGTAGTTATTACAGCAGACAATGGTCTTACAAAGACAGTGAACAATATTCAACTTGGTGGACCATTACTTAAAAATACATCAATAGATCTTGCTACATATAATTTAACATTAAGCGATTCAACCTCTCCTCAAAAACTTTCAAAAATAACATTAGGAGTAAAGACTCTTGATGTATATTCTGAATATACACAAATTGGTAATAATTCTATTCCTCTACAAAAATTTGGAACAGCTATTGGTAGAGCTAATAGTTTATTAGGAACTGGACAAAATGGATTTGCTGCAGGTGTAGCCAATACTATATATACAGGATCAAGCAGTTATGCAATAGGTGAAAGTAATTCAATTTACACTAGTCAATGTGGTGCTCTTGGATATGCTCAAATAGTTCGAGGATCCTATTGTCATTCTATTGGATATGATAATGAAACGCCTATAGGGGCTTTAGGAACATTCCAAGTTGGTATATTTAATGATAGCACTGCTGTAGATTATATTACTAAATTCTCAGATCCTGGTTTACCAGCATTTAGTGTTGCTCATGGTAAACAATCAGGCAATAATCCTGCAGAGCGTCTTAATGTATTTCATGTAATGACCAATGGTCTTGTAAAGTCAAAAGATGGACATGATGCAAGAGCAGGAGAAAGAGGAATTGTTCCTGCTCATTGGAGCACAACAGGATGGACTGATACAGTGGTACGTACATTTGATACTGGTGCAAAGTATATAATTATGCAGATTGTAGCAGGAGATGACTTTTCAAATATTGTAGATGAAGTATTATGGGGATCAACAAATAAAACAGGATTTACATTTATCTCTATTGGTGGTTTTCCTACAACCTGGACAAATGGATCTACAGTACGTAAGGTGGGAAGACCAGGAACACCTGCAATAGGAGAATTAGGATTTAATCTTGACTTAAGTCAAATGGAATACTGGAATGGCAGTGCGTGGACACAGTTTTAAACCAAACATAAATGACAGTAACAATAACATTAACTATTGCTGGTGCTGATACAGGTCCTTTTCTTTTATTCTCTGATGCAGATGGATATTCTTCTGCATTTGAGGTGGGGGTAACTAAAGCTGCTCTTGAGGCAGGATATACAACAATTCTTGTTCCTCCATTTACAACAACAATTAGAGTGATGTCAGCAGGAATATGTACAAACTATATTGATATTCCTATAGACCTTGCTAATTACTGTTACACTGCAAACGTGACAGGAGGAGGAGGACAATGTACAATTAGTTGGACTAATCCTGATGGAACTGCTAGTAGTGAGATTATTAATGATAAAGTTACAAGTATAACTTTCTGTGCTGAGGAAGGAAGTGTTAATTCTTTATGTATAGGTGGTGAAGTTTCTACAATTACAGGAGGTACACTTGTTTGTTCAGTTGATGGAGATTGTCCAACAACAACAACTACAACTACACAAAATCCATATCTTTTAATAGATATGTGTTTTACTGTTGTTGGTAGAAGTCAAAATTTGTTATGTACTATAACTGGTGTTGGGGGTGTTGCAACAGGACTATATAACAATCATCCCTACTATGAATTACTATGTAACTTTAATTGTCCTTTAGGACCAAGTTCAAGAACAGTGTATGTTATATATAGTGTACTTAATACTAGATGGGAATCATGGGATACTTTTGATCCTATATTAGGACCTTCAGGAATTTTATTAGCATCTTTAGTTACTACGCAACCATACCCTGAAATGCTAACATCTTATTGGGATAATTACACTACAGGTTTTAGATTCTATTCATCTGTTGATGTTAGTAAGGTGGGTGGTGTTTGTGAAACAAATATAAATAGAACTGATGTATTTTATGAAGTGGATACATGTTCTTCAGGTGGAGTGTTTGAAATAGATATTGTTGATACTAATTTATTTACTCAAGCTACACCTTATGTTGGTTCAGGATCTCTTCCAATAACTGTATACCCTGGTTATTTATTGCAAGTTTTTGGAACTACAGGAAGTGGTGGAACTACAACAATAACAATATTAGAAGGTGCAACTATTGTATTTACAAATACATATCCTCCAAGTACAGTAATTCCACAGTTTGCTGCATCTGTTGTATTAGGATATGATAGTTACACAGTTCAAATTATAGAAACTTGTTAATAATTTATATAAAAACTCCTGCTTTGTTGGTTTTGTAGGAATGTTCTCCTAGCATCTCTATGCTGGGAGTTTCTTTTTAACTAATCTAATTATATACAATAATTATCTCTGTTAATTTAATTTGGACAATTACAAAAAAAATAATTATCTTTAAAAAGTTTTAATCAAACTTACCTCTATATGAATAACAATCAACAGATGATTGAACGATTGAAGGAAATGTTGTATAAGAAAAAAAGTAAAGCATATTATGCAGAAGCTTTAGGGGTAAGTGAAGAAAAGATCTCAGAACTTTATAAGGAGATGGGTAGACGACAAACAATCAACAGAGCACCAAAGAAGTTACATAGTGCTGCTAATAAATCAGTTAAGTATGAGGAGGATATTGTAAGTGGTACAGGTGAGCTAGTTTTTAATACAGATGAGGAAATAAAAAGTCTTGATGATCTTATAAAGAAGTCAAAGATTGATACAGATAAGTGGAATATAACTAAATACATACAGAACTATTGGGGGAATACAAACAATCCCTGTTGGCAGGTAAAAGCTTGGTTAAGTAAGAAAGGTGATGAACAGCTCTTTCAGGATTATTTTGTTGAGTTTCTAACTACCTATAAACCAGTAGCAAAGAAAACATCTGCTCCTAAGGAAACAGATAAATCAGAAGCTTGTCTAATAATAAATAAACAAGATTCTCATTTAAACAAACATGACATTAATGGTGACAATAAGATTGAATGGAGAGGTGCTGATATTGAAACAAGAGTTAGCACTATACTTGCTCAGGCAAAACTATCCAATGATCTTACAACAGTCACTTACATAATAGGATCTGATGAGTTTAATAGTGAGTGGACAGGCATGACCACTAAAGGAACTCCTCAACAGAACACAGACGATTATCAGAAGTCTTTTGAAGAAATATGTAATCATGAGATAGATATGATTACACTTCTTTTAAGAAATGCCAAGTATGTAGAGGTTATATATGTTCCTGGGAACCATGATGAGTATGTAGGGTGGCATTTGATAAAGTGGTTAGATGCATACTTTAGACATGATGTGCAAGATGAAAGAGTGGTGTTTAATACAGAACCAAGCTATAGGAAGTATATATCCTATGGAACTACAGCAATGATGTTTAATCATGGAGATGCTATAAAGCCTTCAAAGCTTGCAAGTATATTTCCAATGGAATTTAGAGATGAGTGGTCATATTATGATCACTTTTATATTTTTACAGGAGATAAACACCATGAGGTTTCACAAGACTTTAATGGTATTAAGTTCTACCAGATTCCTGCCTTTTCAAAGGCAAAAAGTAAATGGGATGATAAACATGGCTACACTTGCTCTAAAGGAGAGATTACAGCTTTCCTAATAGAAAAAGGACAAGGCATGACAAACATATTTAAACAGTATTTATAATGTCAACATTAAGAAAACTAGTTTCAGATGTACGATCAATGCATAAGCTTCTATCTACAGATAGCTTAATAACAGATCGTGTTATAGCTTCTGAAATCAAAAATAATGCTCAGCTTCTTATAAAGAGAGAAACAAATCTTAGAAAGCTTTGGGCTACATCAACTCTCTTCACTACCATTCCTTGTTTAGAGATGATGGAAGTTTCTATTTCAGAGTGTTGTAATTATGTAGACCCCTGTACAGTGGCAAGAACTAGATTCAAGCTCCCAAGAATAGGAGAAGGTAATTACCAATATCTTATACAGGGTGTGTATTCAATTAACGCAATGAGTGGTTCTGGAAAGAAGCTTAAAGAAATTACTATCAATAGGTATATAAATCTATTGAAGCTTCCTATTATAAAGAATGAAGAATACTACTGGATTGTGAATGACTACTTGTATGTAAGCAATCCTCTTCTTCAAGCTATAAGAATAGCTGCATTCTTTGAACAGGATGTTCCTAATGAGATTATGTATCCTGAATGTGATTGTGGAGATGCAAGACCTACAGATGAAGAGTGGTGTAAAAACCCTTTGGACAAACCTTATGGTCTTCCAGGATACCTAGAGAGTCAAGTTTTACAATTAACATCGCAGAAACTTTTAACTACATATTTTGCATTGAAAACAGATTTCACAGATAATCAGTTAGATGGACAAGCACCAAACGCACCAGCAGGAAAATAATGAGAGTAAAAGTAGATTGGAGAAGTGC
>Ga0315294_10004580_pt1 | contig 15119 bp, 14 predicted proteins | sample YL17G13_40_MG_FD_203626 | JGI IMG/M metagenome (GOLD analysis project Ga0315294, IMG submission 203626) | Sediment microbial communities from Yellowstone Lake, YNP, Wyoming, USA - YL17G13_40 | ecosystem: Environmental > Aquatic > Freshwater > Lake > Sediment | place: USA: Wyoming | collected... | reverse complement strand
CGACTTTATGAGACCACGATACCAAAATAATGCCAAAATAGTTTCCAAAATAACAAAGAACCTCGTTTTCGGGTTGAAAACAGCGTTTTTACCTGTGAACGGTTACAAGATTTTAAATATGACAAAGATATACGTTTTAGCTTGTTTGATAGTAACAGTTTTTCTGGTGGCCGGCAGTCAGGCGGCGACTATAAACATTGATAAGCTTGGCCTGTGGGCCGGCGGCTCAATCGGCTTAGGCAACAGTGTTTCTGTTGATGCTGCTATCGCTGCCGGCAGCGAAATCTATGCAGGTAATAGTGCGAATTTTCGCTCAATATACACCGAGAACATGGTATGGTTGGGCAACAATGCGACTGTCAGCGGCACTGTGCTTGCCAACAAGCAGGCCTGGGCAGGCAGCGGCCTGAACCTTTCGGGAAATTGGACGGGCGGCAGTGTTTATATCGGTTCAAATGCGAATATCACCGGCGATATCGGCGCCAGGTCAAGCAGCATCAGCCTTGGCAGCAATGCTTCTATAACGGGCGATATTCTTGGCAATAAAAATATATGGATAGGAAATAATTCAACGATTACCGGTGATGCGAGACCCGGCAATGGTTCCACGCTTTCAAAGGGCAACAATGTTACTATTACTGGTTTAACTCAGCCCGGCTCCTTCAGTTTTGACAGTTTCGACCTGCCGGAACTTGACCAGTTGCAGCAGAGCGCAATCGGCACAGAAAACATCAGTGGTGAAAAATACAGCGTCACAACGCTTCTTGCCGGCGATTACCGCGACTGGTGTTTTGATAAAAATACCACTCTTAATCTTTCAGCGGGAGACTATTCCCTGAAAAACTTCTCAATGAATAAGGACGGTGTTGTAAATATTGATACTTCCGGCGGTGATGTAACACTTAATGTGGTCGGCCAATTCAGCACAGGCAGGGATGTGTCGTTTCTAAAATCAGGCTCAGGAAATCTGTTTATCAATGTCTTCGGCCACGATGTTCAGCTTGAGGACAACGTAAAACTTTCGGCTACATTAAAAGTCTATGGCGGCAATTTCAGCGCTGATAATGCCGTTCAGCTCGCAGGCAGATTTTATGCAACCGGCGATATCTGGTTGGGTTGTAATACTCAACTCCAGTATGCGTGCTCGGCTTTACCTGTGCCGGAACCCTCTACGCTTGCGATTTTTGCCGCTATGGGGCTTTTCGTGTCTTGTAAAAGAAAATAATCAGCCCGCATTTACGGTTTTTTTTATTTCTAAAACTTCAGTCCCGCATCCCACAGGTACATTAGCTGAGGCGTTGTAAGCTCGTAAATGGTATCCCTGTCGATTCTGAAAATGCTTTTTGCCTCCAGGAAGTTTTCAAATGAAAATGGCTTTTCGTATTCGACAACCTTCGCATCGGTGATTTTTGCAAGCGATTTGGCAAGTGCAATCGCCTCGGGCATATAACCTATATCGTCAATCAGCTTATTTTCCAGCGCTTCTGGTGCATTATAGATGCTTCCATCGGCAAGGACCCGGATTTGTTCGATTGTCAGCACATCTTTTCTCGACTTTGCCACGATATTTACGAACCTTTCGTACGCGGGAGATATCAATTTCTCATTTATGTATTGAATCTGTTCTTCTGTTACCGGCTCGAATGCTGTCGGCCAGTCTTTCTTTGGGCCTGATTTGATAATTACGGGTTTTATGCCGAGTTTCTGTTCGAACAGGTCCTGCAGGACGAAGGTACCCATTATCACGCCTATTGAGCCTGTGATTGTCGTAGGTTCAGCGATGATTTTGTCGCAGCCGCAGGACGTGTAAAGCCCGCCTGAAGCGGCAACGGTTTCCATAAAGGCCACTGCAGGTTTGCCGGTTTCCGTTCGAAATCTGCAAATCTCATCGTAAATTCTGTCGCTTGCCGAGATGCCGCCGCCGGGACTGTTCGTTCTGAAAATCACCGCCTTTACGTTTTTGTCTTTTTTTGCAGCCTTTATTTGCTGGCTTACATCTTCTGCCAGTTTATTATTGATGATTCCTTCGATTTTGATGACCGCTATCTTGTTTGCCCCGCGTCCTTCTTCAACGGCTTTTTCAAGCAGGTAATCGCTTTTGCCGGCCGTGAATATGATTATGCTGGCCGCAAGGGCAAACAAAAGCACCAGATTGGCGATAATTGAAAAGCCTAAAATAATTCCCAAAAATATCTTCCAGCCGCTCCCTTTCGGGGGGCTCTGCGGCTCGGCTGAGCTCGCCGAAGTCGGCGGCGGATTTAGCAAACTGGGATTTTCCATTGATTCCATTTTTGCTCCTTTCTTTTCTGGATTTGCCTGTAATTTTAAGACTGCCGCAATAGAATGTCAAAGGATTTAAATAATCTTACAGTTTGTCCAAAGATATGAATTTTTTTCTTTTGCGTTGGTGTATTGATTGTTAGAATCAGGGTTTTACACTGGTTAGCTATATCGATTGGTAGGGAGTATTTGTATGCTTAGAACGCTCAAAATATCGGACAACAAATTGAACGAATGCAGCGGCTATGATGCTTCTGTGCTCGTCTATGTTGCTCCGGATGAAAACGAACGAAGGTATCTTGTCGAACAGCTCAAGATAGACGAACATACTCTTGCATCTTCGCTTGACCCCGACGAGCCCAGCCGTCTTGAATTTGAGCCGGAACATATTGCGATGATTCTCAAACGCCCCAAACACTACGCCGCCCAGGATGAATTTGCGTTCAAGGTGCTTTCAGCCGGCACGTTTCTTTTTGCCGACCGCCTTGTAATAGTCATTGCAGAAGATGCCCCTCTGTTTGAGGGTAAGATTTTTAACAGGGTAACTTCCATTCTTGACGTATCGCTTAAACTCATCTACCGGGCGATTTCAAATTTTGTCGAGCACCTTAAGGTCATCAATCATATTTCCGGCGAACTCGAGCAGCAGATAAATGTTTCGATGGGAAATAAGTATCTGCTCAATCTCTTCACGCTTGAAAAAAGCCTTGTTTATTACCTCAATGCTGTACATTCCAATTCGGCGCTTATTAACAGACTCAAAAGCTCTTCTCCAAAGATTCCGTTCACGCAGGAAAATCTCGAATTTCTCGACGATATTTCGATTGAGAACACACAGTGTCTCAACCAGATTGAGATATTTTCGCAGGTTTTGGCCAGCTTGATGGATGCCCGTGCCTCGATTATCAGCAACAATCTTAACATTCGCATCAAGGCCCTGACCATCTTAACCATTGTGATTATGCTGCCGACTCTTGTTGTGAGCATCTTTTCGATGAACGTTACCATACCCCTGAGGCATGACTCTCCCCTTTCCTTCTGGGTTATTTTTTTTGTAGCTCTTATGTCCGCACTGATAACGGGTATATTATGGTGGCGCAAAAAGTGGTAAAATGGATTGTCCCCTCTGCAAAAATCCGATGATTGTGCTGGAGCTTCAGCAGGTCGAGGTTGACCATTGCCCGGCCTGTGGCGGTATCTGGCTCGATGCGGGTGAGCTTGAACTGCTGTTTGAAGATGCGCAGCAGGCCGAACAGCTTGTCGGTTCTTTTCGGCAGGCGCCGCATACAAAAGAGAAGGCTCGTCCCTGTCCGATATGTCTGAAAAAAATGCAGAAAATATTCAGCCGGCAACGCGAACCTGTTGTCATTGACCGTTGTCCTAAAGGGCATGGCCTGTGGTTTGACAGGGGTGAACTGCCCCAGGTGCTTTCAAAAGCCGGTCTTGACAGAGAACAGAAAATAATAAAACTTCTTTCGGAAATTTTCAGTTACAACAAAAGTGGGATAAAAAATGGCGGTTGAAAAAGGTATTTTCGGAAAACTGAGCAAAAACAGGAACGTCGAATTTTTTATCCTGAAAAACAAAAATGGTATGTCGGCTAAGCTAATCTCATTTGGAGCAACGCTTGTTTCGCTTAATGCTCCCGACAAAAAAGGAAAATCAGCCGACATCGTCCTCGGATATGATGACCTTGAAGGTTATGTCTCAGACGCCTGTTTTTTAGGCTGTACTGCCGGCAGGTTCGCAAACCGCATAGCAAATGCGAAATTCAAGCTTGACGGCAGAGAGTATAAGCTGGCCGCCAATGACGGCAAACATCACCTTCACGGCGGAATCAAGGGTTTTAACAAGGCTCCCTGGCAGGGCCGCGAATTTGAAGATGGCAATGGCTGCGGCGTTATTTTTAAATATTTAAGTCCTGATGGCGAGGAAGGTTATCCCGGCAATTTGAATGTTTCAGTTACTTATACTTTGACGGACGATAACGAACTGAAAATCAGTTACCAGGCGACGACGGACAAAAAGACGATTATCAATCTTACAAATCACAGCTATTTTAATCTTGCCGGCTACGACAAAGGCGATATTCTTTCTCATCGGATTCAGATAAATGCCGACAGCATTACAGCCGTTGATAATGAATATATTCCTACCGGCCAAATCAAAAATATCAAAGGCACTGAATTTGACCTTACGGAGCCCAAACCAATCAGTGAAAATATCGGCAGATTAGGGCTTGGATATGATTTCAATTATGTTCTTAACAAGACGACGCCTGCCGAGCTTTCTTATGTCGCAAAGGTTGTTGAGCCTCAAAGCGGCAGGGTGATGGAGGTTTTCACGACTGAGCCGGGTGTGCAGTTTTATACCGGTAATTTCCTTAACGGCCTAAAGGGCAAATCCGGCGCCGTTTATGGAAAGCACGGCGCATTTTGTCTTGAAACACAGCATTTTCCTGATTCGCCAAACCATCCGAATTTCCCTTCGGTTGTGCTTGAGCCCCGCCAGGTTTACAGTCATATTACCGTTCATAAGTTCAGTACGGTTTAAAATCGGAAAGGATTTTTATGTCAATCGGTTTAATAATTATTCTTGTATTGATTGTTATTGTTGTTGCCGTAATCGGTATGTATAACTCGCTTGTTAGGCTGCGCAATCAGGTCGATAATGCCTGGTCGCAGATTGACGTTCAGCTCAAACGGCGCCACGACCTGATACCAAACCTCATTGAAACTGCAAAAGGTTATATGCGCCACGAGCGCGGCACTCTTGAAGCCGTTACCAATGCCCGCAGCCAGGCAATGGGTGCAAAGGGCGTTGCTGATGCCGCAAAAGCCGAAGGCGTTCTCGGCAGGGCGTTGAGCAAATTTCTGCTGACTGTCGAGGCTTATCCCGATTTGAAGGCCAATCAGAATTTCCTTGCCCTGCAGGAAGAGCTTTCCAGCACTGAAAACAAAATCGCCTTTGCACGTCAGGCTTACAACGACCAGACTCTGTTTTTCAACAATAAAATTCAGATGTTCCCGTCAAACGTCGTTGCGGGAATGTTTCATTTCGCAAGGCGTGATTTCTTTGAAGTCGAGGATTCTGCTGAAAAGGCGGTTCCGAAAGTTAGTTTTTAATATTTAGTCCCATTCTACGGGGGGTATAAATGGTTATATGGGAGTAAATTATGGCTAAAAAAAAGCACAATTCGATTTTGTTGCTTGTCCTGATGTTGGCAGTTCTGAATTTTTCGCCCTGTGTATTGTCGGCCGTTTCGACTGAAGTAACGAGTGGTCTGTTCGGAAAGCTGGACTCGAACAAGGACGTGATTGTTTTTACCCTGAAAAATAAAAATGGGATGGAAGTAAAAGTTGTCCCGTACGGTGCAGCGGTTGTTTCTATTAAGGTGCCCGACAAAAAGGGCAAATTGGCCGATGTTGTTCTCGGCTATGATGACCTTGCCGGCTATGTGAACGACAAACCTTATTTTGGCTGTACGGTTGGACGGTTTGCCGGCCGCATAGCAAACGCCTGTTTTAAGCTTGGCGACAAGGAATACAAACTGACCGCCAATGACGGCAAAAACCATCTTCACGGCGGCCTTAAAGGTCTTAATAAGGTCCTCTGGGAAGGTAAGGAAGTCAAGACCGACAAGCGATGCGGCGCGGCCTTCAAATATGTAAGTCCTGACGGCGACCAGGGTTACCCCGGCAATTTAAAAGTTACCGTTACATATACCTTAACTGACGATAACAGGCTGAAAATCAGTTATGAAGCGAGTACCGACAGGAAAACAATCGTTAATCTTACCAATCACAGTTACTTTAATCTTGCAGGTCAGGGCAATGGCGATGTGCTGGGCCATAAGATGATGATAAATGCCGATTGTTATGCGCCTATGGAAAATCATATCCCGACAGGCGAGATTAAAAAAGTTAAAGGCACCGACCTCGATTTCATAAAGCCTGCCTCGATTGGTGCAAAGATTAAAAAAGTCGGCGGATATGACCATGATTATGTCTTGAATAAAGAATACCCCGGCCAGCTTTCGCTGGCTGCCACGGTGGCAGAGCCTGTCAGCGGAAGGGTTATGGAAGTTTTCACGACCGAGCCGACAGTGCAATTTTACAGTAATAATTCCCGCGACGATGTGAAAGGCAAAGGCGGCGCCGTTTATAAAAAGTATAGTGCCTTCTGTCTGAAGGCTCAGCACCTTTCTGATTCGCCAAACAAACCTTATTTCCCATCGGTAGTTTTGAAGAAGGGTGAAGTTTATCGCCAGTTGACGGAGTATAAATTTTCGGTGCAGTGAATTTATGTGGGAGCAGATAAAAGCCAACAAACGCAACTCAATTTTACTGCTTATGCTGATGGCGGCGGTGCTTGGCCTTTTAGGCTGGATAATAGGAATGGCAGTCTCTCCTGACCCGATGGCCGGCGTATTTGGCCTGGCTGTCGCGATTGTTGTCTGGCTAATTCTCGCACTCGTTAGTTTCAGCAGCGGCGACGCCATATTTCTGGCCGCAAGCAAGGCGATACCTGTTACGAAGGACGTTCATCCGCAGTTGTTCAATGTTGTTGATGAAATGTCCGTTGCCGCCTCTTTACCGATGCCGAAGGTTTACATAATAAACGACCCTGCCCCTAACGCCTTTGCTACCGGCAGAAATCCCCAAAACGCTTCAATTGCCGTTACCGCGGGCCTTCTCGGCAGACTCAGCAGAGATGAATTGCAGGGCGTTATCGGCCACGAAATGAGTCATATCCTGCATCGCGATATTTTGTTTGTTACCGTTGCTGGCATTATGCTTGGAGCGATAACATTGCTTTCCCAGGTTTTTCTTCGTGGCATGTTTTACAGTTCGATGGGTTCGAGACGGTATTCATCAAGAGACAGAAATGCCGGCGGCGCACAGGCCGTTTTACTTCTTATTGCGATTATCGCTGCGATACTTGCTCCGATTATGGCAACCCTTTTATATTTTGCACTTTCCAGGAAACGCGAGTATCTCGCCGATGCTGGTTCAGCCAGGCTTACCCGTTATCCTGAAGGTCTTGCAGGTGCCCTTGAAAAAATCTCTCAGAATACTACTCCTCTTGCCGTCGCCAACAAGATTACCGCCCCGATGTATATCGTTAATCCCTTGCAGAAAGAAGGAATGAAGCTCTCGGACCTGACCAGCACCCATCCGCCGATTTCGGAGCGTATAAAAATACTTCGTGGTATGTCAGGCGCTTCTTTTGTGGATTATTCGGATGCTTTTAATAAAACGACAAAACACACAACCCCTATACCTTTCTCTGCTCTAAAAGAGGAAACGGTTCAGATTCGTTCTGCTGCCCAGCCTTCACCCATACCGCCAAAGCATCAGCATCGCAATATCAGCGATGTTATGCAACGAACACTCGGCTATCGTTTTGTTGATTGTTCCTGCGGCCTGAAAATGAAAATCCCGCCCAATTTCACAGCCGCCCGGGTGCAGTGCCCTCGCTGCGGCCAAGTTCAGCCTATCTCATAATCCAGCGTTGGCCCTTGAATGAGAGTGTAGCGTTGCCCCGCAGGTTTGGGTCGCCTCCGATTGCATATTGAAGCTGGAGGGTTTTCCTCAGATATATTTTCCCCGGGTTGCCGTTGGGGTCTTTTTTAGTTGGATGTTCGACAACCGCTGTTTCATTGCTCAGGCCTGCCAGGAACAGCGAGATGGTTTTGGCCTTGGGGTCGAAGTCCGGCCAGATTATCGCAAAATCTTTTGTATTGTCCTCACCCTGCAGAATTTTGTTGTCTGCAAATTCGAGGGATTCAAGGAGTGGGTATTTCTTTTTATGTCGCGATTTAATTTTTTCAAAAACAGCATTTTTTGTGTCTTTATACGCCGGTATGACCTGGAATGTATCCGTCATCAGTTCGCAGCCCGGATAAAATGGCACATCGATGTTGAAGCTGTTGGTGGCGGTTATGATAATATACCAGAACCGCTGTTTGTTTTCTTCGCCCGGCACATTAACAGTTATCTGTTGCGGCTGGGTGTAAACCACATTTAACGTCCACTGATTCGGTGCCGGCACAACTGCCGGCGTAGGAGCCGAAAATATGCCGCAGGTTTTCAGCATAATTGCCGCCGCTGCTGCCCAAAAAAGACATCTCTGTTTCATTTTTCTTGCCTTTTCCATAAATTAAAGCTTGTCCTCGAATAGTCGGGGACCGGAATGTCATTTTACCAGAAAACTTTGCAGAAAAAAGTCTTTTTTGCCGCTGCGGTTTTCCATCATCCCCGTCCTGCACAGTGCAAAATCGTATTTGACAGGATCTTGCGGATAGATTCCCGCAAAACCTCCTGTTATTTCAATGGCTGTTTTGAGATTTGTCGTTTTTCTGGGGCGCAGTCCTAAAATTTTGCTTAATCGGCCGATATGCACATCGACCGGCACAATCAATTTTGACTTGTCGATTTTTTCCCACAGTCCTGCGTCAACCTCATCTTTTCGCACCATCCAGCGAAGAAAAAGAAATAGCCTTTTGCACGTTCCCCCATTTGCAGGGTCGGACAGCAGAAATTTTAAGCCTTTACTTGTTTTACCATTCAATGCCTGAATAAATTTTGTTGCCGCCGGTATAATATTCTCGTCGGTTTTGCTGTAACCTTTCAGAAAGAGTTTTTCCAGGCTGCCGAAGCGGTTCAGCGCTTTTTTAAGAATTAAGATAAGACTGATTATATCGTCGGATTTGTTGAACCTGTATTTAAGAGGCTTTATAAGGTAATGGTTTTTTGATGAGAAGTTTTTAATGAATTTAGTTGGGCTTTTCCCCATTTTATTTAAAAGGCCGGTTACGAATTTTTCGATTTGTTCTACTGCTCCATAAGCAAAGCAGGCGGCTAAAAAACCTGCGATTTCCATATCGCCCTTTTTTTTGTAATGATATACGAACTGCAGCGGGTCAGGCGGTATGAATCTTTTGTGATTATATTTGTGGTAAAGCCCTTCGAGTATGTTTTTGAGTATCCTTTTGTTTTTAATATTGTTTTTTAACATAGGGGCATATTAGCTTTCAGTCCCTAAAAGGCAAGTTTATTGTTCTTGACAGTTCTGTTCTGCTGATATTATATTACTTATTGTAAGTTGTTGTTTTGCAAGGGCTTTTCAGGGAAATAAAAGTGATTATTGATTGTCATACTCACATAAATTGTCCCGGCTGCCAGTTTAGCGCAGAGGACCATTTAGCCGTTGCCGAGCCGGTTGATGCCTGTATTGTGCTTGCCTGTCCGGCAGAATCTAACCGTCAGTCGAATGAGCTTGTCGGTAAATATGTTGCCAGGCTTCTGAAAAAGATGGTCGGTTTTGCCGTTGTCAATCCTGTTAAGGATGATATTTCGAAAAAATACTGGTCTGGCATAAAAGATGATGGTTTTAAGGGCGCTGTGCTTTACTGTGCAGGCGAGGCGTTTCATCCCGCTCACAGCAGGGCGCTGCAGTTTTACGAGGTCGCCGGGGAATTGAAATTGCCGTTGTTCTTCCACAATGCTCCGCCATATACTGCTGGTGCGGTTCTCGAATTCGCAAGGCCGTCGCTTTTGGACGAGATAGCGCAGAAGTTCAAAGGCCTTAAAATCATCATCGGCTCTATGGGCCAGCCTTTTGTCGGCCAGACTCTTTGTATGCTCGCGAAGCACGAGAATGTTTACGGCGATTTGACCATAAATCCTCAAAAAGTCTGGGAAGTTTATAATACCGTGCTCGCTGCCCACGAAGCGGACGTCTTGGGCAAATTATTTTTCGGCAGCGGCCTGCCTTTCAGCAAGCCTCAGAGTTGTATTGAAACTCTTTTAGGCTTTAACAAATTACTTGCCGACACGAATCTGCCGACCGTCCCCCGTGAAAAAATCCGGGAAATAATCGAGCGGGATAGTCTCAATATTCTTGGCATTGAGCATTGAACCGAAAGCCCGCCGATTCATTAGGTGGGTTTTATTTTTCATAATTTGTATATATTCGTGTTAATTTTTATCCGCCTCTGGCGGACGTGGTTAAAATTTTCTTTGTAGGATAACCGATGGCGAAGGAGCGGTGGGGCAGTAAACTTGGCGTAATCCTTGCGGTCGCCGGCAGTGCAATAGGCCTTGGCAATTTCCTGCGGTTTCCCGTCCAGGCGGCCAGTAACGGCGGCGGCGCATTTATGATTCCATATTTTGTCGCGCTGCTTTTGGTCGGCATACCTTTGATGTGGATTGAATGGACGATTGGCAGGTTTGGCGGCGGCTTCGGCCACAGCACAGCCCCCGGAATGTTTCACACCCTCTGGAACAAAAACAAGTTCATCAAGTATTTCGGCGTCATCGGCATCTTCGGCCCGATGGTCATCTTTATCTATTATGTTTATATCGAATCCTGGCTGCTCGGCTATAGTGTCTTTGCATTGCTCGGCAAATACAATTCCTGCACGACCCAGCAAAGTATGACCGCATTTCTGCACGCATATCAGGGCCTGGTCAAAAATGAATTTTTCGCTAATCTCGGCCCTGCTTACTTTTTCTTTCTCATAACTTTTATTTTAAACATCTTTATAGTTTATATGGGCATCCAGAAGGGCATTGAAAAAGTCTGCGAATGGGCGCTTGCCGTTCTTTTTTTATTTGGAGTGATACTCGTAGTCAGGGTTTTGCTCTTAGATGCCCCCGACCCTGCAAAACCGGACTATAATACTGTCAACGGCCTTGGCTTTTTATGGAATCCCGACTGGTCTGCGTTAAAAAGTGCAAAAGTCTGGCTCGCCGCCACAGGCCAGATATTTTTTACTTTAAGCTGCGGCATTGGGGTTATTCTTACTTATGCAAGTTATCTTACAAAACAGGACGATGTTGCCCTCTCAGGCCTGTCTGCCGCTTCTGCCAATGAATTTGCGGAAGTTATTCTTGGCGGCAGTATTGTAATACCTGCCGCTTTCGCTTTTTTTGGCCCTGTGGGGGCCGCCAGAATCGCCGCCGGCGGCGCTTTTAATCTCGGCTTTGTTACTATGCCGCTTGTTATGGAAAAAATCGCCTTCGGCAATATCTTCGGTTTTATGTGGTTTATGCTGCTTTTCCTTGCGGGTGTAACTTCCTCGATTTCACTTGCCCAGCCGGCAATTGCGTTTATGGAAGATGAATTTAACTTTTCAAAGAAAAAAGCAAGCTTTTGTTTTGGTATAGTTGCGTTTGTGTTATGTCAGCCTGGAATTTTTTGGCTCAGCAGGGGTGTTGTTGATGAATTGGATTTTTGGGGTGGCACATTTTGTCTGGTTTTATTTGCGACGATTGAGTCGGTTCTTTTTGCCTGGGTCTTTGGAATGGAAAAAGCCTGGACCGAGCTTCATGTCGGCTCAGATATTACGATACCGCGTATTTACAGGTTTATAATTAAGTATATCACGCCTTTATTTTTGCTCGTTGTTTTGGGTATGTGGTTCTGGCAGGATTGGCGTGGCGTAATTGCGATGCACAATGTATCGCAGGAAAACAGGCCGTACGTATTATGGACGCGTATTGGCTTGCTGGCATTTTTTGCAGTGCTGGCGTATTTAGTTTGGCATTCTTGGCAAAAAAGGCAGCAAAGGCAAGATGAAGGGGTTGGCTCTGATGCGTATTGATGGCTGGATATTTATGATTGTAAGTTGGCTGGCGATTCTCGGCCTTTTTGTTTTTTCCCTCGCCAGAATCCTCCGCCAAAAAAAATAAATTTGTTACCAAATCCTCAAGCCCGCCGATTTATTTAACACTATACGAGAATAAAATATCGCTTGATGTTGCAGTATTCTTGTTAATCTTTGCATGGCTTGACCGGACATAATCGACAGTTACTCTTGTGTTCGAAACATTCACGCGAAGATATCCTGAGTTAGGCAGGATATTGCCGGTTGTATAGCCATAGTCGCCCGCCTGGCCGGCTTTTTTGAAATTCGGATGGCTGGGCTGAGGAACTAACTGATAAATAACACCGTCAAGTTCTTGTTTGGCAAAGAAATGGTCATGTCCGTGAAAAAAGACAGTTACATTATTATCCGCCATTAATTTGTGTATAGGTTTTGCCCAGCCGGGTCGTTTTTTATCGAATCCCCAGCTTGCGTCCTCGCTGAGCCCGCCCATTTCATAATATTTCGCAAATTCAGCGCCGCCGCGTCCATCCGAATCTTTTCCTCCTATCAACTGATGGCAGAAAACAAACTTGAATTTGGCATTGCTTTTTTCAAGAACATTTTTCAGCCAGTTATATTGCACCTGTCCCAAAGTCCAGTCCCAGTTATCGCTGTTTCTGCCCGGCTTACTGACCGTGTACCAATATGGGTCAAGAACGACAAATAAAGCATCGCCCCATGTCCATGCATAATAGTTCTCGCGAAGGCCGACAAAACTCTCAGTTTTGGTATTGCCGGTATAAAAACCATCCGGCACAGGATTTGGAAAATACGTTTTTCTTGTCTGTGCCGTCCATACCGCGAGATTATCTTTTGTGCCATTCAATCGCCAACCTTGTTCGCCTTCGTGATTTCCGAGAGCAAGATACAGTGGTACTGAATGGCAGATAAGGCTGAAATATCCGCGCTGCAGCAAATGTCTGCTTATGATATTCGCCTGGTTCGGCTCATTAAGCTTGTCAGACATAAAGGTATCGCCCAGATCAATCATAAAGTCCGGCTTATCGGCAAGCTCATCGAGAAGTGTTTGTTTGTATATTTCTGTATCAGATTGCTGGTCCAGATGTGAATCGGCCTGTACCACAAAGCAAAAACTGCTGCCGGCCGATCTTTGTGTATGGAAAGAGTATTGCTCCGTCGCGGCAAAATCGCTCTGGTCGGATTTCTTGGAAAGAATTCGATAATAATATTCTGTGTTGGGTTTCAGGCCGTCAATAACCACATTTTGAGTATTATTGGCTGACAGATTCTTAATGCCGGTTTTGCTGTTGTATTGAGAATTGTTATCGCCATATTCTATAAAAAATTCCATATCCTGTTGGGCATATACATTTACTGTTATTGAATGGTCGGTAGGCCTCCCCAGTATAACTCCCTGCGGCATTTGTCCCATCATAAGGCTGCTGCTGTTATTGTTAGTATTGGCCGGTTTTTTTGCTTTGTGCCTTAATTTATTATTATTTTTTGAAAATGCATCGCCGGTTATCGCAGTCAATATTAAACAAACCAATAATATTATGTTGATATTTCGTTTTATCATAATTTCTGGTTACCTTGTTATTGTGTAGCTATAGGCCGCTTCGCCGTTTTTGTGTTCGCCAGTTTCATCGGCGGCAAGATATGCCCGAATGTAATCAACTTTTACCTGCTGGGGCGATACGGTAATGCGCAAGTGACCAGAATTAGGCAATTTTACGCCCGATTCATAGGCATCTTCATTATATGCGGCGTAATGCGAATCGGCCGGCTCAGGCAGAGTCTGGTATATAACACCATCAAGTTCCTGACGGACAAAGATGTGGTCGTGTCCCTGGAAGAAAATTGTGACGCCATTTTTGGCCATTAGTTGATGAATTGGCAAATTCCAACCGGGTCGTTTCTGATTAAATTCCCAGGCGCCTTTTTTGTTCCTGCCGCCCCATTCATACAGGCTGGCTTCCTCAATGCCGCCTCGGCCGGTACCGAGAACGTGATGCGCAAAAACAAATTTATAGTTAGACTTGCTCTGTTCGAGAGTTTTTTTAAGCCATTGGTATTGCATGTCGCCGAGGGTTATTGCCCACATATCCCGTATCTTTAGCCCTCCGCCGAAAACGTTGTCTACCGGCTGTTGTGAATGCCAGTAAGGATCGATGACGACAAATAGCGCATCGCCCCATGTCCAGGCGTAATAGTCTCTCAGCGGGCCAATAAATTTTACGCTCTGCGTATCGCCCGTATAGAAGCTGTCTGGAGTCGGCTGCGGGTAATACAAATTGCGGGCGTTCTGCGCCCATACAGCGACATTATTTGCTGTGCCGTCCAGATTGCACGCCGCCGCCTGCTCATGATTGCCATTGACCAGAAAAAGCGGTGCCGAATGGCCGACTAATCCGAGAAGCGGTCGTTGCAGGATATAGCGTTGGGTAACCGTCTCAGCGTTGACGGTTCTTAGTGTATCAACACTGAAATCATCGCCGATTGTTATATAGAAATCGGGTTTGTCCGATGCGGCGCCCAGCAGGGTGCGTGTATAAAGTTCGGGATCATTCTGTTTGGACCGCTCAGGGTGCGAATCGCCCTGGATATCAAAAATGAAAGTGCTGCCGGGTGAGCGCTGGGTATGAAAACTGTATTCAGGCTGTACCATCACTGAATCTCCTTGCTGTTTTTTGTAATTCAGCCTGTAGAAATACTGCGTATTAGGTTGCAGCTCGTTTAGAACAATCTCTGTTGGTTTACCGGCTGATATTACAACCGCATCTGTTTTATTTGTATAGTTTCCCGATGATGTGCCGTATTCAATATATCCGTCAATATCTTCAGCAGATAAAATACTCACGATAACTGACTTATCTGTCGGACAGCCCAGCACAATAGACAACTTGGAACTTTTTACCGCTTCCGCAGGCAAAACCCACTCTGATTTCCTATTCTCCCTATGACCATTTCGAGCTGTTTTGTCCTTTCGTCCGGCGAAAGTTGGTTTAGCGATACAAAAAACTATAAACAGTATGATAAGAATCTTAATTTGTTTCATTGTCAGATTCCTTGTTCTTATTTTCATTTCTTTCTTTTCCTCGTTGGTTTAGTCCAGCCCGCCGCGCACGAGGCGGATGAAGTTGAAGATGCGGATGACGTCGCCCTGCGGTCCGCGGCCATGCGGGAATTGGGCGGGGTCGCCGGTTTTCGGATCACTGCGCTG
>Ga0315294_10004579_pt1 | contig 15124 bp, 14 predicted proteins | sample YL17G13_40_MG_FD_203626 | JGI IMG/M metagenome (GOLD analysis project Ga0315294, IMG submission 203626) | Sediment microbial communities from Yellowstone Lake, YNP, Wyoming, USA - YL17G13_40 | ecosystem: Environmental > Aquatic > Freshwater > Lake > Sediment | place: USA: Wyoming | collected... | reverse complement strand
AGGCTGCGGTTATCAGCATGCCATGCTGGGAACTGTTTGAAAGACAGGGGCAGGCATACAAAGATTCGGTGCTTCCGCCAACTGTCAAGGCGAGGGTTGGAATCGAGGCGGGAATCGAGCTGGGCTGGAAGAAATGGCTGGGCGACAAGGGCATTTTTATCGGGATGTCATCGTTCGGCGCATCGGCGCCGGCGAAGGTTTGCTTCGAGAAATTCGGTATAACAGCAGGGAATGTCGTGGCGGCGGCCAAGAAATCCATGGGAAGTTAGCGGAATACGGGCAAATCTGAAGGAACCTGCGTTAAAGCCAGATGCTATAACGGCAGATATAAAGAGTATCGAAAAAAGCAATCTCGCTCAAAAAGTTTTGATAAATTATACTAGTCGTAAAATCCTATGGAGCTTGGGGATGAGAAAACGGTTGCGGAGATAATCTCCCGGCTCAAAACCGCCAAGGCTGGGGGGGTGGTTAAAGTCGAGGGGACATGGGGGTCCTTTGCGCCGATGCTGGCGGTTTACATATCGGAAAAGCTCCAAAGGCCGATTCTATACATCAGTCCACACATCGACGATGCCGACAATGTCGCGGATGATTTACACACCTTTGGCGGTAAGGGGGTTGAAATTTTCGGGGCATGGGAGGGGCAGGAAGACCCGGCGGATGCCACCGATGAAATAAGGTCTGAGAGGCTGAGAGTAGCGCTGAAGTTATCTTCCGGCGCAGGTAAATTCATCGTCACAACATCTGCACAGGCACTTTGCCAGCCGATACCAAGGCCGCAAATACTGGAGCAAAGCTATCTTCGATTGAGTGTTGGAGGGAAGGTATCGCCGGAGGAAATAGTCGGATGGCTTGCGGATAATGGGTTTGAGCGTGTAGATGTAATCGACCTGCCGGGACAATATGCCCGCCGAGGCGGGATTATCGATATCTACACACCGCTGAGCGTTGGGAAGATCCTATCGGGGCAGGAGCAGAGCGAGGGAACAAGCCAGGAAGCTGAGGCAATCAGGGTCGAATTTTTCGGCGACAGCATAGAGAGCATCCGTGAAATCAATTTGGACACGCACCTGTCAACGCAGCAAATAGAAAAAATCAACATTGTTTCCGCTGTGTGCGGAGGCGAAGCCACAGAAAGAGAGCTTTTTGTCAATATTCTGCCGAAGGACGCGATAATAATTCTCGAAGAGCCGAACGACATTGAGGAGGTCGCACGGGTATACCTGGAGCGTGTCGAAGATGCAAGCCGGCTTTACAGCTGGGGGGACATTTACAAAGCCATGCAGAGATTTGTGCAGATGTATATCTGCAGATTTGCCACATCGGCCGGCGATTTTCTCAAGGTGGATATAAAGAGCGTGCAGCAGTTCCAGCACAAGGCGACGGCGGTATGGGCGGGACACAAAGAAGCCCTGGACGAATTAGTCGCCCAGGCAAAACAGGGAAAAGAAGTCCTGCTTTACTGCGAGGCTTTGGCGGAAATCAAACGCGTCACCGAGATTGTAACGGGCAATAAAGGACCGCTGCCTGAGAATCTCGAGCTGCTGCCGGGGTTTGTGCATCAAGGCTTTATCATAGATTCACTAAATGCCGTCGTAATCAGTCACCACGAGCTATTCGGCCAATATGCACTTAGAAGAAGACAGCGGCCGATACGGGCAACATCGCCGGTGGATACACTGGCAGATTTGCAGAGGGGCGACTACGTAGTCCACGCCTCTTACGGCATCGGTAAATTTCTGGGGGTGAAAACGATACAGGAAAAGAGCGGAAGCTCCGAATATCTCACGATTGAATACTCAGGCGGCGAGAAGATTCACGTTTCGGCCACCAACATATCTCTGGTGCAGAAGTACATAGGGACGAGTCCGAAGCGCCCCAAGTTAAGCAAGATAGGTTCGAAGAAATGGCAGCGGCAGAAGGAGAAGGTCGCCAGGAGCGTTCGAGACCTTGCCGGTGAGCTGCTTGAGATTCAGGCCCGGCGCAAGGCGATGGGCGGATTTCAATTTGGGGCTGACTCGAACTGGCAGATAGAGTTTAAAGAGTCCTTTCCTTACCAGGAGACGCCGGACCAGACTACGGCCGCAGGACAAATCAATGCGGACATGCAGGAAGCAGTTGCGATGGACAGGCTCCTGTGCGGGGACGTCGGCTACGGCAAGACCGAACTTGCGATGCGGGCGGCGTTTAAGGCCGTCGAAAACGGAAAACAGGTGGCGCTGCTTGTGCCAACGACAGTATTGTGCGTGCAGCACGGCAGAACCTTCACGGAGCGATTTGCCGACTTTCCGGTTTGCGTCGAGATCCTGAACCGATTCAAAACGCCAAGAGAGGCCAAAGACATAATCGCACGGGCAAGGGAGGGGAAAGTTGACATATTAATAGGGACACACCGGCTTTTGAGCGGCGATATCGGGTTTAAGGATTTGGGGCTTTTGATAATTGACGAGGAGCAGAGATTCGGCGTCGAACACAAAGAGAAGCTCAAAAAACTGCGAGTCAACGTTGATGTTCTCACAATGACAGCGACGCCGATTCCACGAACGCTGCACATGTCGCTGCTGGGTCTGCGCGACATAAGCTCACTGGGAACACCTCCTTTGGACAGGCGAAGCATAGTGACGATGGTAACAAGTTACAACCAAGAGCTTATAAGAAAGGGGATAATCCAGGAACTCGGCCGGCAGGGACAGGTGTTTTTCGTGCACAACAGGGTTAAGACGATTGATAAAAAGGCCTGGGAAATCAAGAAAGTTCTCGGGGACATCAACACAAAGATTGCAATCGCACATGGACAAATGGCCAAGAGCCAACTCGAAAAAGCGATGATAGATTTTGTGATGGGCAAAACCGATATTCTGGTGTGTACCACAATCATCGAATCGGGGCTGGATATTCCCAACGCAAATACGATTTTTATAAACAACGCCGACCAGTTTGGGCTGGCTGAGCTTCATCAGCTTCGGGGCAGGGTGGGCAGGTATAAACATCGCGCGTATGCATATATGCTGCTGCCGGCTACAAGGTCGATTACGCCTTTGGCTGCAAAGCGATTGAAAGCCATCGAAGAGTATTCGCATTTAGGAGCCGGCTTTAGAATTGCCTTGCGCGACCTAGAGATTCGGGGAGCGGGCAATATATTAGGAGCAGAACAATCAGGGCATATTCAGTTGGTTGGCTACCAGATGTACTGTGATTTGCTGGCTGAGACGGTCAAGCGGCTCAAGGGAGAAACGGTCGAGCCGATACCAACGGCAAGTTTGGACCTGGGATTTGCCGCATATATACCGAAAAATTATATACCATCCGACAGAGGCCGTATGGAAGTGTACCGCAAGATTGCAGTTGCAAGAACCAATGAAGATTTGAAACAAGCCGCCGGCGAATTAGCCGACGTATATGGGCCTCTGCCGGAAGAGGTGAAACTGCTGCTGGAAGTGGCGGAGCTTAGAATCAAGGCAAGCAAGCTGGGTATAAAAGCAATTGTTGTTTCGGGCCAGGATTTAATCTTTTCGTTCGCGAAGGACGCAGGGGAAGGCAGCAAACCTTTATTCTCAAAGGTGACCGGCAAGTTAAGAATTGTCGACCCCAGGACTGTTTACCTGCGGTTGGAGAAGAATTATTTTGAGCCGAGCACTTTAATAACTGTCTTGCGGAAGATACTGGCTACGGCTTCGTAAAACAAACACAAATATCAGATAAGGGAGCTGGTTATGTTCAAAGATAGAAGGTTAATCTGGGTGCTGGAATATATCTTTGGCGGGATACTGGTTATTGTGCCGCTGAGCGGCTTGGCTGTTCGGCAAATTAATTGGACTGAGGCCAATCTATGCGCCGTGGGGTTGTTTGTTGTCTGTCTTGGCGTAATCTTAATTTCCTGCGCCAGTTCGATGAGACAACGGATGCTTCTGGCAAGACGAATAGACATGCTGGCCGAACAAATCGCACGCGGCCGGCCGACAAAACCACCCGCTTAATAAATCTTCAGCAGATGAACAATCTGTAAAAGTGATTGCCCGGCTCTGCGTTAATCTTGCAAAAGCAGATTGTTGACGGTAATCTTGTACACTTTCTGTCTTATAGTTTCTGGAGAACCAGAAGATAGTGAAGAATATTTGGCCAATATCCGGACTGAGGAAATTCTGGGACACCGAAGGTGAGGTGGCATGGCTTTATGCCGCGGCGTTCTTCCAGGCATTCGCCGGTGGGACGTGGCTGGTGGCAATGCCATTTGTAATCAAGCGGCTTGGCGGCTCAGATTTTGATGCCGGGCTGTGCATAGGATTATCCTCCGCTGGATATACGGTAGCATTGGTAATGTGCCTGCTGGGACAAGCCTGGATGAAATATTTCAACGCAAAACGCATGGTCCAGCTGGGCAGCGGCACTATAGCGGCAACGATGGCAGGAGCCTACCTGACCATCGCAGCAGCAAGCAAAGGTTATTGCGGCAACAGCGCTATACTGGTGCTGATTGCCCTTGCAACAATACAGGGGTTTATAACGGTGATATTCTGGCCTCTGCTGGTAGGATGGCTATCGACAGACCATGAAGGCCCTGAGCTTAACAGGCGGCTTGGCATTTTCAATACCTGCTGGTCGCTGGCGGGAGTAATAAGTCCATGTATCGGCGGATACCTGGTAAAAACCAATTCCACTTTGCCTCTTATGACCAGTACGGCAATAGCAGCGTTAAGTTTTGCGTCGGTTAGTCTTGTTCACAAGCCACAGAGGCGCGCGGACACCATGAAAATCGGCAGGGTAAACGCCAACGAGGATGGGACAGAACTGCTGCGATGGCAATTCATATGGATGGGCAGAATTGCGCTGCTAACCTCTTTTCTCTGCACCGGGCTTGTGAGGTCTCAATTGGGTCTTCTATTCAAGTTCAACCTCGGATTTTCAGAATCGAGCTATGGAGTAACCATTACGGTCATGAGTGCCGCTATACTCGCAGCGTTATTCACGGCCGGAAAAACGCACAAATGGCACTATGTGTTGTCAATCTTCCTGGCGGCACAGGCGGCGATGCTTCTGGGCATACTCGTGATATTAAATGGGGTTGGCCTGTGGCATTTCTTCCTGGCAGTCGGACTGGTCGGAGGCGGTCAGGGATTTTTGTATAGCTCACATCTGTACTATGTACTTTCAGGCGCTCAAAACAGGTCAAGCCGAATGGCGATACATGAGATTACTCTGTCCATTGGGTTTTTAACAGGCTCAATAGTAGGAGGCTATCTGAGCGATAGTTTCGGCCGATATGCACCATACTGGTTTGGACTCACTGCGGTGGTCGCAGGGCTTACCGCACAATCAGCAATATTGTTCCTGCGCCGACCAGGGCAGGAACATAACAATTAATATTACCCAGCCACCTTAAACGATTTTGCAGATTATATTGGAATTTTTTCCACAAGAGCTTATCATTGCCCCAAAGAAAACAGGGAAAGTCTTCACTAAATGGGAGATTAGGCGATGCGTAAATATGCTCTGTTCGCAATGTTGGCGTTCTTGCCGGTAACAGCATGCAGCGACAGAAAAAAGCCTGCTTTTACCGAAGCCGAATTGGGACGGATTCCAATTACGCAGAATATCAACCTGCCTGACCCTTCGGGCGGTTTTGTTCTATCAGTCAAAGGTGAGACCATAACTTCAGACGAAATGATCTCGCCTGCGCTGGAACCTTTCAGGAAATTAGCGAGGGAAACCAGCTTCGAGCAGTTTCAAGCACAAGCCGGACCTCAGATTGAGCAGGCACTTATAGCCAAGATATCAAATATCCTGCTCTATCAACAGGCTAAGAAGCAAGGCGGCGAACAAATTGACGAAGCCCTGGAAAAAGCAGCAGAAGAGGAGATGCGAAAGTTCCTTGTCAGCTTCGGCGGCGATTATGCGAAAGCCGAAGAGGCCCTAAAGCAAATGGGGATGAACTGGGCCAAATTTAAAGACTACGAGAAAAGGATGATTCTCAGCCAATCCTACATTTCAACGAAAATGCCGAAGGATAAGCCGATTACTTACAGTGACTTGATGAATTACTACAACGCCATGAAAGAGAAACACTTCGCCAAACCGGCGATGCTGGTATTTCGGCTGATTGATATTGAAGTCGCGAAAGTAGAAACAAGCGACCCGAATGAAGACCAGCTTGAAAAGGCGCAAAATCTCGCCGATGAATTGATGAAACGATTAAGAGCGGGTGAAGATTTTGCCAAACTGGCACAGAAATATTCCAACGGATACGGACGAGAAGCCGGCGGATTGTGGTGGCCGGTTGCGCCAGAATCATTGGCGGCACCCTATGATGTCCTGGCACGTGAAGCTGAAAAAATCCAGCCAGGACAACTTGCAGGACCAATTACATCAGGCGAACATATCTTAATAATGAAACTTGAAGATAAACAGGGTGGAAGTGTCGTACCTTTTGAAAAGGTGCAGAAAGAACTAGAGGCCAAAATCAGTTTCGAGCGGCGCAAACAGGCTGTTGATAAGTTCGGCACCGAGCTGGTCGAGCAGGCAATCGTCGGGGAAAAGGACGCATTTATAAATTTCTGTCTGGAAAGAATCTACCAGATAAGCAACCAGCAGGATAAAAAGGGGAAAAGCTGAAAGACTTTAGGACTAACGGATGGAAATTATAGCACATGGTATCGACCTTGTGGATTTTCCGCGGATAGAAGGGATGGTAAAGCAGCACGGTGAACGTTTCATGGACCGTGTTTTCACTCCAGCTGAACAGGCTTACGCCAAGGCGAACAAAAACGATGTGGAAAAATTGGCCGGCCGTTTTGCGGCGAAAGAAGCCATACTCAAACTGATGGGGACAGGCTGGCGAGGCAAAATCGCGTGGACCGATATCGAGATACTAAACAACCCCGCTGGCCAGCCTCAGGTCGCCCTCGCAGGTGAGGTGGAAAAAATCGCTAACAGGCTTGGCATCAAACATATAAGTGTAAGCATTACTCATACAGCAAATTTTGCAATTGCATCGGCAGTTGCACTAGCCCAATCCCATGAAGGCAAATGAATTCGACTGCATTGTTATAGGAGCGGGTCACGCCGGCGTCGAGGCCGCACACGCTGCGGCAAAAATCGGCTGCAAAACCGCACTTATAACCATAAGCAAAAATACCATTGCCGCTATGAGCTGCAACCCCGCTATAGGCGGACTGGCAAAAGGCCAAATCGCGCGCGAGGTTGACGCACTCGGCGGGCTGATGGGGCTGACAACGGACGCAACAGGAATTCAGTTCAGGATGCTGAATCGCTCAAAAGGGCCTGCTGTTCAGTCGCCCCGCGCCCAGGCTGACAGGCACAAGTACGCGGATTTCATGCGTCAAACACTTGAGCAAACAGCCAATTTGACCATCATCGAAACGATGGCGACAGAAATAATCACCGAGGACAGCAAGGTGCGAGCAGTAGCCTGCAAAGACGGCTCGGTATATTATGCACAGACAGTCGTTATGACAACAGGGACATTCCTTTCAGGCAAGCTCTACATCGGAAGCAAATGCTGGCAAGGCGGCAGGATTGGTGAGCCGCCGAGCACCGAACTTTCACAGAGTTTAAGGCGGATAGGATTAGAACTGGGACGTATGGCAACCGATACTACCCCCAGGCTGGATGCGACGACATGTGATTTGGATAAACTCCAAGTACAACCGGGAGATGAGCCGCCGATACCATTTTCGTTCATGAACGAAAAGATAAATCAGCCACAGGTGCCCTGCTGGATAACATATACAAACGAAAAGATACACAAGCTGCTCGCAGATAATCTTCATCGAGCTCCACTTTCTTCCGGCCAAATAACCGCCAGTGACCCGCGCTACTGCCCGAGCATAGAAGCCAAGATAGTCCGGTTTGCGGACAAAAGGCAGCACCGCATCTTCTTAGAGCCGGAAGAAGAAAGTATAAAAACGATCTACTGCAACGGCCTTTTTACTTCCATGCCGGAAGATGTACAAGAACAGATACTGAAATTGCTGCCTGGGACGGAAAAGGCACGGATTACAGTCTATGCCTACGCGGTTGAGTATGACTACTGCCCGCCGATTCAACTTAAAACCAATTTAGAAACCAAAAAGATATCAGGGCTGTTCCTGGCAGGGCAGATTAACGGCACAAGCGGATATGAAGAGGCGGCTGGCCAGGGAATCATAGCCGGTATTAACGCTGCGTTGAAGATACAAGATAAAGAGCCGATTGTTCTCGGCAGGGACCAGGCATACATCGGGGTGCTCATCGATGACCTGCTGACGAAGGGAATTGACGAACCTTATCGGATGTTCACGTCGCGGGCAGAGTATCGACTGTCCCTAAGGTCTGATAACGCGGATAGAAGATTGACGCAAATCGGCAAATCGGTCGGGCTTGTGGATGAAAAACGTTGGGCGAAGTTCGAAAATAAGCTCGAAAGCATTAATAAGCTCAAGAATTACCTGGTAGAAACGCGATCGGGGGGCTCGAACCTGTGGGAACAACTCCGCCGTCCCAATAGCCCCGTTGCAGAAACACTGGCAGATGACCCCTACGTCAAAAAAATCAGTTTCGGCAGGGATATACTGGAAGCAGTAATCATCGATGCTAAATATGACGGCTACCTGGCAAAACAAGAGCGTCTGGTTGCCGGCTTTAGAAATCTGGAGAATAAAAAGATTCCAGCAAGCCTGGACTACAGCACCATCATGCACCTTCGCGCCGAGGCGAGGGAAAAATTAACTGTTTTCATGCCCGCAACGCTTGGTCAAGCCGCCCGAATAAGCGGTATCACCCCCGCCGACATTACGGTAATTCAGATTCATCTGAAGAAATACCACTAGACAGAAATCTGTTTTACCCTACTTGGCACCTCAAGGCCGTGCTCGGTCATCAATTTTGAATCAGACATTATTTTCTCAGTGTCACCATCGGCGACGATGCGGCCTTTATCGAGCAGAACCACTCTGTCAGCAAGCGCCAATGCCAAATTCATATTGCATGTGGCTATTATCAGAGTTTGAGGCAGGCCGGCAAGCAGCCTTATAAGACCATTGCGGTTTGCCGGGTCCAGACTGCCATCCGGTTCGTCGAGGGTAATTATTTTTGGCGTCATCGAGAGTATGGTAGCTATTGCAGCGGCCCTTTTCTGTCCTGCTGAGAGATGATGAGGAGCTTTGTCGGCCATACCGGATAAACCAACCGTCTGCATCGCAGCGGCGACTCGCATCTTTACCTGCTCAGCTTCGAGCCCCATGTTGAGCGGTCCAAATGCCACATCGTCAAACAGTGTGGGCATGAACAACTGGTCATCAGGATTCTCCAGACAAGAACACAGCAAAGTGCGAATCTTCTTTAGATTGTTCTTATTGACCTGCAGGCCGTCGATAATGACTTTTCCGCTGCCATTTACAAATCCTGCCATTGCAAGAAGCAATGTTGATTTGCCCGCACCATTGGGGCCAATCAGAGCAACCTTTTGACCGTGCTCGATACCTAAGCTTATATCGGTAAGGGCCTCTGTGCCGTCGGGATACTTGTATGAAAAGTTTTCTATTTCAACTGCTTTTGGCATCGGAATGTCCCCTACTGTAAAACCGGTTTGACAAAAAGATATAGTCCCAACATAAAAGATGCAGCAGCCAGAGCAAAAACAAAATCGCGGGCGCGGACCTGCAACTTTGAAAGCGTACGCCAGCTTCCGTCAAAACCGCGGGACTGCATTGCAATATTTATGCGCTCAGCGGTGTCTATGCTGCGGACGAGCAGAGCGGCAACCATGGAAGCTGCTACTTTAAGTTCCAACTTAAGCCCGAGATTCCGCAGCTTTCTGCTTGCTCTTGCACGCAGGATATGATGCGCCCTGTCGATAAGGACAAATATGTAGCGGTACAAAAAACCAAGCTGAACAATCAGAACCTCAGGCACACCCAGCCGCTGCAGGCCGGCAAGCAGGTCGCTGAATCGAGTTGTAGAGACCAAAGCTATTAAAGCAAGCATTGTGACGACAAATTTCCCGAGGATGGCAAAGCATCGCAACCAACCCAGCGAAGCTTTCCAGAAGAACGGGCCGAAAGCCACTTCGACAGGGGTTCTATCATAAAAGGGACAACTCAAAGCCAAAACCAACACAAACGGGCTGACCACAAGTATGTGTTTAAAAGCAAACCTCAACGGGATTCTTCCCAGCACCAGAACCGTAAACGGCCCAACGGCATAACAGGTCAGGATGCTCAGCGAAGTACGCGGCAGAGAAAGAACCATCGCAGTGAAGATAAGAACAACAATAAACTTTACCCTGCTGTCAAGCCGATGTATGGGCGAATCCTGATAAGCGAATTTGTCTATATGTGCATGGTGCATTTAGTAAGTTCTCAGCTTTGAGTTACGATTTGGTGCTCAGGATTTAATTTTCACCGACTGTCTTTTTCTCAAAATCCGGGCTGTCAACCAGACAACCACCATCGTTACACAGGAGCCTAAAACACCTGCGAAACTGGTCCAGCCGGCAGCATTATCCTGTTCAACGTTTATTTTACCCAGCTTTGATGTTCTTACAGAGTAATCCGGAAACAGCGTGTATTTCTTTTGTAAATCATCTGCGGCAGTCGTTGCAGGACTATCGTTTGAGATAATAGGTTTGAAATCCGGCTGGTCTGGTCTTTCTGCGTAACTCCATTCCAAACCATCGGGCATACCGCTGGCAACCAGAGATAATCCTGCGCCAACAATAACGGTGAAGACCATTAGTGTCGCCAGCACTGCTTTTCTGCTTAATCTGACCTTACCCGGCAGGGAATTGACAACCAAATCAGGCCTGACCTGCTGAAGATATCCCAATACAGCCACAGTGACTAGTCCTTCTACAAAGCCAATTAAAAAATGAACGCCAATCATTGTCATCAGGAAAGTTGAGAATCGTACCACTAACACGCCGGAAAGTGCTGCCTGCATGGGGACAAGAACTGCACCGGCTTCGACTGCCATCATGCAAGCAAGCATGGCTGCAACATAGGCCCGTAAACTGCTGAAGTGCCCTACCATGATAGTTTTATATAAAAAGTAGCCGAGGTAAGTTGGCACAAGAGCCATATTGATAATGTTACATCCAAGAGCGAGCAGGCCGCCATCCTGGAAAATAAGGCACTGGATAATCACCACCGAGGACATGACCAGCGCTGCGGCGTGCGGGCCCAAGATAATCGCCAGCAGCACCGACCCAACCATATGCCCGCTTGTTCCCGGCATTGCCGGAAGCTGGAAATTCACCATTTGTGCGGCAAAAACAAATGCGCCAAGGATGCCCATCAGGGCAATTTTGTCCGGGGTAATAATCTGCCTTGCTTTTCGACAGACAAGGCCCAGGCCGGCCGCAGCAACTGCAAGTGTTCCTCCCGCTACCGGCACCGACAATAATTCGTTGGCCATATGCATAACTGTTTCCCTTCATAAATTAGGTTTAGAAAACCATTTGTAACCGAACACCGACCACGATGACATCGTCGGCATTATCGTTGCCGCCGGGGTTTGTGATATACTGGACAGATGGGCTTACATTAAGCCACTTTGCAATCTGGGCGTTGTAATAAACCTCGAAAGCACTTTCATAATCATCCGTATATGTTGCAGAGGCCCTGTCGCTGAAGAAGCCCTGCGCAAAACCGGCGCCGAGGACATCGTCATTCCTGCCCTCGAACAAACCTTGATACTGGATTCCTGTACTCCAGAAGTTGGAGATGTCATTTCTTTTTCCGTCAGCGTAGCCATATCTGAAAAATGCACCGAGCCCCTGCATATCCTGCGGGTTGGCATTTTCCTTGGCCAGCATTTGGTCAAAGGTAAGATAAAACCCGGTATCATCCCTATAGTTTTTGATGCTGTCGGAATCTGCTTTCGGCTGTGGGTCGTTCCAAAGCCCCGCCCGGTAAGCCCCCTGCAAAGGCCCATTGGCGGAATCGAACTGGGGCGTGATACCCGTCTCAAAAATGTAAAAGAAATAATCTTCGCCGCCAAAGGTTGTTCTAAAACCAGTTTCTCCGGCGTCCGCCTGCGCATCGGCTGCCGCTGCCGAAAAATACAGCACTTGTGCGGGAGTATAATGAATAACCGCTCCGAGTCCCCTGTCCGGAAAAGGAATGGTCGGATTATTGATTAACGCTCTGTTAAGAAACTGGGTGGTTTCATCATTAGCATAAGAGCTGCAATCGAACGACACCGGACAGCCGTGATGCTCGAATCCGCCTGTAAGGTCGAGCTTGCCGATTCTTAAATGGACCTTTCCTTCTACAAAAGCTTGTTCGTACCAAAGTTCGCTTATCTGTATCGACTGTCGCGGTATTGCATCACCGTTTATGCCAAAGGCGCTGCCCGCCGAGGGGACATCGATACCGCCGGCCCTCGACCAGCTTCCCTCGGTAAGCATATACAATCTGCCTCCCTCAACGCCGAGGAGTTTTTGCAAATCCGCATTCAGTTCCAAGTCGTAACTGCCCGAGAAACGGCCTGCTCTGCGATGCGTGCTGATGCCTCCATGAACGTTCTGCTGATAGATATTTGTAACACCCAAATTCAATTTTATTCCCTTATCAATCAATTCGTCCCTCGAGCCACAAAACCCATTTGTCAGGGCTTTGCCTCCTTCGACGACGTTGCCTTTTTTCTGTTCAGCCCGGCAAATTCCGGCCAGGCCAACCGAAACCAAAATGCTTAACAAAAGTCTGGCTCTATACATCTTTATCCTGTTTGCATAAAGACTGGAGCGGCGCATAAAAATAACAAATTCGTGCTACCAACACAAGAAAGATTTGACAGGGAATGAAATATTTCTTAAATAGCTTGTTTTGCTTTCCAATTTTACAGGTCTTGAGGAGATTTTAAGATGCCCCTTGGAAAAGTTCTGGTCATAGATTTGAATGACAAAGCCGAATATCAACGGCTTTTAAGCGGCAAGCCACAAACATATGGGATGCGTTCGGGCAGAGTATATCTGCAGCCAGGCGAGGAATGTGGCCAGCATAGTACCGAGCAACGAGAGGAAATACTTGTTTTTCTATCGGGCACTGGCGTTTTATTAATCGATGAAAAAGAATCCCTGCCGATCGGCGAGGGCAAAGTATCCTACATACCGCCCAATACGGTGCACAACATAAAAAACACCGGCAGCGGACCACTTACCTATATTTACTGTGTGGCTGGCGTAAATGACCAATCGGCCCAAAAAGGGCAGACCTAAGAACATAGAGGCACCCGTAACTGTAAGCCAAATTTCCGCCCTTTTGAGCTTTTTTCTGCGGTTATTGCCATTATTCCGGCCCCAGATACCACGGTCCGACCGGCCTTGGCGAGGGTAAAAACAGGAAAATTGGAGAAAAACCAAAAAAGTTAAAATTTTTGAAGAATTTTTGAAAAAAATGCTTGCAAAAGGGTCGTTTGGGTTTATAATCATAATAGTATATAAGGTCTTTTCTTCTTTTAGTATCTTGGTTTCAGTGAGATAGCCGAGATCTTTAATAGGTTTGTACTTTATTCTGTATTGTAAAGCTGTCTCACAAAAGCTGGAGCCCCACATGGCTCCAGCTTTTTTATGCGCCCCGCACGGGCCAAATGTATCATCTGCACTGCGGCATGAACCTGCCTTAAAACCTATCAATGCACCTGCCAAAGGTTTTATAGGACCAAATTAGGACCAACGGTAACATTGACAGCAATTTGTCAAAATGCTACAATTTATCTGTTGTTATATACCATGAGGATTTACCTGTACCTATAAAGGCAAGCTGTACTTTACACCCCCGGCTTGAGCATAAAAAATCATTTAAGGCAGGTTGCTTTTTTTTCGAAAAATAAGGCAAGATTGTGGAAGAAAATGCAAAATTGACGGAACAGCAAGGCGATTCTGCGCATCCTATAGGTGGAAAAGGCAATCTTTACACAAAGGATGAATATGTGGAGGAAAGCCGAGATTCGCTTGTCGCCCGGCTAAAAGCTGGAAACCGGGCAGCCGCAGCCGAGCTTGTCGACCTTTACTACGAGCAAATATATCTGTTCATGAGAAGGCTCGGCCACAGCTGCCAGGTCAGCGAAGACCTGACACAGGAATGTTTCCTGCAGGCGTGGTACCATATAAGCGGGTTGAGAGGCGGCAAGACATTAAATGGCTGGCTGTACCGTATCGCAAGCAACATCTCAAAGCTATACTGGCGCAGGAGCAAAGGCAAGGATGTGGTCGGCATCATAGAAACTGAGGTGCCGGACAACAGTGAAGCTGGTATTGAGAAGGTCAGACATCATGAGGAGCTTGACCAGTTAAAAAACGCCGTGGAACAGCTGCCGATGAAACTGAGACAAACAGTTGTTCTGCATTACATGCAGCACCTAAGTATTTCTGAGGCTGCTGAAGCAGCTGGCATAAGAGAGGGCACTTTGAAAAGCAGATTAAGCAGGGCGTTAAAACACTTGAGAAAACAAATTGGTCCCGAAAACAGAGAACTGTAATGAAAGAAGAGAAATTGGAAAAATTGCTTAATGAGCTGACCGGTATAACCGCCGAGCCGGTTCGTCCGGGCCTTGCTGAAGATATAAAGCATCAGATTCCGCACAGGTTTGCACCACATAGAGGCGGAATGGATACCGTGAACATCATAATTGATTTGAGAATAAGCAAACTGGCCGCAGCAGCGGCAATAGTCATAACGACGGTTCTGCTTGCAAGCTTCCTCGGCGGCCGAGACTTGTCAGGTGGCGGCATATATCAAGACGGCAAGATGCTGGTAAAATATCTCCTTGGCGGTGACAGTGCCGGCAAAAGCCAAGCGTTAGTTGGTATGTCGGAATTATACGAGCATCTAGTCCGCCAGGGCAAAGAGGTTGTGTACTACGGCAACAACATTGACCCAGAGGATAGTAACGCCGTGCTGATGCAATGGAAGCTTCCGGATGGCAAGTACCGGGTGACGTTTGGCGATTTGCGTGCAAAAACAGTCACAGCAGAAGAGTTAGTGGAACTGCAGGCTCAAATGCTACAGAAGAAAAAGTGACGCCTGTTACTTCAGGCCAAAAACAGCTTTTTGTTGGTTGACTTATGGCTGTTTGGCTGGTAATATCGTAAATTCTAAAAAAGAGTTGTTTATGAGAAATTTATTTT
>Ga0315294_10004578_pt1 | contig 15125 bp, 22 predicted proteins | sample YL17G13_40_MG_FD_203626 | JGI IMG/M metagenome (GOLD analysis project Ga0315294, IMG submission 203626) | Sediment microbial communities from Yellowstone Lake, YNP, Wyoming, USA - YL17G13_40 | ecosystem: Environmental > Aquatic > Freshwater > Lake > Sediment | place: USA: Wyoming | collected... | reverse complement strand
TCCCGTATTCGCTAGGTTGGTTCCGTGTGCGCCAGAAGCTGGCACTCTTCTGAATATTTTTCCAAACCTTTCCGAGAAAAGATTTGCTATGTATAATTCGTTGCGGTTGCCCTTCTGTTTTGAATTCAATGTTTGTTGCCCTTCCTGTAAATTTTTTTACATCACAAGTCCATATGATACTGCTGTTATTTATACTATTTATTTTCCATCCAGCTACAGCATAATCATATTCTGGACCTTTTCTAAAAATATCTTTGAGATGTTCTATTTTACAGTTCATTCAAATAAGTCCCAAAATCTTCTAGAGATTAGGCTCGAAACTTGTAATGGCAGATCCACTGACTGACTTAGTATCTTTGTCAGACTTCTTTTCGCTCGGAACATTTGTATCTCGCGCCACTCCTTTTCGAATGGTTTCTTTCCTGCGAATAGTTTCGTTAAACTCTTTATTTTTTCCATCACTTAACTTCTCGCCCTTTGTGGCAATAGTTTCACCATTGGTATGGTCTGTTTCGTGCTGAAAGATTACTGCCCTAACTCCAGTAAGATGCTCTGTTATTTTTACCAGCTTCTCACCATTGAAAGTGTCAAATATGGCTCTAATACCCTTCCATCTATCTACAAGATAATGGTCGTCTCCATAAGTTAGGCAACCCTCAAGCATTTTCACTTGCTTGCCATCTTTATAAAATCTAGGGTTGAAAACTATTTGATAACTCTGCGTAGTAGAAAATTCCTTTATCTGCCATACAAACATTTTTTTATTAACGCCAACTTGAGACGCAGACAATCCCACGCCACCAGAAGTAACGCTTAACTTAATCATTTGTTCTCCGAGTTTTATTAACTCTGGAACATCTTCAAGCTTTACCTCTTCACAAACCGCGCCCTCTACCAATTTACGATCTACGAGTTCCATTTTTCTTCTTCTCCTATTCCTACATGAACATGTCTCAAATACCAATCTACTGCAAGTTCAATAATTGCTTTCATTGATATGCCAGATTTTTCGTGAAATTCTTTCATTCTTTTATGTATTTCATCATCTACTTGCACAGTCTTCATAATAGTATATATGCCTCTACAGGAAACTACAGATTATTATAGCGCGTTTTTTGTATCTTGTCAAGGTATATAAAACGGAGGTTTTAATATGGCAGTATATGGTTATGGTGCGAAAGAAAAAACAAGCAGGGATGTAATATCATTCCCTACAGTAAAGGGAACTCTTGCCGCTGCGGTTGGCACTTCAGCAATTACTCTCACCAGTGGAGCATTAACTGGTCATCAGGAGCCTGGTCCTGTAAGGATTAACATTACGGCGGATGATAGTTCCAAGATTGCTACTTGGGGTGACTCAATACAGCTAGATGTTTATGTAGCAATTGGTGACACTACACAGGTAGATACAGCAGCTAGATTTAGGGCAGACACCTTTTGGAAGGTTGGATCTTATTATGATCTAGCTTATTCCGCTGGTGCTGCAGCAATTTCTGCACAGAAGGTAATTAACTTCCCAGCCAACAGAGTTAAGATATTGGCCTATCTAGGCGCTGGTGACTCACTTCTAACTGGACATGGTTGTAAGATTAATGTAGATTTCCAGGACATGTTCCCTGGCGCCAAGAGAAAGTCTTGGATTGAAAGACCCTATACCGTAATGTATGGCACCGCTGGCGTTACAAAAGCATTCGGTGACTCCGCAACAGTAGGACATGTCGCTTATAGTCCAACTCTTAACTGCGAATTCATTCCTTCTAAGGTCTATGTCAGCATCTTTATTCAAGACCTAAGCAAGTATGGCGCAGCAGTAGCTGGTAAGGGTAGATTCGCTGGAAGATACAGCCTAGCTGTAGAGACATCATCTGATGGATCTCACTGGATTCATGCTGACTCTTGCCCAACTCACATGAGACCAAACGGAGTAGCTACTGGTGGTATTTTCATGCAGTCTAGAATGTTTGACAACTTTGACAACCAAGCTTCTGTATATCCAACAAGCACTGGACAGATTGGAAAGTTCCAACCTTATGTAAGACTAAAGTTCTATGGTGATACTTGGTGCAAGCTCACCGCTGGACACGGCACAAGATTCTCAATGATAGCGTTCGAATAAATAATAAGTGCTAAAATAAAGGCCCTCATATGAGGGCCTTTTTTATTGACTATCTATGGCAAAAATTCCGCCTTGAACCCCACCCTTATAAAAGTAGTCCCAGAAATTTTTGGCCTTGATTATTTCTCTAACTGGTGTTCCAGTTATATTTTTTATTTTTTGTAAGTTTCTCGCTATGTCAGCATCGTGCCAGTCCAGCTCTTTCTTGGCTGGACTATACATTCTAAACGAATTTTCTTCTTCCATCCATTTTATAGTTAAAGGATTTCTTGCTTCCAACCTTAAAACTATATCAGAGGAAGCTATTTGTGCTTGGTGTATTGCGTCTTCTCTTACCCTATCATAAGTGATTACACTACCACATCTTTTAGCATTATTGCTAGGAAAATTGAGTTCATCTCCGCATCTAACATGAAGGTGAATAAGTTTTACTCCTGGATATTTTCTAGCTTTTTCCAAATTGATTACATCTTTCAATCTTCCAGGAATTGACATCAAAACTCTCTCTGCTGAAAAACCAAGTTGCTGTTCTATCATTGACTGCGTTGGTTCTCCAAGATGTAATTTCACCAAGTTGATATGAGGAAATACTCCAGAAGAAAGAGGGTAGGTCCAGCCAGATAAAAATCCGCCAGAAATTCTTGCCGCAATTTCACCAATCATTATTCCCTTGCTAGTTAATTTTATATCGCCTTTAGCAGCACCTAAATCAATACCTAAATATTTTACTGCTTTTTTATATTCATCGTTTATATAATTTATTGTATCTTCATCAAGTGCAGAAGGTATAGTATGTCCATTTTCTATAAAATATGGATAAAGCATAAAATGTCTATCAGCAAATCCGCACACATGAACTTCACCAACAAAGGAAAGAGAATCTATGCTGAATTCCATTCCTTCAACAAACTCTTCTGCTATTACTTCTTTAGACCTAGAAAAAGAAACTGCTTCAATATATGCCGCAAATAATTCTTTGTAGTTATGCACTACCCTAGAACCTCTAGCTGCCATACTATCTACTGGTTTAATTACAATGGGAAGATTTAAAGTTTCTACTGCCGAGATTTCTTCCTTATTTTTTATAGACACAAATGGAGGAACAAAAAAACCTCCCTGCTTTAAAACCTTTCTTTGCTCATATTTGTTTTGACACATAAGGGCAACAGAAGGGTTTATTCCTGGAAGGTTTAGTTTATGTGCTACATAAGCAGCGACATATGGAAAATCTGTCCCTGGACAAACTATTCCATCTACTTTTTCTTGTTCTGCTATTTTTAATACTGCTTCATGGTCTTTTATATCGCATAAAATAAATTTATCTGCTTCGTGTATGAAGTGAGCGTTAGGAGAACCATCTACTACTACAGAAAATACTCCTAGCTTTTTACATGCTCTCATCGTGGGAGCTTGAGATATTCCAGCTCCCATTATCAATATTTTTTTCATTATTTCCACCTATAAGTTTTTACATCGGACATCGCACTTCTTCTTGGAGTGAACTGAAATATGAAATTAAGTTTTGCGTTTTTTTGAAAATCTTTATTTGGAACTGTGTGAAATAGTTTTATTATAAAATGTAATCTTTTGTAAAGAGTTAAAAAACTAAATCCTACTTTATCCAACTTTTATATTCCTTTGAGAAAATCTAAAACCAGTAAATTCCCTTCTAGCTATTTGTTCGCTAAAATGAAATACTTTGATAATCATTTCTATTTTATTTAAATTTGGGATGATCTTTTTATTGTTATTGCTTTTCTTATATCTTTGGGTCGCCATGCTTCACACCTATCTATATAAATATGATGTTCGCCAGATTCGTTAAAATCTTTTGCTCCCTCAACCTTATAAATAAGTATCCTTAAGTTTAGAGAAGGGGGTTTGAACTTCATTATCATATTTATATTTCGCTGTAGTGTTCGCTGTCCTGTCTCATCAGTATCTGGAACAAATACAAGTGTAGATGGGGCACGATTTAAAATCTTTACGCACTGTTCTTTCCCAAGGTCCGCTGAAAGCATTGCAGTTCCCACTTGCCCCTTGAGCGATATAGCATCCATGACGCCTTCAAAGATAAAGACAGTATCGGTGATTTTGTCGTGATTATACACGAATTGTTTTGAGTTAAATCCATGAGGGTTTGTATATCTTTTAATGTTCTTTCCTGTAAAGTCCCTTGCAGTGAAATAGACAATTCTCCCTCCTTCAAAGAATGGAATGAATACGGTCCTATCAAATTCTGTGTTGGGTTCATAAATGTATCCAAACTCCTGTATGTTTTCTTCGGGGATGCCTCTGTTTAAGAGATAGTTATATGCTTGATCTCTTATTATTCCGCTCTTCGCCTCAGAGAAAAAATGAAGTCCATCTGGTAGAACTAACTCTTCAACCTTATTCACGTAATCCTCTACCTTTAAGTTTTCAAAATCTCCCTTTACTCCATAATCTTTTAGTAGAGTTGGTATTACATCTTTCTTTCCTATTTGTAAAAACTCTGAAATGAAAGAAAATAAATCTCCTTTAAATCCAGATTTAAAATCATATACCACGCCCTTGTTTGGTTCTATGTAAAGGTGAAACTTTGTGTCCTTTGCAAATGGAGAATTTACTCTCCACTCACCAGTGGCAGTTACTTTCACTTCGCCAAAACTTGTTTTGAGAAAATTGAGAAGTATTTTTTCTGGTATTTTAAACTTCATAAAATTTATTTATTTTATTTTTTAAATTATTATTTGTCAACCAATTATTTTTTTCTAAAGGTTTTATATAATCAATAATTATTTCTTTCTTGTTATTCCAAGATGTTTTCCACTTATCACTCATCCAAATTGACCAAATTGGATTTGTTGGAAAAATTTCTTTTTTTATTCTCTGGGCATTATCATACCCTTTAGCAAACATTTCGCGGAGTTTGGAAAATTTATCCCATTTATCAAGCATAATTTATTTTACTCAAATTCTTGAATTTCGTCAAATTTTATATTGACATTTTGAAAGTCCATATCTATTTGTAATCTTCCGCATAACCATAGGGCAAAAAAAATATCCTTGCTAAACACTTCTGCTAGCGATTTTATTTTATTTCGTGGATTTGCTAAACTTGAGGGATATGCAAAGTTCCCCATTAGAACTCTATAAGGGCTTTAGTAACCTTATCATAAGGAATTGTCTTAAAGAATTCTGGAACTTCTGCAAACGGAACTATGTGAGTAATTGCGTCTTCTAGGTCATGCATTCCCTCTCTCATCTTTGTCTGAGCTTCGTTGAGTTCAACACTATTTCTAGAAGCAAAGATTGTTAATTCTTTCTTAATAATGTCTGAGTGTGGGAATGGAACCATGTCATTACTATGGCCTATAAGAACTACTTTACCACCAGCATTTACATATTTAAAGCAATTGTTTATGGCCTCAGAAGAACCAGAGGCGTCAATACAACAATCATAACCATTCGCTAAAGTAGCGGACTTAATATTATAGCAAATGTGTGCCCCTAACTTAACAGCAGTTTGCAGTTTTTCATCATAAAGGTCAGCGATATTTGCTTCTGCTTGCATATTGTTTATAAGAAATGCGCAAAAAGTTCCTATGGGTCCAGCACCAAAAATCATAACTCTGTCAGATGGTTTAAGATTTGCCCTTTTAATTGCGTGTAGAGCAATAGAAAATGGTTCTGTTAGAGCCAAAAGTTTTTGACTTAAACCAGATACATTATAAATTACATGTTCTTTTGGAACAGTTATATATTCGGCATAAGCTCCATCACACTGAACACCCATTGTTTGACTTTTTAAGCAGCAATTTCTTTTACCTTCAATACAGGTATTACAAGTTCCACAAGGAAAATATGGATTTACAGAAACTGATTCTCCAAAAAGTTCTGCACAAATCTCGTGTCCCATTATTCGTGGATAAGAAGCATAAGGATGCTTACCTTGATATACACTTATATCAGATCCACAAATACCGCAATATTTCATTTTCAAAAGAACTTCAAATTCTCTAGGAACTGGAGTAGGACGTTCCTCAAATTCAAGTTTTCCTGGTTCTACTAATTTCAATACTTTCATACAAACAATCTTCCGAGGTCTTCTAAGTCCTGGACCTCAATTGGTTTTCCTTGATAAAGGAGTTCGTAAATTCTGGAAACATTTCTATAGTCATCTGGTGTATCAATTGTAAAAGTAAAATTGCTTAAAGCAGTTCTATAACGAACTGGTTTTGGCATAATTTGAGTTCTATAATTTGCTATAAATCCTGGCTTAACATGTTCTCTCCATTCTGGCAAAGCATCTGGATTTGCGTTCATTTCCATTATCTTTTCAGCTTTGTATGGAGCGCCAGTAGTTTCTTTGTATGGAGTTACATCATAATATACGAAGTCGAACATAAAATCGAAATCTAGATATGAGTCAATCAATTCTTGTGTATGGATAGGAGAAAGGAACGCCTTATCTCCCGTTATTCTTACAACAGTATCTACGCCATACTTTTCTATTCCATTTGCAAAACGCTGGAGAACATCGTGTTCTGGACCAGTGGTGATGTCAAAATTTTCTTCTTTGCATACTTGTTCAAAGTAAATTGCATCTTCTTCCGTAGTGAGAATAGAGTAATAGTCTGCTTTTATTTGCCTAGCGGCATTGAGACATCGCTGTATCAATGGTTTGCCAGATAAGGGCAAAAGCATTTTATATGGGAAGCGAGTGGACTTAACTCTTGCCTGAACAAATACTGCTGTTTTCAAAGCGTAGTTCCTTTTCAAATAATTTCAATATTTCTTGCCAGTTATTTACTCTATAACTTGGAGTAAAATCTCTATTATATGGATAATCCATTAATATGGAAATTCCTTCAAAATTTTCTACTTGCTTGGGCACATCCTCAATTATTATGTCGCCTTTTAGCATTGATTTATCGCGTATAAAAATCATATTAGAAAAATAAAAATGGGGAAGAAATCTCTTTAACCATTTCTTTTTTCCAGTCATACAAGCATCGTTATTTACAGTTAATGCATCGGATGCAATAAAAATTTCAAACTTATCAGAGAGATATGTCAAAACATCAACTGCGTTATTGTAAGGAGGAATTGTGGCCCAATAACTTTCATCATTGAAAATAATTTCTTTCATTGCTTTTGCTTCTAGTTCGGCAATTTCTCCTCGCTGAGACATAAGCCATTCATGAATATGAAAATTATTTACTGTTTCTTTATCATACATTAGATAAGGTTTTCCAAATCTAGCCCTACAATTGTCGTAAAAATATTCATTGGTTCGGCAAATCGTATTGTCCATATCGCAGATTATTCTCATGACTTAAAAATCCTTTTCTGGCTAAACAATCTACAGGTCTTTAGTTCTTTAATTAATACTTTGTCGTTCTGGAATTCGCAAACCATTTTACCGTCTTTAATTTTTCTATGAATACAATTTGCGCAACCCGTATTTTCTGGAACAAAATCAACCAACTTAAAGTAAAATGAAAGAGGAAGTTCTTCCTCCTCTGTTTCATAGACCAATATTGATTCGCCATCTTCATCTTTCTTTTCAATATATTCGTATCTCTTGTCTCTGCAAAGAGATAGGTCCATAATTTTTTCATTGAATAATCTGCCAAGTAAAAATCTCGGGTCTAGTAAATACTTAATACTTTTCTGTCCACCATATTGAAAATGTTGGAATAGTTTATTTTCTTTTTTAATAAATTTAACAGAAACAAGAATTTCGACAAGTTTAGCCATTACTTTTTCTTGTCCCTATATGTATATTCAATCAAACTATTATCTATAGTGGTTAATACTAAAATAGCACAAATAAGAAGTATGAAACTAGTAATAAATAAAGCAAATCCACCCCAAAGAGGAATGGTTATTATCCACCAACTCCAGTGAATTACATGAGTTAGTTTTAAAATTAAGAAAGTTAGAAAGGTTAGTAAAGAAATTCCAAGTGTTATTTTCATTTTAGGTCTTTTCATGTAGCATACCATAATATAAAATTGAATTTCTGTCAATAGTTTTCTTGGCTTTACAACCTACTACCTTATCTACATCAATTGGAGGAATTCCTGTCGCTGGCCTTAAAGTAATAATGTCTTCTCTTTTAATTACTTCACCTTCATTTATAGTTCTTCTAACTGCTAGACTTCTTCTAGCGCCTAATATAAAATCTGCTTCTGATTCTGTTGGTCCCTTATGGTAGTTTCCTATAAATATTTTTGCCTTGTTAAGTTCATCTATATTTACTTTAAGTATATCTGGAGTGAAGGAATGAATATGATCATTTCCCTTCAAGCTTCTATCTAAGGTAAAATGTTTTTCTATAATATTTGCTCCCATCAAAAATGCATATGTAGGAGAGTAAAACATAGTTTCTGGAAGAATATGATCGGAATAGCCAATCGGCAATGGATAATATTTATTTAAAAATTTAATCATTCCAAAGTTTATATTTTTTATTTCTACTGGATAGTTTCCAGTGCAATGTAGCAATGCTATATCATTATGACCTATCCACGATATTGCTTGATTTATTTCGGCAATAGTGCTTCCAGCCGTAGAAAGTAAAACTGGTTTTTTGAAAGCACCTATTTTATTCAACAATAACATATCGGTAATATCTGGAGAGGCAACTTTTAAAACATTTAGTTTTGGTCCCAAAGCATTAATAGCTTCATCGGTAAATAGCGTTGCCATAAACTCTATTTTAAAAACTTGGCAAAGACCAATTATTTGTTCATAATCTTTAAAACTTAATACTGCGTGTGCTTTTAAATATTCAAGTTGTCCGCCAGCTTCTGTTTCATTTGCTAAATACTCTGGGTCATATACTTGAAACTTGACAGCATTAGCACCACTTAAAGCAGCTTTCAATACCATATCTTCGGCAACAGACACGAAACACTTCTTTTTTTCTTTCGCTATTTCAACATAATTAGTGCCTATTTCTGCTATAAAGAAAAATTCCTTACCTTCTTTAACTATTTCCTTATTACCAAGTTTCATTCTATACCCCTTAAATTATTGTAGTAGGTTGCAAAGAGAAGTAATAGTTCCTCTTCTTTTAGCAATACTCTATTCATATGATTAATTGGTTTAATGCTAAGTCTGGTTTCGCTTCCACAATTGTAGAAAATCAAAGCTGACTCCCAGCTTCCGTAAGTTGTATGTTTTAATTTTAGATATTTTATTGTAGCTCTTAGGTGTGCGTCTAGATCAAATGGATCTACTCCAGGAAAGCTCTTGCTATTTTGTCCCATAGCACCTTGGTCGTAAGTTCCATCATTATTTTTTAATGCTTTATTTCTATTGAAATTTTTATTATATCCACTTTCAATAAAACAAGTAGCCATAGCAATAGTAATTGGAACTTGTTCTTCCAGACAAATAACTATTAATCTTTCTGCTAGAACTGGATCTTTCATTTCCGCAGTAAATTTTTCTATAAAGAAAGTAGCATTATAAATTACTGCCTCGTTCACAGAATCTCTAGATATAGCAATAATTTTTTCTGTCTTTATAGTTGTAATAGTATGAGTATTTATTGGAACTATTTCTCTTATTTTTTGAGCGATTAGATCAGAACCAATGCCTAATCCAAGCACTAGAACGATGACTGCTAGGGCAAATCCAAGCAGTATTAAGAATAAGTTTTTTGTGTCTCTCACCTGTTGATCTTTCTAATATTTAGAATTACTTCTTGGCATTTCCAAATTAGGAAATACCTTTCTTAAAGTGTGCCTTACCAAGGACTTATCACGGAATACTTCAGGTATTTTTTCGTCGAAGAAACATGTGGGCTTAAGCGTTTGAATAATCTCATCAAGATTTTCAATTTTTGATCTTTTAACGATTGCGAGAATTTTCGGTATCGTGGTTGTGGAAATTTCTTCATTAATAGACCATAGTTTTTCTTCTAACTTCTCTCCAGGACGTAATCCAGTATATTCTATTTTTATATCTTTGTCAAGTTCTAAACCAGCTTGTTTTACTAAACGCGATATTAAGTCTATCATTAAAATTTGTTCCCCCATATCTAGGACATAGAGCTTTCCACTGATTCCATTTATCCCTACCTTGAGTACTAAGCTCACTGCTTCTTGAATCGACATGAAGAACCGCTTTACGTTTGGGTGTGTTATTGTAATTGGCCCGCCCGCTTTTATTTGCTCTATCCATAATGGTATTACCGAACCTTTCGAACCAACGACATTACCGAAGCGAACGATTGAAAACCTTTTGTCATCGCATCCAGCATTGAGAATAATTTCTTCCGCGATGTGCTTTGAGGCTCCATAGATACAGATTGGATCAACTGCCTTATCGGTAGAAATGAAAATAAACTTGCTAATGCTAGAACCTTTCGCTGCATCAACGATATGCTTGGTGCCGAATACATTATTTTTAATTGCTTCAACTGGATTTGCCTCCATCATAGGAACATGTTTATGCGCGGCGGTATGAAAAACTATATCAGCTTTTAAACGATCTATTAAAAATTGTACGAATTTCTGATCCTGTAATTCTCCAATCACGGGCACCAGAGCGGTCTTTTCTCCGTGTCCCTGTTGCTGCATAATCATAAGCTCGTTCATCGTTTTGTATATGGAATCTTCTCCGTGACCGAACAAAAACAATCTCTTTGCTCCCGCGAACAACATTTGTCTGCATAATTCACTACCTATGCTTCCACCAGCGCCAGTTATGAGGACTCTTTTATTTTTAATATATTTTAAACTATCGGTAAGATCAACTTGGGTTGGTTCACGGCACAATAATTCATTTAGATTATAAATCAAAATCGCCTCCAAAGATAAAAAAGGAACCTAAAACTACTCAGGTTCCTTATTATTTATGAGGTCAGATTCTTTGTGTATATCAGTCAAATAATCAGCATTAAGTTGATTGAAAAGTTTATGTAAACTATCTAGTATATTTGTCTGTGCTTTTAGAAGCTTACTTATTTCTTTCAGTTCCGCCAATATTAGTTCTTCATTTGACATTATTAACTATTTCCACAACTTTTGCGGCTAGCGCTTTTATATCTGCCTTATACTTGCTTACTTTATCACCTTCTTTATTATCTGGTTGATCTTTAGATAAAAAATCTAGTTTATTAAGCATGGCCTGAACAAAAGCTTTCGCTTTGTAAATTTCTGCTAAGGACTCAATGTCCTTTATGTCTCCATCTTCTTCCTTATCATCTTCCTTTTGCTTCAATTCTATCTCTACATTTGGTTCTGCTGGGGGAGAGTCGATGGTGGCTGGGATCATTCCCATTCCCATTCCAGCTTCTGGATGTTCGGTCTGAAATTCGTTATACCACTCTAGCAGTTCTTTTTCTTCTTTATTAGGCATTGGAGTTCCTCCAATGATTAACTTTACCTGTCCTCTACTGCCATAAAGATATTCACAATTTCATCTAACTCATCTACAGAACGCTCTTTCTTCGTCTTAATGAAAGAGAATGCCTTGCGCATAATAACTTTCTTTGCTCCTGCCGCTTCTGCCGCTGTAGAAATAAGGTTATTCATCTGCTCTGTTAAAACTTTTCTGGAATCATTTACATCAAGCCACTCTGAAAAAAGTTCCTTGATCTGTTCAATTTTCTCTGGTGCAATCATATCAACTCCTTACTTGGCCATCTGCTGTGCATGACGCATCAACTCTCGCTGATACTCATGATTCTTATATGGCTTATTTAAAATCATATGCTTTGCGAAATTTAAAGCAATCTCATGTCCCTGACTATCAATAATAGTCATGGGCATGTCTGAAATCTTTCGCAATCCAATTAGAAGCTTGTGCCTAAATGGAATTTTTCTAGTTTGCCGCTTTCTCATTCTTTTCCTCTTCGCTCTTGATAAAATCAAGTAAGTCGTAATTCTTGATTGGATGCATTGCCTTCCAACCAGCTTTCATTCCCTCTGCAATCAATTCCTTACTCATGCTTCTCTGCTCTTCTGGAACTGCCTTGTTTGGAGAGAAGAAATATTTATTTGTGGTAAATGGGTTAGCTATTACTTGAAAACCAGCATTGGCTAGAACGGAAGGGAAACGAATCTCTCCCCAATAGTCAGGTAGATGAACTAATGATTGACCATAGTATTGTAGCGCGTCCCACCTGATTACAGTGAGAGCTGGAATTGTCCATTGCTTTGCATCAATACCTTGAAGTGCTTGAGTAAACATATGGCCTGGATTAGTCCACCTTGAATCAAGCCAAGGGAATGCTACTCCAACCTTATGCTCCTTCATATAGTCAATAATTTTTCTTTCAAAATCTTTTGATACTACAACTGAATCTCTTTCCATTAGAATAAAGTATTCTGGCTTCTCTTTGATAAACCAAGTCAAAGCCATTGTGTAATACTTTACTAGCTCACTCCATAAGTTATTAAGCTCCATAGGAAAAATATCTGGGTTCTTCGGATCTTCAAACTTATCTGGGGGAATATCTTTGATATCCCAAATAACTCTTACATTAGACATTCTTTCCTTGTGAAACTCATAATGCTTAAGCATTTGATCTTTGGGAAGATGATTGAAGATGACTGTTAGGCACTCTAGTCCCATGTTTTTTTCCTTTTTGAGATGGTGGCTTATTTCCATTTTTAATAGCTATTTCTCTCATTTTTATTTTAGATTCTTCTGTATGATGCTTACCTAAAAAATTAGTATTTCCTTTTTTTAATTCACTAATTTTTTTCTTTGTTTTTTCTGTATGAACTTTTCCTCTAGAAGCTATTCCTATTTTTCTTTTATGTTCTTCTGTAAGAGTTTTACCTAGTTTTGCCTGTCTCATTTTTTCTATCGTTTCTGGTGAATTTTTAAAACCTAGATGATTCTTTAAACCAATATGTTTCTCGCTCATTTTCTTTCTTATTTGTTCTGTTTGCAATCCACCAGTTCCACCTAAAGTTCCATTATATCCACCACTAGAAGAATCAAAACATTCTATATAATACTTTTCATATTTATTTAAAATATTGTCTAATATTTCTAAACTATTATTTTCAATTTCTTCAAGTATTTCCCAAACAAAATTCTTGTTTCCATATTTTTTTAAAGCTCTATAAAAATATGTCTTAGGATTTTTAATACATTTAAAATGATTTCTTTTTCTCTCTTCTAATCCTTTTATAGTTTTTCCTATATAAATTTTACCATCAATTTGATTAGTAGCAGAATAAATTATTCCTAACATTTAATTATTTTACTTTTTTTATTAATTTTTGTCAATTTAATCTCCGAGCAATTTTCTCTTCAATTTAATTTTTCCTAGTTCTAAAATATTTTCTTTTGCCTGTATTCCAAATTTTCTTTCTACTAGATTTAAGTAGTCATCTCTATAGAAATACTTATACCATGCCTCGTCTCTAAATTTTAAAGCTTGGGCAGCAGTTAAGTATTTCGTAGGTAGTGTCTTACAATCATATGAAAGAAAGGCATACTCCTCAAATTTTGTTGGAAGTTCCCAACCATTTTTCAATGCTATATTATATAAGGGGCTTCCTGGTAATGCGTGGCAAGTCCAGAAGTTTGCATACTCTGTATTTAATTCTATTGCTAGATCTAAAGTTTGTTGCAAAGTATCATAGTTGTCATCTGGTAAACCAAACATATAATTACCAAGAACATTTATTCCTTGTTCTTGCACCTTCTTAACGGCAGAGTGAATATCTATTTCTTGGAATTTTCCCTTTGACATTTCATAGCGAACCTTTTGATTTCCCGCCTCTATTCCAAGAGCAAACCATTTTACTCCAGCTTTTTTAAATAGTTCTAAATATTGTTCTCGTATTGTATCAACTCTAGAATAGGCCCACATCCTTAATGGATATCCACGATCTATAAGTCCTCTTAATAGAGGTTCAAAGTGTCTACGATTTAAGAAAAACATTTCGTCTGCTATTCGTATCGTTTCTACTCCAAAAGAAGCAAGTTTATCAAATTCTTTTAGAATAAATCCTGGCGACCAAGTTCTCATCATAGACGAATCAATTGAAGTAATATGATCTTCATTGTTCGATCTATTTAAAATATTTATCATACAGAAGGTGCATTTGAAAGGACAACCTAATGAAGTATAAATAGATGAGAAAGGAGTTCTTAAGTTGTGATTAAATTCTGCGTGCCAGAAGTGTGCCCTGTATAAATCTAATGGAGTATTCTTGTATGGAAGTAAATCCCATGCATAACCAGGAAGATCTATATCCATCATTTCTTGTGGCACTATTTTTTCTGGTGGATTTAGTATAAGTCGTCCATCTTGTTTAAATCCAATTCCATGAACATTTTTTAAATCATCTTTTAAGTTAGAGCGAAGAAGGTTATGTAAAGCATACACGCCCTCGTTCAGCAAAACTATATCTACAAAATCATATGCTAATACTTGCTTGGGTAAAGCGCTAGTATGCGAACCAACAAAACAAGTAAGGCATTCTGGTATTTCCTGTTTTAGTTTAGCACCTAATCTAACTCCACCAACCATACTAACAGTTCCAGAATTGGGGTTCTGTCCATAAATGACAAAACAAACCAGTCGTGGTTTTAGTTCTCGTATTCTTTGTATGGATTGTTCGTCAGTTAAATGTTCTGCATGGCAATCCATTATCGCTACCTTGAATCCTTTTACTCTACAAGATTCAGCTAGTAGCAAAGACCAAGTTGGAGTTTCTATTGCCGTATACAAATCGTTCAAACCCTGATATGACTTCGCAGAAGAATCAGGTTCTACAAATAATACATCTAGCATATTTTCTACTTAAATAAATTCGTTATGAACTCTTCCCAACTGGGAATTTTACAAATATAGTCGTCGTAAGTGGCGCTATTTTTAAAATAAGAATAATTGTTTCTTAAGTCAATCATTGCTAATGCTAAACTATCAACATCCTCAACATTAAAGCGAACACCTAAACCATGCTCCATTGATAAATCTTGGTAAGGAGTAATGTTAGGAACTATGGATGGTTTATGCGCCTGACACGATTGAGTCAAAACA
>Ga0315294_10004577_pt1 | contig 15126 bp, 10 predicted proteins | sample YL17G13_40_MG_FD_203626 | JGI IMG/M metagenome (GOLD analysis project Ga0315294, IMG submission 203626) | Sediment microbial communities from Yellowstone Lake, YNP, Wyoming, USA - YL17G13_40 | ecosystem: Environmental > Aquatic > Freshwater > Lake > Sediment | place: USA: Wyoming | collected... | reverse complement strand
GGACGGGCGCGGGAACTCCGGGCTGTGCTGGAATATATGATCTACCACTATATGGCGGAGGGATTGGCGAGCCCGGAGATCATAGACTCGTTCAAGGACACCGCCAAGCAGGAGATGACCCATGCCGAGGATTTGGGGGAGCGGATCAACTACCTCGGAGGGCAGCCTACCAAAGTCCCGGACGAGTTCACCCCCGCTCGTGATCTGAAAGCCATGCTTGAGAAGTCTCTCGCGCTCGAGGAACAGGCGAGGGAGATGTACACGGACATCATCCAGCTCTGCGCCCAGGAAGAGGATCCTGCCTCAAGGCTGATGATGGAAAAGCTCCTCACGGACGAGGAGGAACACATAGATTTGTGGCGGAGAACGCTTGCTGGGCTGTAAGCGGGACTACTACAGTGGGCGGACACGGGGGTCCGCCCCCACAAACCCCGTTCGTGTCCCTGGAGGTCATAGGGTGTTTGTGAGCGACTGTGACTGCAGGTAGCGGCTACCTGCAGTCACAGTTTTTTCATTTGCTCTGCTTCTCCCCAGGTTCAGGGAATGTGCTTGCTGAGGGAGAGCGAGGCTAGGGCATAATCTGCTGTTCCGCCAAAAGGGCCGCCAGGACGTCAACCAGTTCGGGGTCGAACAACTTACCTCTCCCTTCGGTGATCTGGCGGAGGGCATCGCGCTCAGAGAGTGGGGGCTGGTGGCTGTCCATGCCGGAGACGAGGATGTCGTATGCGTCCACGACGGCCAGGATCCTCCCTTCCCAAGAGATAGCGTCGTCTCTGAGCCCCTCTGGAAAGCCGGAGCCATCGAGCCGTTCGTGATGGTGCTGGATCATAGGCAGGAGCGGCTTCAGGAAGCGAACGGGGCTGAGGATGGCACGTCCGACGAGGGGATGAAGTTCGTAGATGAGGCGGGAGCCGGCTGGTTCGTCGCCGCCAGCCTCTGGGCTGCCGAGCTTGCCGATGTCGTGGAGGATGCCGGCAAAGCCAAGGACCTCAAGTGTTTCTTCCGGCAGTTTGAGCCGGGCACCCATTTGGAGCAAGAGATCGGTCACCCTTTCGGAATGGCCGAGAGTGGGAGGGTCTTTGGCCTCGATGGCGAGGGTAAGTGCGCGGACGGTGTCGTAATAGCCGCGCTTTATGTTCTCGTAGAGAGTGGCGTTTTCCACGGCCACGGCGGCCTGGTTGGCGAAGGTGCGGATAAGTTCGATCTCCTCAGGCGAGAACTTGCGGCGGGAGGAGGAATAAAGTCGCATCACGCCAACGGTTTTCTCTTTGGGGGCGAGGGGGAGGGCGATTATGGAGCGGATGCCCTCCTCTTGTGCGGCGCCAGGGTACTGAAGCTCGTCGGTCTTGGCCACGTCTATCACGTGGACGGAGCCAGTGGAGATGAGCCTCCTATCCAGAGGGCTTTCTTCGAGGGTGATGTCACCCTTGTCAAGGTATTTCTGGCTCAGTCCGTGGCTGGCGCCGAGAGGCAGGAGGCTGTTGTTCTCTTTGAGGAGGCGGATGATCGCCCCCTTCAGGCCCATGATGCCGACTACGCGGTTGACGATGGTGGAGAGTACCTCCCCGAGTTTCAGAGAGGAGGATACGGCGCTGGCGACTTCGAAGAGAGTAGCGAACTCCCTGGCCCTCCTGGCAAGCCTGCCGCTGAGGGAAGAGGTGACAACCCCAACCACATAGAAGAAACAAGTGCGGACAAGGATGTCCTCTAGTCCCTGCTCCTTCGCGGCCTGCACATTCTCGGGCATGTAGGGACCACAGAGAAAGGCAGCGAGAACGGCAACGAGTATGGCGCCGAGGTCACCGAACCAGAAAGCAGAGATGATTATCGGCAGATAATAGAAATGAGCGCTAGCACCCTGAGCCCCTCCGGAGTAGTAGACCAGAAGGGTAACGGCGGCCAGCATGGCGCCTAAGGCAATGATTCGAAAAACCGGCACAATGACTTTCTTCACATTTTAGGACCTCCTTATCTGACTTTGGCACCTGAGGGGGCGGGACGATCGAGAGTCAGGAGAGCCTCGACGGTCTTGTCGCCCACCGCCAATATCATACCCTCGGAACCCACTCCCCTAATCATTGTTTTGGGAAGATTTGTGACCACGATGAGCTGCTTGTTGACGATGTCCTCGGGCCGATAAACGTCGCCGATACCGGCGACGAGGGTTCTGGTGGCACCGCCGATGTCAACGAGGAGGCGGATAAGACGGTCGGTGCCAGGGACATTCTCGGCCTGGAGGACGGTGGCGACCCTCAAGTCAAGCTTCTTGAAGTCGTCCAAGGTGATTTGCTCGGGCTGGTTGGTCATTTGTTGCTCCTGTGGAGTTTGGGGGGCCGAAGAGGGAGACAGATGGGCAGGCTTGGCTGCCGGCAGGGGTCTTGCTGCCGGGGCGGCTGGAAGGTTGCCCAAGGTAGCCGGAATGGCGTCGGGAAGCAGGCGGGGGAAGAGTGGGGAGCCGGAGGAGATGGTCTCGCCAGCGGCAAGCCGATTGAAGGTGCGCGCGTCCTGCCAGGTGGGGGGAGGGTCAGTGGGAACGGATAGGCGACGAAGAATTTCGGAGGCGGCGTTGGGCATGAAGGGAAGCAGGGCGATTGATATAGCCCTCAACCCATCGAAGACGGTATACAGAACTTTATCGGCCTCTTTCCTGGTTCGGCCGGCGCTCCAGGGAGATTTCTGGTCGAGGTATCTGTTAAGGATGGCAAGGCCCCTCCAGAGGGCGACGAGGGCGTTGCTAAAATCGAGGGTTTCGATTGCAGCGGCGGAACTATCTACTTCCGCAGCCAGGGCGGAGCAGACGGCGTCTTCGGAAGTGGCCTGGGGTATGCGACCGGAGTAACGGCGGGTGAGAAGGAGCGCGGTGCGATTAAGGAGGTTGCCAAGGTCGTTGGCAAGATCAGCATTGAAACGGCCGATGAGCGCATGGTTGGAGAAATCGCCGTCGAGCCCAAAGGGAACCTCACGCAGCAGGAAGTAACGGATGGCATCAATACAGACAGTGGGAGAGGCGCCCGAGGCGGCGGCAAGGTCACGGGCAAGTGCGGAAGGGTCTATGACATTGCCGAGGCTCTTAGATATCTTCTGCCTCTCTGCAGTCCAGAAGCCATGGGCGAAGAGAAGTTTGGGAAGGGGCAGGCCGGCGGCCATGAGCATGGCTTGCCAGAGGGTGGCGTGAAAGCGGCGGAGGATATCCTTGGCCATGAGTTGGACGTCGGGAGGCCAGATATCCCGGAAGCCGGGGTCATCGTCCGGGTAGCCGGCGACGGTCAGGTAATTCATGAGGGCGTCGAACCAGACGTATATTATGTTTTGCTCGTCGGCGGGGACGGGGATGCCCCAGTCTATGTGACTTCTGGAGATGCAGGTATCCCTCAACCCCTGGTCGAGGAAGCTCAGGACCTCATTTCTTCTTGTCTCAGGCCTGATCTGGTCTGGGTGAGTCTCAAGGAGTTGCCTGAGGGCGGGCGCATATTTTGACGTGCGGAAGAAATAGGAGGGCTGGCTCAGCCAGGTGACGGGCCGCCGACATTCGGGGTTGGGGCAAGTGCCGTCGAGGACCTCGGCAGGGGAGAGGTAGGTCTCGTCGTGGAGGCAATACCAGCCCTGGTATTCGCCCTTGTAGATATCGCCGGAGTCGAGCAACTTGCGGAAGATGTGCTGAGTGGCTCGGTGATGACGGGCCTCCGTGGTCCGGATGAAGACGTCGTATGAGATGCCCAGGTCAGCCCAAAGCGACTTAAAATCCTCCACCAGCAGGTCAACGTGCTCGTGGGGAAGGCGATTGTTCTCCTTGGCGGCGGTGGCGACCTTGATGCCGTGTTCGTCTGTGCCAGTGGCCAGGAGGACGGCGCAGCCGTTCATCCTCTTGAAACGGGCCAGCACGTCTGCGGCCGTGGTGGTGTAGGCATGGCCGATGTGGGGCTTGTCGTTAACGTAGTAAATGGGGGTGGTTATGTAGAAGCGCTTCATGGGGTATTGAAGGTGATTAGGAGCGACAAGTAGCGCAGGAGGAACGGCTGCACTGATGGCAACGGTTGCCTGCGGAGAGGGAACGGTCTGACTTGAAAGAAATGAAGGCCGACATGAGTTTGCTCACCTTAGCGCTCTTGCACTTAGGACAGGCGACTCCCCTGGTTTGGCCGACTCGGCATTTCTGCTCGAATTGCGAACCGCAGCGATCACACTCAAACTCATAGGTGGGCATGGCAGTCACTCACGGTTGGGGACGAGAAAGGAGTGAAGCGATTTCGTCGCAGCAGAGCCAACATCTGCCGAGTCCCTCTCGTTCGACGGCGACCTTGCCGGTAACGAGATTGCAGTCCACCACCCGGCAAGGGTGCCCTTCCATTTCGAACCTCGTGCCCACCCTGGGCATCTTTTTTCTTTGCTCCCGGTAGAAATCGTATTCAAAGCGCAGACAACATTGAAGCCTGCCGCAGGCGCCGGATATCTTGCCGGGCGTAAGCGAGACTCCCTGTTCCTTTGCCATCTTTATGGTGACCGGCTCGAAATCGGAGAGAAAGCGGGAACAGCAGAGGGGCTGGCCGCAGGGTCCCAGGCCAGCGAAGAGTCGCGCCTCATCTCTGGGACCGACCTGATGCATCTCGATTCGGACCTTGAATATGGTTGCCAACTCCTTCACCAGACGGCGGAAATCAACCCTTCCCTCGGCCGTGAAGTAAAAAGTGAGAGTGCTCCCGTCGAAGGCACAATGCACGACCAACAACTTCATGGGAAGATCGTGCTCGCGGACCTTTTGGCGGCAGGTTCTGAGGGCTTCACTCTCCTTCTTTTCCTGTGCGCTCCGGGTGGAGAGGTCTTCTTGAGTGGCAGGGCGAACCACCGGCAGGAGGGGGTTGGGCGCTCTATCCCGGGCGACCTGGCAGCGAGGGATCACCACGCGGGCAACCTCGAGGCCGCTGGTGGCCCTCACCATTACCGCATCGCCCAGTTCGAGGGCGAAGCCGCTGCCGTCGTAGTAGTCTATCTTGCTGCCGACGGGACTTCTCACACCGACGAGAGTAACCGTCTGATTCTCTTCCATACCCAAATCACCTTCGGGAACTTCCGGTCGCGGTCAAATGGTTGGAGAAGGCTGGCCGGGAACGCGACCTGAGGTTGCAACGCCCGTCCAACAAGCAAAGTTCGTCGAACCGCACAGTTTGGGGAGCCTTGTCATCGAACATCAGGAAGCGTGGAGAGCGCGCCCTTCAGTTTCTCCAATATGATCTTACCATTTTTCTCGCGAATCCTCAACCTCAGGCGCCCTTGGGGCCCGGGGCAAAAGGTTGGGTCGGCCTCCAACAAAGCAATGCCGTCGGAGAGGGTGATTTTTGCCACGGCCTTGGCCAGGCAAAGGCTCCTGAGCCGGACAACCTCGATGAGGTTGGCGGCGGTCTCGGGGGGTGGGCCGAAACGGTCGGTCATCTCCCGGGCCAGGGAGTCCACCTCTGAGAGTCCTCGGGCGGCGGCGAAGCGACGGTAGAATTCGAGGCGGTCGGTCTCCTCCGGAATGTAGGAAGGGGGGAGGCGGATGTCGAGGGGCAGATCCAAAGAGGGGAGGTCTCTGCGGAGCGTGGGGGGCTGGCCCCTGACCTCGCGGACGGCGTCCTCGAGCAGTTGGCAGTAGAGTTCGAAGCCAACGGCCTCGATATGGCCGTGCTGTTCCTCGCCCAGGATGTTTCCGGCGCCGCGAATCTCCAGGTCGCGTAGGGCGAGCCGAAAGCCGGCGCCCAATTCGCTCATCTCCCCGATGGCCCTCAGGCGATCGAGGGAAAGCCGGGAAAGCCTCTTGGGCTGGCGATAAAGGAAGTAGGCGTAAGCCTGGCGGTTGCTCCTGCCGACCCGACCTCGAAGTTGATACATCTGGGCAAGGCCAAGTTTGTCGGCATCCCTGACGATGAGCGTGTTGGCGTTGGGGATGTCGAGTCCGTTCTCGATGATGGTGGTGCAGAGGAGGACGTCGAACTTGTGGCTGAGGAAGTCTATCACCACCGGTTCAAGTTCGGCCTCAGCCATTTGGCCGTGGGCCATGCGTATCCGGGCGGAAGGGACGACGCTGGCGAGGCGGTGGAAGATGTGGGAGATGTTCTCGACGCGGTTGTGGACGAAAAAGACCTGGCCGCCCCTTTCCAGTTCCCTGAGAATGGCGTCCCGGATGATCCCGTCGCTCTCATCAACCACGTGAGTCTCGACGGCAAGGCGGCCCACGGGGGGTTCGTTGACGAGGCTCATATCCCTTAGGCCGGAAATGGCCAGATGGAGGGTGCGGGGGATAGGGGTGGCGGTGAGGGTGAGGATGTCAAGGCTTTCTTTCAACTTTTTGAGTTTTTCCTTCTGGCGGACGCCAAACCTCTGTTCCTCATCAACTATCAAGAGCCCCGAATTCTTGAACTGCACGTCTTTCTGAAGGAGGCGGTGGGTGCCAATGACCACGTCAATAGAGCCTCGCTTCAGCCCTTCAAGGATAGCCTTTTGTTCCCGTGGGGACTGGAAGCGGGAGAGCATGGCAAGGGTGACAGCCTGGGGGCCGAGCCTCTCCGAGAAGGTGGCGAAGTGCTGTTGGGCGAGGACGGTAGTGGGGGCGAGCAGGGCGACCTGCTTCCCGTCGAGGACGGCCTTGAAGGCGGCCCGGATGGCGACTTCAGTCTTGCCGAAGCCGACCTCACCGCAGACGAGGCGGTCCATGGGCCTGGGCGATTCCATGTCACTCTTTACCTGCTCTATCGCCGTCACCTGATCAGCGGTCTCCTCGTAGGGGAAGGAGGCCTCCAGTTGCTCCATCCAGGGGGAGTCGGCGCTGAAGGGAGGACGGAGGGCGAGTCGGCGTCGGGCCTGGAGCTGGAGGAGCTCTCCGGCCAGTTGTTCGGCGTGTTGTTTGGCCCTGGACTGGGAGGTCTTCCAGGCTACGGAACGCAGCCGGTGGATGGTGGGCTTGGCCGCTTCTCCGCCGACGTATTTTTGCACCCGCCAGAGGTGGGTGACGGGAACGAATAGCCTGTCGCCGTCGGCGTAATTGATGAGGATGTAATCGTTGGTTATGCCTTGGACGCTTTTTGTGATGACGCCGCCGAAGTGGCCGATTCCGTGGTTGATGTGGACGACGAGATCGTCGGGGCGCAGGTCAAAGATTGAGAAGATGGGCCGGGAGGGAGCGCCTTTGAAGGCAGAGAGGGGGCGCAGCACGCGCTCCCAGCCGAAGATCTCCTTGTCGGTGAGGAAGACGAGAGCCCCCTTGCCCAGGAGGAGGCCGCCCTGGATGGGGGAATCGAATACCTCCCAGTCGCCCGGAAGTTCCCGCTCCGAGAGGAGTTGCTGAACCCGCTGGGGGTATTTGCTGGCCACGTAAAGATGGCCGCCCTTCTCAAGGTAGTGGGCCATGTCTTTGCAGAGCAGGTCAATCTGATTAGCGTATGAGTGGAGACTGGAGCCGCGGAGGGAGACGGTAGAGTAGGGTGTGGCGGAGGAGCCGCCGGGGGGGATTCCCAGCGAGACAACCCGATGACCGGGACGAAGCAGACGGTTCCAGTCCAAGTCGGCAGGCGGGGGCTCAAAGGAGGCCCTCCGTCCAGGCGCGGCCCCCCGCAACTCGTCGAGCAACTCGGCGTGAAAGGCAGCGTATTCGACTTCGAGGGTCAGTGGGTCCGAGACGATGATCATAGTGCCATGGGGCAGATGGTCGAGGGCGGTGGCGACATCCGAGGCCACGAAGCGTGCCGGACCGGCCTCGTCGCCAGGAGGGGGAAGGAGAGGCCCAACCTCGCTGGCAAGCCCAAAAGTGACTTGGGACAACTCGCGGCGAGAGAGTTGGTCGCCGGGGTCGAACTCGCGGATGGATTCTATCTCGTCGCCAAGGAATTCGATCCTTGCGGGCAGGGGTGAGGGGGGAGGGAAGAGGTCAACGATGGAGCCCCGCACGCTGAATTCACCTGGCCGCTCCACGGTGGGCACCCGTTGATAGAAGAATCGCTGGAGGGTTTCGAGCAAGTCCTGTCGGTAGACCTGCTGGTGGGGGGAGAGGGTGCGGGAAGTGCTTTCCAGCGCCTGGGGCGAGACGGTAGGCTGGAGGGCTCCATCGGGGGTGCCGACCAGGATGACCGGCTCGCCTGCGGCCAGGGCGGAAAGGGCACGCAGGCGATCCGCAACCAATTGAGGCTCGGGGGTGGTTCCCTCATACAAGGCCAAATGGTAGGAGGGGAGCAAAAAGAGGCCCAGTTGCTCGGGCGGAGTGGTCTCGCCGGCGCCGAGGAAGCCATGAATCCGACGGAGTTCGGTCTCAGCCTCCCGGAGGCTGCGCACCAGGAAGAGGATAGGTGCGGCGAGGTCTTCTCTGAGGGCAGCAGCGAGGGCAGCCAGGGCGGTGGAAGGGGTATCCTCGAGCACCAGCCTGGAGTTCCTACGGAGCGCCTTCCGCACAAGAGCCTGATATTCGGGCAATTGGCGGAGGGCTTCCAGGATAGTGCGCATTGTGCCCCGGGCGAGATCCATGGGAGTTGAAGATGAACCTTACGGTCGGGCCGGGCTAGGATGGAGCCGAGGCGGGAGAGGCTATATCTTGGAGAGGGCCTCTTTGAGGGTCGTGATGGCCTGGATAGCGGAGGGATTGACCCCGCGGAGAAAGGCGGAGTAGATGGTAACCCAGTCGGCGAGGTAGTTCAGGTGCATGGCTCGGCTCAGGTGGTTCTCTCCCCGGCTCCAGACCTCGTAGATGGGGGCTTTGTCTTTGATGAGTGACTTTGAGATCTCGAAGCGGGCCCTCATCCTGGCTGACTCGGCCTCATCCCTCAGCAGGATGACAGCGAAGGCGTTGTCCTCTTGTTTCACCCCCTCCCAACCCATGATTTCGTTGTGATTCATCTCAGGGAACGAATAAGAGAAGGCGGGAATCTTGGCGTTCTCGTTGAACTGAGTTTTCCACCTGAAGGCCGCCGCAGCGGTGAAGCCCTGGGCGCCATAGATAATGGGCATCCTCCCCCTCAAGGCCAGGGCCAGTTGTTTGGCTGGGTTTTGGGGCGACGGGTTCATGGGGCTGCACTCCTCGGCGGCTTCATGGAGCACGCTCATAACCTCTCGCATCGTTCCTTCCGGCAGGGCCAAGGCTCCGTAGTTTTGAGCCGCGACGAGGAGAGGGATGGAGAGGTATCCGAAGGCGCTGCGGGGAGGTTGGCCGCCAGGCAGTTTGCAGAGGGGAACCCCGTCTTTCCTCGCTGCCTCGGCAAGCCTCCCCCCGCTGGTAACGGCGAGCGCCAGGGCGGCGGCCTTCCGGGCCGCCTGATAGGCGGCGAGGGTCTCCTCCGTGTCGCCGGAATGGCTCACGGCAAAGAAGAGGGTGTGGCAGTCCACAAAGGGGAGGGTTTCATATCCCCGGATAACGGTCACGGGCTTTCGGGCGAGCGACTGGAGGAGGTCGCCGCCGGCCGCGCTGCCGCCCATGCCAGCGACGACCACGCGGTCAATCTCAGCCGGAGCGGGGGGCAAAGGCCAGGCAAGGGCCAACTCCAGCGCCGTCCGGCACTGGTCGGGAAAGCCCGAGGCAAAGGTCACCATGCCGCCCGGGTCAAGCCTCCGCCACGCCGCCGAATCGTCCAGCAAAGCAGCCTCGAGCGGGCCGCAGGCGCTGCACCCCGGGTCTAAGAGCATTACCTCATCTCACGACGAAGGGCAGAAGTGCAATCTCGCGAGCGCGCTTGATGGCAACGGCAACCTTCCTCTGGTGCTTGGCGCAGTTGCCGGTGGCGCGCTTGGACAACATCCTGCCCTTCTCACTGACAAACCTGTGAAGCAGGCTCACGTTCTTGTAGTCTATGAAGTTTGCCTTCGCTTTGCAGAAGGGGCAAGCCTTCCTGGGTCTTCTTAACCTGGGTAATCTAGCCAAATTCTTACGCTCCTATCGCTTACGGGTGCGAGTTTGTTGGCAGGAGTTCCACTTTGGTAGGCACGCTAGCAGTGGCTGAAGGGATCGCCGGAGTCAGGCGGGGGGTCGAGCCCTGGGCCGGCGAAATCCTCCTGGCTGGGGGGAAAGGCGCCTTCAGGGCCGAGGGGAGCCTCTTCCTGGAGGGGGCCCTCCACAGGCCTCTCCGCGGAGGGGGGCCCGACGAAGGAGAGATTGTCGGCCTGTACTTCTGCCACCCTCCTTTTCACGCCGTCCTGGCCGACGAAACTCCTTACCTGGAGTCGGCCCTCCACCAGGATCATCTTGCCTTTGCTGAAGTAATTGCTGGCAAACTCCGCCCTTTGCCGCCAGGTTACTACGTCTATGAAATCAGTTTCCCTGGTCCCATCCTGCTTCTTGTAGGGTCTTTCCACCGCAACGCTGAACCTGGCCACAGCAATGCCATTCGGCGTGTAGCGGAGGTCTGGGTCCTGGGCCAACCTGCCAACTAACAGCACTTTATTCAGCATCGTCATTGCCTCCTTCGGGAGCAGATGGTTCCGGAACTGGCTCAGGGGAGTCAGCCGCGGCTTCCTGGCCCGCTTGATCCTCGACTGCCGAAGAGACTTCGGCGACGGCTTCTTCCCCTGTTTCCTGGGCCTCCGCCGCTGTGGCCTCGGTAACGGTGGTCTCCAGGGCGGCCCCTTCCTCGAGGGCAACCTCACCTCTCCTCGAAGCATACCGTTCTTCCATCGCCTCTTCCTTCAAGGCGACGCCTTCCTCGAGACGGAGGATCAGGAAGCGGATGACTTGCTGGAAGAGGCGGAGTTCCGTCTTCAAAGCATCTATGGCGGAGGGAGGGGCGGAGAAATGCATGAGGACGTAGATGCCCTCCTGATATGAGCCTATGCGATAGGCGAGCGTTCTCCTTCCCAAGGAGCGCAGGACTTGGACGGTGCCACCGGAGTCTGTGACAAAGGAAGTGAGGCGAGCGGCAGTCTGCTGGAGGCCTTCCTCGCCCACCTCCGGCACCACGATGATTAATGCTTCGTAATCTCTCAAAGTAATTCTCCCTTTGGTCTGATTCGGCCCCGCCACTACGGGCGGGGCAGGAAGTCTCTGACGCGCTCAGCGCGAACAGCACCAATAGTATACCATGATTCATGCTCCGTGTAAAAGCGGAGGTGGACGACAGGCTCTGTTGACTCGAAACTCCGGCGGATTTATAATGGTAAGTGATGAGGCGGACACGGATGTGCACTGGGGCGGACCTGGACCGTGCGGCAGGTATGCGCACTTACCCCGGCGAAGGTCGCAAATGACGAAATTCATTTTCGTTACGGGGGGTGTGGTTTCCTCGATTGGAAAAGGGATTACCGCCGCCTCGATAGGCAGGCTCCTGCGGGACAGAGGCCTGAAAGTATCCCTGCAAAAGATAGACCCCTACCTCAACGTTGACGCCGGCACGATGAACCCATTCCAACACGGGGAGGTATTCGTGCTCGACGACGGGGCGGAGACCGATCTCGATCTGGGCCATTACGAGCGGTTCGTGGATGTGAGCCTCACGGGCGAGAGCAACCTGACTACTGGCCAAGTCTATGGTGCAGTGATAAGGAAGGAAAGGGCGGGCTCCTTCCTGGGCAAGACGGTCCAGGTCATACCGCACATCACCGATGAGATCAAGAGGAGGATCCTATCGGTTCCCGAGAGGATAGGGGCGGAGGTTGCGATAGTGGAAATCGGAGGGACGGTGGGCGACATAGAGAGCCTGCCATTCCTCGAGGCGATAAGGCAGATAAAGAACGACATCGGCCCGGAGAACGCCATGTACGTTCACGTCACCCTGATTCCCTTCGTTGGGCCGAGGGGGGAAGCGAAGACCAAGCCCACCCAGCACAGCACCCGCGAACTTCGCTCGATTGGGATTCAGCCGGATCTACTGGTCTGCCGAACCAAGTCGCCTCTCACCAATGAGATGATAGAGAAGATATCCCTGTTCTGCGACGTGCCGAAGCGGGCGGTGATCGAGGGGCGCGACACTCACGAAATCTACCAGATCCCCTCCCTGTTCGAAGAGCAGGGACTGGCGGAACTCATCTGCGGCCGTTTCTCCTTGCCGATGGATCCCACGGACAACGAGGAGTGGGAAGGGGTAATGAAAGCGTTGAAAGCCGCCGATGGGGAGGTCAAGGTGGCGCTGGTGGGGAAGTACGTGGACCTTCGGGACGCCTACCTGAGCGTCATGGAGGCGCTCAAGCATGGCGGCCTGGCCAACGGATGTCACGTGGATTTGCATTGGGTGGATTCGGAGGCAGTTCAAGAGCAGGGAGCGGAGAAGTATCTCGGCGAGGTGGACGGCGTAATAGTGCCCGGCGGGTTCGGGCATCGAGGGATTGAGGGCAAGGTAGAAGCCATAAAACACGCCCGCGAGACCGGCTTGCCCTTTTTCGGCCTGTGTCTGGGGCTGCAATGCGCGGTTGTAGAGTTCTCCAGGAACGTATGTGGCCTGAAGGAGGCGAACAGTTCCGAGTTCGACAGTGCAACGCCCTTTCCGGTGATTGATCTAATGGAGTCACAAAGAGGAGTTGAAGATAAGGGCGGCTCCATGCGGTTGGGTGGCTACGAGTGTCGGCTCGATCCCTCGTCCACGGCCCGGCGGGCTTATCTGCAGGATACCGTTAGCGAGCGCCACCGCCACCGCTATGAGGTGAACAACCGCTTCCGCGATCAACTTGAGAAGGGTGGATTGAGGCTCAGCGGGATAAGTCCGGATGGAGAACTGGTGGAGATCGTTGAGCTCACGGGACTTCCCTTCTTCGTGGCAACCCAATTCCACCCGGAGTTCAAGTCTCGCCCCAACCGGGCACACCCTCTATTTCGTGAGTTCATCGGCAGTTGTCTAAATCGGGCCAGGGGGGTGGCAGGATAGAGATGAGCGAAACCATGGGCAAAGTGCTGGAGGGACTGAACGCGGAGCAGGTGGAAGCAGTCAGCCACGGGGACGGGCCGCTGCTTATCTTTGCCGGTGCGGGAAGCGGCAAAACGCGGGTGCTGACCCACCGGGCGGCGTATCTAATAGCCTCGGGAAGGGCGAAGCCCGACGAGATAATCGCGGTCACTTTCACCAACAAGGCAGCCAACGAACTGCGGGAAAGGCTGATGAACCTGCTCTGCCCGAGCGACGCCGGCGTCTGGGCGGGAACCTTCCATTCTTTTTGCGCCAGGCTGTTGCGCCGCCACATTACGAGGCTGGGGCGAAAACCGAGTTTCACCATTTTTGATGAGGCCGATCAGCTTTCACTGATCAAACAATGCGTCAACGAGGCGGGAATAGGGAGGGAGTTCTCGCCAGGCGGATTGCTTCATCGCATCTCGCGGGTAAAGGAACGAGGCGAGGGCGAGGAGGAGTTGCTCATGTCGGGCGAGCGGGACCCGGTGAGCCGGGCGGCGGCGAAGGTTTACCCGCTTTACCAGAGCAGACTGGAAGAGAACAACGCTCTCGACTTCGACGATTTGATACTAATGGCGGTGAGGCTGCTGGAAGATGACAGGAAGGTGCGACGAGAGCATCGGTCTCGCTGCTCCCACCTGTTGGTGGACGAGTACCAGGATATCAACGCGGCTCAGTATCGGCTGATCCGCGCGCTGACTCCCAACCAGTGCAACCTCTGCGTGGTGGGAGACGACGACCAGAGCATCTATGGTTGGAGGGGGGCAAACGTGGAGTTCATCCTTCGCTTCCAGGAGGATTTTCCCGAGGCGAAGGTGGTCAAGTTGGAGCAGAACTACCGCTCGACGCAGAACATCCTTGATGCCGCCTTCCACGTTATCAGCAAGAACACCAAGCGCGCCACGAAACGGCTTTGGACGGCCGAGGAATCCGGGGAGCGGCTGGTCATATTCGATGCCCCGAACGAACAAGAGGAAGCGTATCAGGTCGCCTCGATAGTGAAGCAGAATCTCGAGAGTGGCTCTCAGGCATCGGATTTCGCCGTGCTGTATCGAACGAACGCGCAGTCCAGAGCATACGAGGAGTCCTTCGCAGCCGCACCCTTTCGGATTCCCTACCGTCTGGTGGGGTCGGTAGGGTTCTACGAGCGCGCTGAGGTGAAGGATATACTCTGCTACCTCAAGGTCGTCCAAAATCCCGATGATTCGGTTAGCCTGCTGAGGATAATCAACGTGCCCAGGAGGGGAATCGGAGACACCTCCATCGCGCGCCTGCAAGAATTTGCCACCCGCCAGGGCATTCCACTTTTCGAAGCCTTGATCCTGGCGGCGAGGAAAGACATCGGCCTCGGCAAGGCTCAGGGCGGCGTTACCAGGCTCGTGCAACTTCTTGAGGACCTGCAGGAAAAGGCAAAGACAGCCCGTATCTCGGAGATCCTGCGAGACGCCATCGATGGAAGCGGTTACAGGAAGGCTCTGGAAGAGGAGCATAACCCCCAGGCGGCGGCCCGCCTGGATAACCTGGAGGAGTTGGAGAGGAGCGCCGATGGGTTCCCCGGGGACCTGACGAGTTTTATGGAGAGGGCTGCGCTTTTCAGCCGGAACGAAACCACCGGGCTTGACGGCTCGGCTGCCACCTTGATGACCGTCCATAGCGCAAAGGGGTTGGAGTTCGACACCGTCTTCCTGGTCGGGATGGAGGAAGGGCTCTTCCCCAATTTCCGGAGTTCGGAAGAGCAGGAAGACCTGGAAGAGGAAAGGCGCCTCTGTTACGTGGGCCTCACCAGGGCGCGGAAGAAAGTCTATCTCTCCCATGCCGTCACGCGCTCCCGTTTTGGCTCCACGGAAGCACGCCGTCCTTCGACCTTTCTCACGGATATTCCCGACCATCTGGTGGATAAGTCCGGCTGGAGTTTTCCCCGCCGTCCGCGACCTGTTCCTACCGTCAGGCGAGGCATGATAGACCTCAGGAGGGCGATTGCCAGGCGCCGGGAGGGCACTCCTGCTCCGAGCCTCAGCCTTAGCCCCGGGGACAAAGTCAGGCACCAGATGTTTGGCCCCGGAACGGTGGTGAAGATCCCTCTTACGGAGGGGGACGACACGGTGACGGTGGCCTTCGATGAGGTCGGGCTGAAGAAATTAGCCCTGAGCCTGGCGCCGCTGGAAAAACTGGCGTAAGGCTTGCCGGGCTGGGGCGTAGCGCCAGAGACTGTTGACAAGCGAACTCTGGCCTGGGACAGCAGCGCAGCTGCCTGCCCCTTCCAAGGGATTACCGATGTCCAGCGAAAAAGCGCGCCAGGAAA
>Ga0315294_10004576_pt1 | contig 15129 bp, 17 predicted proteins | sample YL17G13_40_MG_FD_203626 | JGI IMG/M metagenome (GOLD analysis project Ga0315294, IMG submission 203626) | Sediment microbial communities from Yellowstone Lake, YNP, Wyoming, USA - YL17G13_40 | ecosystem: Environmental > Aquatic > Freshwater > Lake > Sediment | place: USA: Wyoming | collected... | reverse complement strand
CAGTCCCCTTTCCGACATGGCGGTCAATGCACTCTTGAGCAATATTGAATCTCTCCTTGTTTCCATCAAAAAGCTCCCAAGCTTGGTCAAAATGAAACTTTTCTTTTGCCTCTTCATAGGTTCGATATTTAGTTAAATGCATAGGTTTCTCCGACTCACGAAAAAAGGGTATATTCACCTTCGGCACTAAGTATATGCTTTAGGTTGTATAAAACGTCTAAACTTTTAGACAAAGTGTAAGAGGAAGTAAGGCTCAATTGGCTCAACTTTTCTCTCCCAAAAATTTGACGGACTATGTATTATAATTCTGCGTTGCGCTTTTTTAAATTTGGCTATCGTTTAAGATGATTTTTGAAATAATTTCTTTCATGATTTCGTTGGTTCCGCCGCCGATGGACATGATCCTGTTGTCCCGGTAAAGCCTTTCCACCACATATCCGCGCATGAACCCGTATCCGCCGAAAATCTGGGTGGCGTCAAACGTGACCTGGTTGCTCACCATACAGGTAAAGTTTTTGGCCATGGATACTTCCTTGACCTGATTTTCGCCGCCATTGATTTTTGCCGCCACCCGGTAGGTGAATTCCCGGCTGGCTTCTATAAGCATGGCCATGTCGGCCAGTTTATGTCGGGTGACCTGGAACCCGGACAAGGGTTTCCCGAAAGCCTTTCTTTCCCTTGCATATTTCAGGCATTCTTCCAGGCATATCGTCGATATCATGTTTGTTTGCACGGCCATGCCCAGTCGTTCGTGTTGGAAGTTTTCCATCTGGTAATAAAACCCTTTATTTTCTTCTCCGACGAGGTTTTCCACCGGAACAATGCAGTCGTCAAAAAAGAGTTCAGCGGTGTCTGAAGCCCACCAACCCATTTTCTTGAGCTTTTCGGAAACCGAAAAGCCCGGTGAATCCCTTTCAATGATTAGCAGGCTGATCCCATGAACCCCTTCTTTTCCCGTACGAACGGCACAGGTAATCTGGCTTGCATGAATGCCGGTGGTGATAAACGTCTTGCTCCCATTAACCACATAGTGATCCCCTTTTCTCACCGCCGTTGTTTTGAGACTAGCGACATCAGACCCCCCGCTTGGTTCGGTGACCGCGAGCGCAGCCTTTTTTTTCCCTTCGATAACCGGTCTTACAAATTTTTCTTTTTGTTGGTGGGTCCCATGGGCCACAATGGGGGGCAAAGCAATGCGGTGAGTGTTAAGGCTAACAGGTATGCCGATAGAGCCACATCTGCAAAGCTCCTCGTTAACCACGATGACGTCAAAAACATCCCCTTCCACTCCGCCGTATTCCACAGGATAATTGATGCCCAAATATCCGAGCTCCCCTGCTTTACGATAAAGTTCAATGGGAGTCTCGCCCGCCTCTTCCCATTCATCAACATAGGGCACGATCTCCTTTTTTACAAACTCCCTTACCGCTTTTCGCACCATGTCATGTTGTTTGGTGAAATATTTCTGGTACGATGCATTGTTCCCGACCATGGTCAGTGTCTCCCATTTTTAAAAATTACGTGTGATTCAATTCATTCGCACTCTTCGGGGATCGGCAGCCCTAAAAGACCGAACTCCACGGCCTTTTCCCAGGCCTGCCAGTGGAACTCACCCTTCAAGTCCCGCTCCAATGTCCTGGGACTGATTTCCTCCTCAGCAAACTTTCTACCCGACTCCTTGAAAGCCAGTTGCACTTCACTCCAGAGAAAATCCATGGATTGCACCTCTCGGGAGTTCACCCGCCCAGGTAAGCCTGCCTGACTCGTTCGTCTTTGAGGAGTTTTTCTCGACGATCCGTTAACACAACTCTCCCCATCTCCAAAACATACCCACGGCTGGCCACATGCAAGGCCATGACGGCGTTTTGCTCCACCAGTAGAATGCTGACCCCCCCCTGGTTGATCTCTCTCACGGTGCTGAATATTTCCCGCACGACAAGGGGGGCCAGGCCCAGGGAGGGTTCATCCAGCATAAGGAGTTTTGGACCGGCCATCAAAGCCCGCGCCATGGCCAGCATCTGTTGTTCTCCGCCGCTTAACGTCCCGGCCATCTGCTTCTCTCGTTCCTTCAGGCGGGGAAAAAGGTGGTAGACTTTCTCTTGATCCTCCCAAACTTTTTCCCCCCTGCGCAGCCTACAGTAGGCCCCCAACTGGAGGTTTTCCATCACGCTCATATAGGGGAAAAGCCTTCTCCCTTCCGGACACTGGGAGATTCCCCTTCTGACAATCTGCTCTGGAGGAAGCCGGTCAATCCGCAGCTCCTTGAACCGGATCTCCCCAGAGCGAGGGCGGATGAGCCCCGAGATCGTCTTGACGAGCGTCGTTTTCCCGGAGCCATTGGCCCCTAAAATGGCAATGACTTCTCCTTCAGCCATCTCCAGGGAAATCTCTTGAAGAATGGGGGATTCCCCAAAAAAAGTATCTATCCTGACCGCTTCAAAAAACACCCTCCCCTCCTAAGTAAGCTTCGATCACATGGGGCTCCCGGCTGATGTCATGAAAGGATCCTTCGGCGATCTTCCGGCCAAAATTCAAGACAATAATCCGCTCACAGAGATTTTTAACCACCTTCATATTGTGCTCGATCAGAAAGATGGTGACTCTCCGCTCCCAGATTTTATGGATCAACGACATGATCTCTTCTGCTTCCTGTGGGTTGAGGCCAGAAAAAGGCTCATCCAAGAGTAAAACCTGAGGCTCTGTAGCCAGGGCCAAAGCAATGGCCAACTTCTTGCGGGCATATTGGGGAATATTCTTCGCTCTTTCTTCCTTCAGGGGAAGGAGTCCCATGAAATCAAGGATCTCGGCGGCCTTCTGCTGGCTTGCTTTCTCTCCCTTCGCAAAGGAGGAGGTCTTTAAAAGCACCTGGATCCAACCTGAATTCAGCCAGCCATGGCAACCCGTTCTCAAGTTTTGCCAGAGCGTTTCTTCTTCAAAAACTCGCGTGTCCTGAAAAGTCCTGGCAATCCCCTTTCGGGCAACTTCATGAGGAAAGAGGCCGGTAATCTCCTCGTCGCGGAAGACTATCTTTCCCCGGGTGGGTCTGAAGAACCCAACGATCAGGTTAAAAACCGTCGTCTTCCCGGCTCCGTTGGGGCCGATCAGACCCACCATCTCCCCGGAATGGATGGAGAAATCCACCTCCTGCACTGCTGCCAGCCCATGAAAATGTTTGGTCAATCCTTCAACTCGTAGAAGAGCCAACTTCAAACCCCACTAAATTTTTTCCCCCAGCGAACGGCCAGGGATCGAATGCCCCCCATCAATCCATGGGGCATAAAGACAATCGTAAAAAAGAGGAGTGCCCCGTAAATCACCATCCGGTATTCGGGAATCACCTGCAGGAACTCTGGAACCACGGTGAGAAGAAGAGTCCCCAAAATTGGGCCCATCAACGTTCCCACTCCCCCAACCACCAGAAAAATAATAGCCTCGAAGGAAACATAGAGGGAAGAAACCGCCGGAGTTATCACACCTACCAGCCAGGAATAAAAACTTCCTGCCACCCCTGCAAAAAAAGCCCCGATGGTAAAGGCGAGCAACTTGTACCGCATGGGATCTATGCCGATGGATTCTCCCAGGACTTCATCCCTGCGGACGGCCAGAAAAGCCCTGCCAGTCCTCGAATCGATCAACCGCCGAGTAAAGAACAAAAGAAAGTAAATGGTGACTAAGATCAAGTAATACTGAGACGCCGGGGAATGGAAGGCAATCTCCCTCAGGAAAGGAAGGACGATGGAATCGGGGGGAGGAATACTGTAAATCCCACTAGGCCCCCCGGTCAAACTAATCCAGTTATCCAGGATAATGGTGACAATGATCCCAAAACCCATCGTGCAGATGGCAAAATATGATCCTTTTGAACGCAGGGCAGGAATCCCAATCAGGAACCCTATGAATGCAGACAAAATGGCTGCCACGGGCAGAGCCAACCAGTAAGACCACCCCGCTTTCATCACCAGCAGGGTAGAGGTATAGGCTCCGATGCCAAAGAAGGAGCCATGGCACATAGAAACCTGGCCGGTATACCCTAAAACAATATTGAGACTCAAAACCAGGATCGTCCAGATGCCACTGAGGGCAATCATGTAAGAGTAGTACCGTTCCGTGATCATCCAGGGGACGGTCAGGAGAAGAACCGTGATTCCTACCCATAGGCCCCCCTCAATAATTTTCGACTTCTTGTTAGTGCTTAGTTTCATGTATTAGCGTATATATCTCGGCAAATTTACGATTTCCTTTTGTCGTGGCCAGGGGGCCTGGCTGATGAGCGCGACAGCATTGGCCGGGGAAAAACCATGCTCAGCCGAGAGGACATTCTCTCGGAATCATTAGGTCCGCCAAAGGCTAAATTCTTCCATGAATCGAGGCGGCTGCAAACCAAATAATTCTGTTGTCCTTCGAATCCGGCGTCCCTCTTTGGAAACACGCCAGGGAACTTCGGGTAACTACTACCTCCGCCGATGCTTCCCCGATCATCCCTATTCACGCTAGGCGACGACAAAGTCTCAAAGGGAGGCGGGGAATATTTTTCCGTCTCCTCCATGGAAGAACCAGTGCTTTAGGATGCCCAGCGAATAGGCCTGGCTCTCGCGCCTGCGAAGAAGTTATTGCGCCAATTTTTGCAACTAAGCACAAGCTATTATTTCTCCCCTCGACCGAACAATCCTGAAGGCTTAACCGAGAGAACTGCCACCATGGTGCCGAAGGCAAAAAGGTCCTTGTATTCCGCAGAAATGTATCCAGCCCCCAGGCCTTCGAACACACCCAGGATCAACCCCCCGAGGATGGCCCCGGGAATGCTCCCCATCCCCCCCAGAATGATGACGGCAAAGGCCTTGAGCAGCGGGGCCATACCCATGTGGGGATGAACCAGGAAGATGGGGCCGATTAAAGAACCCGCTGCCGCCGCCAGAGCGCTGCCCAGGGCAAAGACCACGGAGCCCACCCGGTTGGGGCTCACCCCCAGAAGAAGGGCCGCTTCCCGGTCCTGCCCTACTGCCCGGATTGTCCGCCCCACCAGAGTCTTCTGGACAAAAAGGTGGAGAACCAAGATGATCAGAGCCGTGGCCACGGTCATTAAAAGCCTCTGGAGGGTAATAGAAATGCCCCAGAAGGAAACCTGTTGATCCAGGAGGGGAGGAAATTTGCGAAACTCAGCCCCCCACAGGAGCACCGCCCCATTCTCCAGGATGATTAGAAGAGCCAGGGCCGCGATGAAGGCATTGATGGGAGAGGCTCCCTGTACGGGACGGAAGAATACCCTCTCAATCACCACCCCCAGCCCGGCAATGATGATCATGGATAGACCGACGGCCGCAAAAAAGTTGAGCTGATAGTCCACCACCAGAAAAAAACTGACATACGCCCCCAACATGTAGATCATCCCGTGGGCGAAGTTGGGCACATGGAGAATCCCATAGATCAACGTAAGACCTAAAGCCATCAGGGCATAGACACTTCCCAGGATAACCCCATTGATCAATTGTTGAAAGAATATGGACATCCCCACTCCTTAATATCGGACGAGCCTGCCATATTTCTCCCTCAGCTCCGTCTTCATTATTTTCCCCGCCGCGTTCTTGGGCAGGGTTTCCAGGAACTCTACCGAAGTAGGTTTCTTGTAACTCGCCAGGTTTTCCCGACAGAAAGCAATCACTTCTTCTTCGGAAAGGGGTTGCCCTTCCTTCGGGACCACCAGGGCCTTCATTGTCTCCCCCCACTTTTCATCCGCCACCCCGATCACCGCAGCCTCGGCAATTTTCGGATGAGCGTAGAGCACTTCCTCAATCTCCCGGGGATAGATGTTCACCCCTCCGCTGACAATGATGTCTTTCTTTCGGTCGACGATATAGATATAGCCTTCCTCATCCACTCTGGCCATATCGCCGGTATGCAGCCAGCCATCCCGGATGGCCTCCGCCGTGGCCTGCGGGTCTTTGTAGTACCCCTTCATGACCACCGGGCCGCGGATCAGGATCTCCCCGATCTCTCCGGGGGCCACTCCTTTCCCGGCTTCATCTGCCACCACCACTTCATGGTGGCAAAAGGCCTTACCCACGCAGGCGATCTTGCGAAAGGCATCCTGAGGCAGAAGCAGGGTGTCTGCCCCGCATGCTTCGCTCTGGCCGTAAACTTCGAACAGGGCGGCATTGGGAAAAACTTCGTGGAATTGATTCTTGACCTTGACCGGGAAAATGGCTGCCGATGAGGTATACATCTTGACGGAAGTGGTGTCGTAAGATTTTAAATCCGGAAGCTGCAGGAGGGACGTGAGAAGGGTAGGCACCATGGCCGTAGAAGTCACCCTCATCCTCTCAATTGTGCGCAGCATTTCCGGGAGATCAACCTTTTTTACCAAAACCAGGGTGTTTCCCATCATGACCCGCATAAAAAAGCTGGCCAGGCCGCCCGTGTGGAAGATGGGAAAGACGACAAGATTGACATCCCCATGACCCAAACTCATATCCGTCGCCCCGTTGAGGGAGGCCCAGATATAATTGCGATGGGTTACCAGGACCCCCTTTGGCTGTCCCGTGGTCCCGGCCGTATAGACGATCATCAGCTCGTCATTCTCGTCAACCTCCACCCCAGGCTCTTCGGCTGGCGAACCCTCCAGCAATCTCTCATGAGATAGAATCCCGCCCGAGAGATACTGGCCTGCCATGATATACTTCTCCACCTTGCTCACCTGCGGCCGCAGGAGGCTAATCGTTTCTTTGAAATCCTCATCGAAAATTAAAAACCTGGCGTCGGAATGCTCCACCAAAGAAGCCAGTTCTCTCCAGGAAAGCCGGGCATTCAGGGGAACCAGAACCCCCCCGGCCTTGATGATGGCAAAATAACTCTCGACCATGGCCGGACAGTTGAAAAAGAGAGTGGCCACTTTTTCCCCCTTCTTCAACCCCAAACTCATCAAGCCGTGGGCCAAACGATTGGACCGGCTGTTGAATTCCTCGTAGGATTCCCGCTTTTCCCCAAAAACCAGAGCGGTTTTTTGTGGATATTTGCGGGCAGATTTTGTCAGGAAATACCCTACATTCATTCTCATCCCCCCCCCTATTCCGCGATGACCATGGGTTTCCCATCGCGCAGTTCGCCAACAAAGATCGGGCCCCATCCCTGGCCCGTTTCATCCACGCTGGTCCTTTCATAAACCGATTCTTTAAAAGGAAGGATTTTCGGAACTGCTTCGCGAATCTTGTACGGGTCGGTGACTGTTCCCGCTTTCTGCATGGCATAAGCCGCCATATAGGTGGAGTCATATGATATGACAGAATAGGGTTCAAGGCGGGCTTTGCTCCCGAACTTGGCTTGGAAGTCGGCGCGTAATTTCAGGTAAGGAGGCCGCTCTAGGTCGATGATTCCAACAACGAGCAAGGCCCCTTCCACGTTCTTAGCTCCGGCCAACTCGATCCCTTTTTTGTGGAAGCTCTCGGCAAACATGAAGGGACCCTGCCAGCCCACCTCCCTGGCCTGCTTGATGATCAGGGCCGTAGGCTCATCATGGCCGAAGATCATCAGGACATCTGGGTTCAGGGCCTTCATTTTGGTCACCTGGGCATAGAAATCCGTTGTGCTCCGATGTTCGCTGAATTCTTGAGCGAGAACTTTCCCTCCTTCCCGGCTGAAGGCCGCGGTAAAGATCGCGGCCGCGCTCCTCCCTTGCTCATCGCTGTTCGCCAGAATAGCCACAGTCTTCCATTTTTTGTACTGGATCGCTGCCTTAGCCAGATTTGGGAACATGATGTCCGTTGTCGGGACAATCCGAACGACCAGCTTGTTCCCCTTCCGGGTAATGTCCGGATGGGTGGCCGTCGTGAAGATCAAGACTCTTTCCTTCTCATTCACACTCAGACCGGCCAGGGTCATGCCGCTGGCCAGGGGTCCCATGATGACGGGGACCCGATCTAAGGCAGCCAGTTTCCTCACCCCGGCCACTGCCTTCTCCACCTTGTTTTCATCATCGTAGCCGACCGTTTCCAGCGAATATCGCTTGCCCGCAACCTCGATTCCTCCCCGGTCATTGATCTGAGAAACGGCCATGTCAACCCCCATCTTCCAATTTGTGCCGAAATAGGCCAGCCCCCCGGTCATCGGCCCGATGACCCCGATTTTTACCACCTCGGCTGCGTCCCCATAAGGTGTCAAAGAAACAGTAAACATAAAAACAATGATCCATAAAAAAATGAATCTCCCCTTCATGGCCTTTTCCTCCCTTCTTGGTTGAATTATTTTGTAGCTCTTTTTCCTTTCATTCGCCCCCTTCGAAATCCCCAATCGGCTTGCTCCTTTTATTACCCAGGGCCTAAAATAGATTGCCTCAATGTCTTGAAAGTAGTCGTTTCGTCGCGGCATAGAATGGCTTTTCTCTGCGGGAAGAGAGTCACATTTCTCTCAAAAAGGTCGTAGATGTTAAAAGTATAAACAGGCATGTCGAGATAATTTAGTTTTCTAACTCAATAATTCTGAATTCTTGCCCAATGTCCTGAAAGCAGTTGACGGGCTATGGTGATTTTTTGAATTTCAGTGCTTCCCGCACCTATAGTAGCGGCGATGGAATCCCTCAATATCCGTTCAACTTCAAATTCACGCATATACCCGTATCCTCCATGGATCTGAATCGCGTCTAATGCATTGGCTACCCGTGTCTCGGATATCGCCAGCTTCGCGATGGCTGCTTCCATCCGAGCGGGGATTCCTTTCTGTTTCATCCAGCCGGCTCTGTACACTAAAAGCCTGGATGCCTCCAGCCTCGATTTCATATTGGATAGCCGTTCCTGTATTAATTGAAACTCACCAATGGGTCTTCCAAACTGAACCCTCTTACGGGCGTATTTCACACACCGGTCGATTTCATATTCCACTTGACCTATACTGCCTGCGAGTATGCAGGCTCTTTCCCATTCAAGGGATTCATTGAGGATTGAAAACCCCTCGCCTTCCTCTCCTAAACGGTTTCCAGTAGGCACGATACAGTCTTCAAAGACAAGTTCCCCGGTCGGCGACGTCCTCTGTCCCATCTTGTCCAGGGCAGGGCTGGCAGAGAAACCGGGAAAGTCCCTCTCTACGATGAAAGCTGTTATTCCTTTTGGTCCTTTAGACAGATCTACTGTTGCAAAAACCACTATAACGTTGGCAATCGGTCCATTGGTGATAAACATCTTTGTTCCGTTAAGAACATAGTTATCCCCTTTTCTGACTGCTGTAGTCCTGAGGCTTGCCGCATCGGATCCCGCATCAGGTTCAGATAGGCCGTATGCACCTATCCATTCTCCACTACACATCTTGGGCAAATATTTCTGCCTCTGTTCTTCTGAGCCAAATTTCCAGATAGGGATTTCTCCAATGACTATATGGGCAGCGAGGGAGAGGTAAAAACCTGCATCCCTGCATCCATAGCCAAACCCCTCCATCCCTGCCATCATGATCATGATATCTGCCCCTCCACCACCATACTGCTCTGGAATAGGGATACCGAGGATTCTTAATTCACCTGCCTTCTTCCAGGCCTCCCAGTTGAATTCGCCCCTTATATCCCTCTCGACGATTCCAGGGCTCACTTCATTTTCAGCAAACTTGCGCATCTCCTTATAAAAAGTTTTTTGCTCAAAGTTCCACTCAAAATCCATGATTTCCCCCTGATCCCTTGGAGTTTTGTAACCAATACCGCACTGCCTTACTGTATTTCTCCCTCAGCAATACCTTTTGTATTTTTGCCGACGCTGTTTTGGGCAGCGCATCTAAAATCTCTACAGATGTAGGTTTCTTATGGCTGGCCAAGTGCTTGGTGCAAAAGTTGATAACCTCTTCTGGCGTCAGCTCTTCACCCTTTTTAGGAATGACCATTTCCATTTTCTTCCCATCTATCTATTAATAGGTGCTCGGCTTTAGTGAGATACCAAGCATCTTTCTTGCCTGCATCGGGGTGGCAACATCCCTGTTTAATTCCCGGGCTAGCCGGACAACCCTTTCAACAAGTTCGGCATTGCTATCGCATAGTTGGCCCTTTCTATAATAGATGGTGTCTTCCATGCCTGTCCTCACATTCCCACCGAGGATGATTGCCATTGCTATCATCGGAACTTGAAAGTTTCCAACCCCTATAACCTCAAATATTGAACTGGGTGGCAGCTCATCGATGAGTGCCAAAAGATTTTTAGGTGTGGGATAGCTTCCTGTTTGAAAACCCATTACAAGCTGAATCAGATACGGTTTTTGGATCAGGTTTTTCCCGATAAGATTATTGACAATCCAGAACTGGCCTGGATGGTAAACCTCGAGTTCCGGTTTCACTCCATTTTCTAACATTGCTTGAGCGTACCTCTCTGTATCGCCATAGGTAATTGGAGTGCAGACATCTCTGTGGACCTCTTGATCACGGCCCCGGAGAGGTGGTTTCCTGGGGGGGAGTGTCATTCTCGTAACGAAAGGCCCGCAGTTAAGAGAGGCCAGTTCAGGGTTGGCGTAAATTCCCGCCATCTTCTCTTCTAACGAAAGACCCGGGCCGCCCCCAGTGGAGTTGTTGATGATGATGTCAGGGCATTTTCCCCTGATTAATCCATTGATTTCCCGGAAAACCGACGGATCAGAGGAGACCTTGCTCGGATCATCAGGCCGTCGGGCATGTATATGAACAACGCTGGCTCCCACCTTGTAAGCCTCGTAGGCTTGCTCTACCTGTTCATCCCTTGTCTCGGGAAGATTTGGATTCATCTCCTTTCCTTGAACGCCTCCGGTAATGGCAACAGAGATGATTAAGGGTGGTAGTCCCTTCCGAACCCTCTGCATCCATTCGTAGCTGTTTTTAAAATCCCATAGATAATCTCTCTCACTGAACTTCACTTCTTCCATTTTTTACCCTCGTTCGACTGTCGGGTCATCTTCATCTTTAGGTCTACCTGCGACAAGTATTTTTGATTCATGGACGTTAACTACCTCATTGCGTTGGTTCTTCAGTTCACTTTTGAACTTAACAATTCCCCTGTCATCTCCCTTTGGGATCAAATCGATAACTTCAATCTCTACATGGACCGTATCGCCAATCTTTAAAGGGGTCGTTAATCTCATATTATCCATACCATAGAAGGCAATGAAATGCTTTGGAAGAGGTCCCCAGGATCCTAATCTAAAGGCGAGTCCTGAACCTATCACCAGTCCTAGCAAGCCATGGGCGATTCTCTCTGCGAAGACTGTTTTCTTTGCATATTCAGAATCAGTATGGATCGGATGCCAGTCTCCTGAAACAGCAGCAAATAGTACGATATCCGCCTCAGTAATTGTCCTCGCAGGAGTTACAAATTTTTCTCCTATCTTATAATCTTCAAAGTATCCCTTTTCCATTTTCAAAACTCCCCAGAAAGATGATTAGGATGGATCACTACCTTCTACTTTTTTAAAATATTTAATGTCTTTAAAACTTCCTACCCTATTTTCATTATAGACTGCCTCAACCCTTACCCCGATCTTTAGTTTTTCAAAGTCTGATTCCTCAAGAAAGCAAAGGAAATCACTATTTGCACCATCAAGTTTTATTCGTCCGTACCCATAAGGAACAGGTCTTTTCTTTCCGGTTTCCGGATCCAAGAATGTAAAATAAACCACAGTGAAGCTCTGAAGAATTCCGCTGTTACTTACCTCTACAAACTCATCCATTTCTATAAAACATTTCCCGCATACCCGCCTTGGAGGTACATAGACATGGCCACATTCAGGACATTTGATGCCCACAATCCTACTATTATGCTTCAATTCCGTTACAAGCCTCCCTCCATACTTTCCAAGCGAATAATTATATGGTAGTTCAATCTCTGATGATATAGTTAACAATGGATATCTTTTCCTAAACATTTTACTGTCTCCTTGTTTAATTTTTAGTTAGGCTTGGCGCTACCGATAAGAAGAACGTCTGACCAGGAACAGCCCCCAAATCCAGTAGCAAGGGCCAATTTAGCACCCTCTATTTGATGTTCTCCTGCCCTCCCGCTTACCTGCATTGCGGCCTCTGCAACCCTGATAAGACCTGTGGCTCCAATGCAGTTTGTAGAAATAACCCCACCTGATGGGTTTATCGGAAGTTCACCACCCATTTCTGTAGCTCCATCTGAAACCAGTTTTACTGCCTCACCTTCATCACAAACCCCAAGGGCATCAATCCATACCAATCCGGCGAAAGAAGATGGGGTGTACATTTCAATTACGTCTAATTCATGTAAAGGATCTCTAATTCCCGCGTTTTTATATACTTCCATACAGGCTTCATACAGCGTTGGCATCCTTCCGGATCTCTCTATATCTGTCAAGAAAGTATAGTTATGCCTTGAAGAGACCTGATGCACCCATGCTGGCTTATCTGCAATCTTTTTTGCCTTATCCTCGGAAGCAAATATTACGGCACAGGCACCATCTGTCCTGGGGCAAATGTCCAGGAGTTTAATAGGGTAGGCTAATATTGGAGAACCAAGGACCTCTTCTACGGTAATCTGCTTCCTTAGATGGGCATAGGGATTTTTGATAGCATTTTTCCTGTCTCTAACCGCAACGAGGGCGGCATCCCTTTCAGTTATACCATACCTGTGCATGTATTCGCATGCAGCGGTAGCCAATCCAGCCACAGCTCCCCCGAATGTTGGTCTCTCCCAGTAAGGATCAGCACATGTAATAATGGCTGCGGTGGTATCAGATTCAGAGTTTTTTTCCCAACCAATAGCTAAAACCGTGTCAAAAAGACCTGATGCTACATGGTAATAACCCGCTATGGCTACAGTGGTGCCGGTGGTTCCCCCTGTGGTTACCTTCATGACGGGCTTGTGGAGTCCCCCGTTTCCGTCTATGCTCCACATGTCAACATAGTTGATCCCTTCAAAGTGATCCATATTCCCAATGACCACTGCATCAATATCTTCCCTCCTTAGACCAGCATCTTCAAGAGCCCTGGACGTTGCTTCTTGAATCAACTCAACTCCATTAACATCCTTGCGGCTACTTCTATGGTGTGTCTGCCCTGTACCGACAATGGCTACCCTTTGTCCCATGACGTCTCTCCTTGTTTCGTCTAACTTTCAAGAATCCAAACACAATGAGCCTGGCCGCAGGCCCCGTTTATACCATGTGCGAGACCTATTTTTGCCCCATCAACCTGCCGACCATTTCCCTCTCCTCTAAGCTGGATAGTTATTTCGGCAATCCTGGCCAATCCTGCAACAAGCACAGGATGGGCTGAAAGGACACCACCGGAGGGATTGATCGGAAGCATTCCTTCCTTGGTCGTTTTACCTGATTCAATCAATCTGCCGCCCTTACCTCTCTCACAGAATCCCAGTCCCTCACTCCAGAGTAGTTCCTGATAGCTAAAGGCGTCATATATTTCCGCTACGTCGATCTCCCTAAGAGGCTCCTGAATGCCGGCCATATCATATACCTTTTGTGCGGCCCTGATCAGGGCATCAGGTTCGGCAAGGTCTCTGTCTCCTAAGTTGTAGGCATCTGCAGAGTGACTTACTCCCTTTACCCAAACAGGTCTCGTGGTAACTCTTTTTGCCATCCGTTCATCTGCCAGAATAATGGCACATGCGCCATCTGAGATAGGTGATGAATCTAAAAGCTTTATGGGATCAGATAACGCCTTTGAGTTCATGACATCTTCTACACAGATATCCATGGCAATCTGTGAAAATGGGTTATCTTTAGCATTCTTGTGATTTTTGACCGAAGCCAATGCGCACTGTTCTTCTGTTATGCCATATTTTTCCATGTACCTCCTCGCCTGAAGTGCTGAGGAGGAGATGCTATCCAACCCTATGGCCCGTTCATAAATAGGATTGAAAATGGCATTGGTAATGAGATGATTAGAGCCCTCTGAACCCTTGCAATGAGAAACAACAAGGGTGGATCTAAAAGAGCCAGACAATATCCTCATCAATCCATAAAAGGCGCCAAAAGTCCCATCACCTTCTACTGTAGAGACATTTTTCCCATAAGACCCACAGGCCTCTGTAACAGCCATGCTGGAGATGGTCCTCCCATCCCAGAAATCATTCGAGACTGTAACTACATTATCTATGTCTTCTATACCGATTTTTGCGTCATTCAGGGCCTTTGTTACTACCTCAAAAACCAAATCAGCAAATGTCTCACCCCTTTTTTCTCTTTCGTACTTTGTCTGCCCTATACCGATTATGGCTACTCGTTCCATGACGGGTTCTCCTTCTAGTTCCTTAAGGGGTTACCTCGAGAGGTGTGAAATAGAGAATATCCAATAAATTTCCTTTTCTTTCTTCTTTAAAAACCGGTTTAACTCTCATGCCGGACCTAATCTCCTCTATATCTACTCCTCCGATTAAATGAACCAGCCCGGTATCCGACCCATCGAGCTGGACAATTCCCATAGCAAAAGGAGCTGAAGTTATATGTGTTTGTGCACTATATCTCACAATGGTAAAGGTAATAAGGTTCCCACCCGGCCCTACCTCAAGCCACTCCCCTATGTGTACAAAACAGTTGGGACAACTCTTGCGCGGAGGGATGAACACCTTTTTGCACCGTGAGCACCGCGTTGCCCAGATTTTACGGTTCTCCTTCAATTCATAGAAAAACCTACTTCCATACTCTCCAACGGACCATTCATATGGAACTTTTATTTTTCCATGATATACAATCTCATCACTGACCATATCTAACTCCTTACCTTCTTCTCCTAAAAGGAGATCTATTTCATTGCCCTTTCTCCTTTAAATAGTCTCTCAATATACTCACAAGCTCTTTACATCTGGGCGGTTACTTGGCAAAGACATCCCAGGTCTTTACCGAAATTTTCCTGAGTTTATGGGCTTACTCGACAGGAAGCGTGATAAATTGTATCCCTTTGGCCTTAGCCTTTGTAATATACATATCATCCAGGCATGGAAATATTTCTGTGGGGTTTAAATTATAAGAGCAATATCTATGCCACATCTATATCAATCTTCTTTTAGAAGCTCATAGGATAAGAATCCGATGCTTTAATTTTATTAAATTTAATAATTTCAATAAATTAATGATTAAGAGAATTTCCTCCCGAGAAAGGATTGGAAATGAATCCTGATTTGATCAATCATTGTTGAATGAAAATCATCTGTCTAATATTTTAGA
>Ga0315294_10004572_pt1 | contig 15133 bp, 9 predicted proteins | sample YL17G13_40_MG_FD_203626 | JGI IMG/M metagenome (GOLD analysis project Ga0315294, IMG submission 203626) | Sediment microbial communities from Yellowstone Lake, YNP, Wyoming, USA - YL17G13_40 | ecosystem: Environmental > Aquatic > Freshwater > Lake > Sediment | place: USA: Wyoming | collected... | reverse complement strand
GAAGGAGCCAAGAAGGATTTTGGAAAGATCGCGAATGCATGGGTTTTGAACGCGTTGCTGACGCCAGTAATCGCATATGCTTCTCTCAAGGGATTGCTGACGAATGATGAAGTATTCCATAGAACTTTTAAGAGTGGAAAGATTGCAAACGAATTGGCTAGTAGCAGTTCCTGCTCGTCTTAGATCACTGAAGCATGGTCTTCCGTTTCTGATGGTGTTCACCTTGGGAGTTGTCATTAGGGCGATTCCTGAGCTGATAATCCCTGTTTATCCGGTGGGGTATGAGACCATCACTTACTATGCTCCACCTTTGTTTGCAGGATACAATGGCTTGCTTGACGTTTTTGCGACGTTTTTCAGATCGGGTCCTCTCTTTTACGTCTTGACATGGGCGATAAGGAGCATCACTGGTGCGCATCCATATTTCATTCTGAAAGTTGTTGGGCCTTTGCTCTACGGCTGCTTGGCTGGTTCCTTCTTGCTTTTCCTGAAACAGGGGCTGAAATGGTCAAGAGATCTCTCCCTCGTCGGTACTGTGTTGTTGGTTTTTCAGGTAGCCGCGCTGAGAGAGTCTTGGGACAGGTTTAGGAATGTTTTGGGGCTGGTCTTCGTTTTCTCTGCCCTCTCGGCGTTGAGGAGTGATTGGAGGCACAAGTGGTGGTTAGTAGGTTTGTTTGGGGTTTTGACGGCGCTTTCGCGTGAGTACATTGCCTTCTTCTTGTTTGTCGGTGTCTTGGCGTTTGTGGCTCTGGAGAGAAAGGATAGGTTGAAGGCTGTGGTCGCTTTGACTCCTGGTCTCATGGTGTTCTCTGTTATGGGGATTATGCTTTTTTCTTCGTGGGGGTTCTGGTGGACTTATACTTTGGGTTCTTCGGATGCTTTGGGTACTTATCTTTGGATTGTGCAGGATGTTTTTTCGATTTTGGCGATTTGTTTCCTTCCGATTCTGCCCTTTGCGATTAAGGGTTTTGCGAAAGATAGGTTGCTAAGTCCTATGGTTGGCTTGCTTTCTGTGGGCGCGTTCAGTGTTGTTGTCAGTCCGTGGCTTGCTGTTCCGGGTTATCAAAGGTGGATAGTGTTGCTGGTTTTTCCGTTAAGCATTTACGCGGCGAGAGGATTCGATAGATTTGGTCTCTTTGATGACGGCAACAAGTGGAAGTTGGCTTCGATTCTTCTGGCGTTTTTGGTTGTTGGAGTTGGCTATTCTTCGGGTGCATTTTCATATGTGGTGCTGCCTAATAGTTGGGTTCCTGTTAATATGTTGCAGTCGTCTATTCCTTGGGGTCAGGTTGATGATGTGAAGAACGTTTTGGGATGGCTTGATGATAATGCCGTGGCAGATTCCTGTGTTCTCACTGAAGAGAGGTTTTATGGTTGGACTCTGATCTACCTTGAGCGGGCAGACTCGGACGTGAAGGTTATTCCTTATGGTGCTGGCTCTTCGCCTATGCCTGCTTTGGAAAAGGCTCTGCATGATGGGTTTAACCAAGTTTACTTGATTTGGCTCAGTGATCAGCAATTGCTTGGTTTTCGGGCGGTTTACTCTTGGAATGCTGTCTCGGTTTTTGAGTATGTGTCTTAGGGGGATTATGACGAAGAGCTCTGTTAAGGGTTTTCTCGTCAGGGCTAGACTGTATTTTGGGGAGAACTTGGGAGCCCCTTTCCTTTTGGGTTTCATTGGGCTGTTGATGACTGCGGTTGTTCTGTTGATCACGGGTTTTCCTTTGTCTGCGGAGGCTGTTGGGGATCTTGCCTATTTTTCCCTAGTTGCCGGTGTTGTTCTGCAGCTTGTTTGTTTTTGGAGGCGAGGGAATGGTGGCGAGGGTGAAGATTAGTGGGTCAGGTTGAGCTTTCGTTTGTTATGCCCGCTTACAACGAGGGGGATTCTATTAGGGGTGCTCTCTCTTCTCTGGATCATGCCGTTCGAGGTTCCCGGTTTCGGTATGAGGTTGTGGTGGTCGACGATGGTAGCATTGACAGAACTCGGGTGAATGCGATCAAATATGCCAGTCAGAATGGACATGTGCGTGTTATTAGCCAGAAAAGTAACGTGGGCAAGGGGGACGCTGTTAAGAAGGGATTCATGAGGGCCACTGGCGAAGCTGTCATTTTTGTGGATAGCGATTTGGAGATTGACTTGGAAAAGGTTTTGAGCTTTGTTGAGGCTTTGAAGCATGGAGACATCGTTATTGCTTCTAAGTGGCATCCTGACTCTGTGGTGGACATTCCTCTGGTGCGGAGGTTTCTTGGTTTCGGTTTCCACGTGTTGGTTCGGTTGCTCACGGGTGTGAAGCTGAGGGATACGCAGGCTGGGCTTAAGGCGTTGAGGAAGAGCGCTTTTAAGGACATTGTTCCCCGGTTGGTTGTGAAGCGTTATGCTTTTGATGTTGAGTTGCTGGCTTTGGCTAATCTGTATGGTTTGCGGATTGTGGAGATGCCTGTGAACATCACGATGAAGAGTTTATTCAGCTTCAGAGAGGCGTGGTGGATGTTTCTGGATCTGTTGGGTATCGCTTATAGGCTGAGGGTGCGTCGATGGTATCAGCGCGCTTTGAAGCGGTAGTCGAGGTCGTTTGTTGAAGATTCTGATTTTTAATTGGCGTTGCTGGCTTAGCCCTGCTATGGGCGGAGCCGAGGTTTTCACTCACGAGGTTGCTAAACATTGGGTGAAGCTTGGGCATGAGGTTACCTTGTTTACTTCCGAGTATGCTGGTTGTACGCGAGAGATGGTTTTGGATGGAGTTCGAATCGTGAGAGCGGGGGGTCGGTTAGGAGTCTACCGAAAGGCAAAGCAATATTATAGGAATTATTTCTCGAAAGAGGGGTATGATGTTGTTGTTGATGAGATTAATACTCGTCCTTTTTTTGCGCCAAAATTCGTTAATGGCAGCGAGAAAGTTGTGGCTTTAATTCATCAGTTAGCCCGAGAATACTGGTTCTACGAGACGCCTTTCCCATTGAGCTACATTGGTTATTATTTTCTTGAGAATCGGTGGCTGAGGAACTATGTTGATGTTCCAACTGTGACAGTTTCTGAAAGCACTAAGCAAGATTTGTTGAATTTGGGTTTTAAGAAGACATCGGTGGTTCCCGAAGGTTTGAATTTCAAGCCATTGTCTGAAGTTCCTAAAAAGGAAGAAAGACCGGTTGTGGTTTTTGTTGGGCGGTTGAGGCGTGCTAAGCGTCCTGACCATGCCATTGAGGCTTTTAGAATTGTTAGGGATAAGGTTCCTGATGCTGAGCTTTGGGTTTTGGGTGAAGGTTCTTTCAGAAAGGACTTGGAGAGAATAGCTTTTGATGGTGTCAAGTTTTTTGATGGTTTGTCTAATGAGGATTGGAGAGGGTTTTTGAGGCGTGCTTGGGTTCTGGTTAATCCTAGTGTTCGCGAGGGTTGGGGTTTGAATGTGGTTGAGGCGAATGCGTTGGGGACGCCTTGTGTTGCATATGATGTGGCCGGTTTGCGTGATAGTGTTAAGGATGGGGTGACGGGGTTGTTGGCTGTGGGTGGGGATGTTGAGGATTTGGCGGGGAAGGTTTTGCGGGTTTTGGGGGATGAGGGTTTGAGGGTTAGGCTTAGCAGGAATGCGTTGGAGTATGCCCGAGGGTTTAGCTGGGACAAAACAGCAGAGGAGTTTATGAAGGTTTTAGAGACGGTTGTTGATGAAAGATAAGCCTTTGGTTTCTGTTGTTGTTCCAACTTTCAATTCTGAAAGGTTTTTGGAGAAGTGTTTGGGGTCGGTTAGAGCACAGACTTATCCAGATATTGAAGTCATTGTAGTGGATAATTATTCAGTTGATAGAACGATGAAAATTGCGAGAAAGTATGCTGATTTGGTTTTGTTAAAGGGCTCAGAAAGGAGTGCTCAGGTGAATTTTGGTGTTAAGCATGCTCGTGGTGAGTATGTTTATCGGGTTGATTCTGATTCTATTCTTGAGCCCAATGTGGTTGAAGAAGCCGTTAAGAAATGTGAGCTTGAAGGTTTTGATGCTGTTTGCGTTCACAATACTTCTGACCCTAGTGTGAGTTTTTGGGCTAGGGTTAGGAAGTTGGAGAGAGATTGTTATGCTGATGATGAGTTGAATGTTGCTGCACGATTTTCTAGAAAAGAAGCTTTTGAAAGAGTTGGAGGGCTTAATGAGAATTTGGTTGCTGCTGAAGATTATGATTTGCACAATAGAATGCTGAAACATGGATTTAGAATTGGTCACGTAAAATCTAAGGAGCTTCATATTGGCGAGCCCAGAAGTTTGTTAGAAGCTGCCAGAAAGCATTATTATTACGGAAAAACTGTGAGAAAATTTGTTGATGCAAATCCCGAAAGAGGAATGAAGCAAATTAGTCCAATAAGACCTGCGTTTATTAGAAATCGGAAAAAATTCGCTAAACAGCCAATATTAGCTATTGGATTTGTTATTTACCAATTGGTCAAATATATTTCTGCAGGACTAGGTTTTTTAGTAACTGAGGTTCAGGTATAGTGAGAAAATTTCTGCAACCAAAAGATGAAGCTCATACTATTCTGAACTTAGGTTGTGGCAACCAGTTATACGGTGCTGTTAGAATCGATAAGTATCGAGGAGCTGCAAATGTAATCGCTGATGTGGAAGCGGTGCTCCCTTTTAGAGATGATGCGTTTGAAATTGTATATTCCAGATTCCTCTTTGAACACTTAAGGAATCCTAGCTTAGTGCTAAGAGAAATGGTTAGGGTACTGAAGCCCAAGGGGACCCTCGTCTTAATTACGGATAATGCGGCTTATCCTCCGTTTCACTTGCCTCCCTCTCTTGGCTCTGGTTTCCATGCGGGCGGTTATGTGGGTCTAGGTCCTGAAGACAAACACTATGGAGCTTATACTCTAGAGCACCTTGAAAATCACCTGCGATATGCAGGGCTAAAAATTGCGACTGTGGAATATGTCTATCCAGATGATGTGGGTGGTAAGGGTGGCATTTGGCAAAAAATTACCAAGCTTTTTAGACTTTACCAACTGAATGCTCTTAAACCATTTTGTATGGCGAACATCTTAGCCATAGGTGTAAAAACTGACAAAAACTCTAGATGAAAAGATTACGAAATCCAATCCCTTAGTTTCCATAGTTATTCCGACATATAATAGGCGAGAAAACCTCATTAGATTGATTAATTCTATCAAAAGAAGCACATACCCCACAAGTGAAACCGAAATTATCGTTGTGGACGATGCTTCTACTGACAGAACGTTTGAAACTGTAAAAGAGCTATTTCCTGAAGTTAAGATTTTGAGGAACAATGTAGAGCGATTTCCCTCAGCCTGCAGAAACATTGGGATAAAAAGCAGCCGAGGCAGCAACATTTTCTTTATAGATGATGATAACATCTTAGACAGAAATACTATCAGCGAACTTGCAAAAATTCTTACAGAATATGATAAGGTTGGTGTGGCTGGTCCAGTTGCATTCTATTACAAACACCCCAGAAAAATATGGTGTGCTGGAGGTAAACTCAACCCACCGATGTTTATCATCACGTATATTTGGCAAGAAGTTTTTTCACACAGTTTAGAAAGACGTTTAATTGAATGCGATTATATTCCAAATGCCTTTATGATTAAGAGAGAAATCACAAGGTTTGTAGGATTATTTGACGAAAGGTTGCCGATAGGATTTGAAGAAGCAGATTTTGCTTTGAGAATACGAAAGAAAGGTTACAGAATAGTTGTATCTACAACCGCAAAAATTTTTCATGACATCCCTACAACTAAAGACTTCCATATCACCAAAAACCGTGCATACTGGAGAGGAAGAAATCGCATTATTTTCTACAGAAAACATGCACCTCTCAGATGTTTCTTTCTCTTTGTTGACATTCTGGGATTTACCATCTTGCTTCTTACTCTCAAAGAAAATATGAGGAAAATTCTTCGATACGTACAAGGAATAAAAGATGGGTTAGCTTTTCCACTTTATTCATAAATCTAAAAGATGGGGCGAATTTTAAACGCGAAAAATTGAAATCTTGATAATCTTTTTGATAGGGATAATTCCTATTTTATGGTACAAACCTGAACACATCATTGCAAAAGGTGATTATGCTCCCTTTCTTTTCACTTCCAAAGGCGCCTCCAACGATTTTTGCTTATGGTCAACTAACAATTTAGGCAATCCTTCGGCTTATCCTGCTTACTCCCTATATGGAGTATTATGGATTTTCTCACAACTTCTCTTGCTAGATGTCGGATTATGGCAAATCATTTTATATATGGTATATTTTATGGGAGCAACCTTTTCTATGTTCTATCTTGCAAAGACGGTTTATCCAGAAGAAAAAACAGCAGCAATAATATCAAGTATTTTCTATATTTTTAATTTCTCGATCCTGTCATTACCAATGGTACTAAATATTGGCATGGTGTGGACATTTGCATTCTTGCCTCTTTTAATTGCACTTTTCACAAAAATTATAACTCAAACACAAAATGTGTATAAGCATGCTTTTTGTTTTGCCATCACTTTCGCGATAGTTGCGTCGATTTCTAGTATAAACGTGACAGACGTCGCTTTGATTCTGATAAGTCTTGTAAGCGTCCTAGTTTACTATATTTTCTTTCAACGAAAAAAAACTGCAAGATCGCTAATCGAAAACTTGACTATACTCCTAATCATAACGCTTCTTCTAAGTGTCTGGTGGATAATTCCGATTCTTAACTACTTTGTTTTATCACCTTCCACACAACTACAAACAGAAGTCAATGTCGTGTTATGGAGTTGGACCCACGCAAGAGCGTCCTTTCTAAACCTTTTCGGGTTAAACGGAGGATGGGGATGGAGACCAGAATATTCCCCATACTACGATCTCTACTCTAGCCATGCAGTGTTGACTGTTTTGTTGTTTGTACCTTTTCTACTTGCCTCCACAGCCTTACTTTTCAAGAATGAAAAAAGAAAGTTCAACGCTTACCTTATGCTGATAATATTGGTCTTTATATTTTTGGCAAAAGGATTACACGAACCACTTGGTTCTGTAAACCTCTTCCTTTACAACTATGTACCATACATGAACATGTTCAGAGAGCCTATCTCAAAATTCACCCTGATAATGATTTCCTTTTTGGCTTTACTGGTAGGATATTCAACAGAAAAAATAGCTAAAACACTAAAACGAAATATTGTCTCCAAGCTCTTCATCACAACCGTCATCTTAATTTTCATAATCTCTGCTTTCCCCATAGTCACAAATCCGATAGAAACGAAAACAGAAGAAATTCCTTACTCCTCATACGTAAAAATACCTCAATACTGGTACGAAGCCAATGACTGGTTAAACAACAAAACAGGAGACTACAGAATTCTTGTAACTCCATTAGATGACTATTATCAGGTACCTTACTCTTGGGGTTACTATGGAGCCGACTCATTCTTAGAAAGATTCATCCAAAATCCAATAATCAATCCTTCCTATGCATTCTCCTACGCGGTTAACCCAAATACCATAATGCTGATGAACCAACTTCGTGACGCTATAAAGTATAACGGAACGGACGAATTTGAAACCATAATGAAATTACTAAACGTAAAATACATTTTGCAACGTAATGACCTTGACTACGAATACATGGCTTCTACTAACCGAGACATGATGAACCCAGAAAAAATGAGAAACTTCCTGTCAAATCAACGGAATATAACATTGGACAAAACCATAGAAGAATTGGATATCTACGAATACACACAAGCGCAACCCTACGTTCGCACCTTTGAATTCAAACAACCACAAGAATACAACGTTGAAATAAAAAATGAAACAATCCTTAATCTCCAATGGAATTTCAACTCAACAAACCAACTGAACGAATGGAAAAACACCACACTAGAAAACCAATTCGATGCAGTATGCAAGCTTAGCTTAGAAAACAACGCATTAAAGTTTGAACTGTGGAATTCAACATGGGGATGGAAAACCATAAATTCCCCCCTAATAACTGCCCAATACGACGCCCTATACAACTTCAAACTAGACGTCAAAGGCGAAAACGCCCAAGACGTGCACATCAAAATATTCGAATACGACAAAAACATGGAAATAACCCACGCTGAATACGTCTACTACGTAGCCGACGGAACATTCGACTGGAAAAACGTCCAGATAAACTACGCTCCCAAAAACGAAAGCACAACCTTCATACAACTCTCCACATGGAACGGTCACGAAACAAGTAAACCATTTCCCAACACAATATGGATAGACAACGCAGAAATCCAAGCTTGGATAACAAAACTAACCACCCCAAACATCCAACAAGCAATCCAAACATCAATAGAAAACCCGCCAGCAACAATAATAGAATACAAAAAACTTAACCCAACAAAAATAACTGTAAAAGTCAACGCTTCACAACCATTTATACTTGCAATAAACGAAGCCCACGACCCAAACTGGAAAGCATACCTAAATGGAAAAATAATCAACTCAATTCCGATTTTTTCAGTCATGAACGGCTTCCAAGTCAACCAGACTGGAACGTTAGACATTGTTATTGAGTATGAACCTCAGATGTGGTTCTATCTTGGCTGCGTAATTTCCCTCTCAACCTTCTTCACATGCATAATCTATCTGGTTTATTCACAAACAAAAGCCCGAAACATACTCCAAAAACTAAAACAAAAACTCACCAAAACCTAAGAGTAGCTCCGACACGTTAGAGTCGGAGTGCCTTTTCCTGATATTCCTTGCCAACCAGAGAAGCTGTTATCAGTAAGGTTAACACTGCTCCACCAGAGACTGCCATCTGTACCGTTCACCACTATGTGCAACCTTCCATTGAGAACAGTCGCAGCGGGAGTATCATACGTTTGTCCACCAAGTCCAATCCAGTTAGTCCATGTCGATCCGTCATAGGAGCGATACCAAATCCCATTATCAGTCCCACGGACAACAAGATAAACCTCGCTATCAATTGCCGTCATAGTCGGGGTTCCATATCCCGATATTCCTTGCCAACCAGAGAAGCTATTGTCAGTCAGGTTAACGCTGCTCCACCACAATGCTCCGTCTGTGCCGTTTACGACTATGTGTAGCCTTCCGTTAAGGACTGCTGCTGCGGGAGTATCATACGTCAGTCCACCAAGTCCAATCCAACCAGACCAAACTGAACCATCATAGGAACGATACCAAATCACATTATCGGTTCCACGAACAACAAGATAAATCTCATTACCAGTTGCCATCATAGTTGGGGTTCCGTGTCCTGATATTCCTTGCCATCCGGAGAAACTGTTGTCAGACAGATCAACGACTCCCCACCAAAGACCACCATCAGTGCCATTGACAATTATGTGCAGTTTCCCGTTAAGAACGGCTGCCGCAGGGGTATCATAGGTTTGTCCGCCAACTCCGATCCAGCCAGACCACGAAGAACCATCAAACGAACGATACCAGACACTATCATCAGCACCGCGAACGACAAGATAAGCATTTGCAGGGGGTACAACGAACACTGCAGTCAAGTTGTGGTTCGTGTTCATTGTTACTCTATAGGGACTTGTGTCGCCAACGTCAACGTCGTCAAGCAGCCAGTAGCCCAGCTCGAAACCACCGTTCGGTATGGCTTGAACTGTTGCGTTAGTCTTCTCATCGTACGCATAAGTACCGGGGATCGGGTTCGTGTTGCCGTTGCCTGAAGCTCCGACTATCAGGTTGTATTGACGGATGAACACGGCTGTAAGGTTGAAGTCAGCAGTCATGTTCACCGCGCACGGGTTAGCTGAGCCGTAGTTTGAGCCGTTAAGCAGCCAGTAGTTCAGCCTGTAGTTAGCGTTTGGAATGGCTTGAACGGTGGCGTTAGTGTTCGCGTTATACTGATACGTGCCTGGCACAGGGTTAGTAGTGCCACCTGTCGTGGAGCCCACCACCAAGTTGTACTGGATGATCGCGAACGCTGCTGTTAGGTTGTAGTTGTTGGTCATGTTTATTGTGTACGGGTTAGCTGAGCCATAGTTGGAGTTGTTCAGCAGCCAGTAGTTCAGCTTGTAACCAGCGGTGGGGATTGCTGTGACAGTGACGTTCGTGTTAGCGGGGTAGGGGTACGTGTTTGGAACGGGGTTAGTGGTGCCGCCGGCTGAGGCCCCTATGACTAGGTTGTACGTGCCATTGGGGGTGACGTTGACGCTCCATTCTTGAGCATCGCTCAGGCTTCCGTCGTAAACGGTGATTCTGACCGTGTGCATCCCTGCAATCGCGCTTAAGTAAGTCCAGTTCTGCGTGACTGCCTTCTGCACCGAATCCAGCGTCCAGTTATATGTCAAGGGATCGCCGTTGGGGTCAGATGACACCTGTGTGAAGTTTATGCTGCCGCCTTCGTTCACGCTGACCAGAGCATCTGCTGGGCTGAACAAGTCGATTCTGGGTCTCTGGTCAGGAGCCACAATATTGCGAGTTGTTGAGTTGAGGGCGCTGCCATCAAAGAACGAGTTGTTCGGTATGACTTGACACTTCCAAGCGTCGCCAACGGAGATTTCTTCGGCAGCTAGGGTAAAGTTGCTGGTCAGACCATTTCTGGAGTCGATGTAGCGCTGGAAAATCTGAGCCGCAGACAAAGCTTTCGGGTAAATTCTTGCCTCATCCATTTGGCCGACGAAGTCTCCGACGCCGCTGTTTATGCCGCCTACGTACAAGGGACCGCCCAATGTAGCGTTGATGTTACCTGTTCCATTTAGCGAAGCTCTTAGCTGTCCGTCCGTGTAGATTTTAAGCCCCAGCCCCACACCTGATTGATAAGTGCAGACGACGTGGTGCCATTGATCAGGGCCCTCATATACTCGTGAGTCGAAAGACAGTGTTGCAGTACTGTTGCCAACGATCCAGTACACTCTGTAGCTGTCAGCGTAATAGCGATATTGAACTCTATAGCCTACGCTGTAAGAACTAGAACTAGCGCCGGGAGCGTAACTCGCGTTAGGCTTAAAGACAACTGTTTGAATACTGGTAGTAGCCCCAGTAGCCCTAATCCAAAACTCCACTGAAATCTGTGACCAGCTACCATCTCCACCAAGAGTGTTGCCCGCCTCGTTGATTCTGATGAAGTCGGTGCCGTCGAAACTGTATGCGCCCCCCACTATCCCACTTTCATTCCATGTAGCTCCAACTACAGTTCCATTGTTGCCATACCCTGAATAATCTCTCGTTGTGTAATTGACGGAGGGATCAATGTACGTCTCAGTGTCAAAGGGCATCAGCAAGTTCGTCATACTAACCCCATTCTTGAAGTAATTGTAGATGTTTGTTACGTCGTTGCCGCCCGAGTCAGCCGTTGTCTGGTTTCGTGCGATCAAGTCTTCATCTGCTCTGTTGGTACCAAAACTGGAGTTCAGAAAAGGCGTAGTCTGTGTTGGCGACACGTTCGGAACTACCGTAAGAGTGTAGGAAGTTTGGATGTCTCCGAAGAGGCTTCCATCCTTTGGCCTCACAGTGAAGTACCACAGATCGTTTACGCTCGTACTGCTCGCCGGAACAGTTAGCGTATTGTTCAACCCAGTCTGCAATGTGCTGTTCTTGTACCATCTGATCTCCGTGCCACTTTCAGGGTTGCCGCTATAGTCATAATATACATAGCTGCCCAGAAGCGCCTCAGTGTCAAGTGCCAAATTACGCACGCGGGGTCCTATTTTCAGGTTGCTTGCAATGGGTGCGCTATTAACTAGAGTTATCGTGTTTGACAGTCTTGACTGGCCGTCTCGTTGCGAATCACTTGGAGTGACTTCGCACTGGATGGTTCCCCCGGTTGAGCCTAAACCGAAAGGCATGGCCAAGGAGCTGTTGGTCAGCCCGTTCTTTGATTCCAAGTATCGGTTCGTGATCTGTTCAGTGGTAAGTGCACGCGGGTATATTCTCACCTCGTCTATCATTCCCTTGAAGTTGCCTAAGCCTCCACCTAATATGACGGGTTCACCGCTGCTCCGCATGACTGTTCCATTGACGGGCGAAGTCGGTGTCGACAGTCGTTGAGCGTTGAGTTGTCCGTTTATGTAGAGTTTTATCCCTTCAAAGCTCTTGTAGGTGAGGACAACATGATACCAAGTAGCTGTTGCTAGCGGTGTGGCGGAGTTCACGGTCCAATCACTGTTTTGGGTGAACTTTACAGTAGCTGTAGTGTTATCCAGTATCCAATACCATATTCGTCCGAACAAAAGATTCTGTGTTGCACTCCTTCGGAAACCAATCTCATAACTCGGAGTCTTGGCAATGGTTCGTACCGATCCATCCGTGCCGGTGTTGGCTGCTAGATAAATCCAATGTTCCAAGGTAATCTCGGTTCTTGTTCCATCTGCCAAAAGGGATGGATGGTACGCAGGATAGCCATAGCCTTCTGCCGCATTCTGCGCGTCTGTGTGATTGTTGTAGTATCCTTTTCCCCCGTCAGATATCGCGATGTAATCGTTGTAGCCGTCGAAGCTGTATGCTCCTCCGCTGATGCCATTTGGAACCCAAGTTGCCCCGTAGATGGCTCCAGCGTTGTTGTTTCCCGAATAATCCTTGACTGACGTGTCGTTCCTCGTGTTGAAGGGCATCAATACGTTAGTGGCTGAGGTGCCGTTCAGGTACCAATTGTAAAGGTTTGTTACAGCATCTCCTTCATTATCGTACGTGGTCTGGTTGTAACAGACAAATGTGCTGATGCATTCATTGGTTCCGTTTAGCGAGGAAATAGTTGGAACACCGTGCGTGGGCGCATTTCCTGAGGGCGCCGCAAAAGCCGTCTTGAAAGTGTAGGTCCGGTTAGTCCATTGTGAAGCATCCTTCGCGTTCACTGTCCAAGTATAAGTGCTGTAGGGTTGAAGAGGCCCGCCTACTACGGGTACGTTGTAGGCTCCATTGTGACCGCTACCGCTACCAGATCCAATGTTAGGAGAACTCGTTACCCAATAATTCATAAGATCGCCCTGACGGTCGGTTAGATTGAAACTCAGCTGCGAAAGAGATGTTGGAACTGCAAGTCCATCGTTTCTAGGATAAACAGGAGCTACAAGAGGAGCCTGCGAAAGATTCCAAGGCTTCGGTACAAACACCGCTGCCCCCGCTCTCAATTCACTAAAGAAGGACACTTCCGATCGAATTCGCTCTGCAGGCTTAGGCATTGTCGTATTGTAGGCACGAATGTTCCCTGCCGAATTGTCTATGATAACCTCGAGGAATCCGTTGTTGTCGATGTCTTGAACAGAGGAATAAGCTATTTGGCTTCCACCCAAACCGGTCACGTTTTGCAGGAGGTTGTAGTTATTGTCGAAAATAAGCAGGCTGGCAGTCTGGTTGTCTGCTCTGTTGGGGCCGACTATTATTTCCATGTTTGGTCCATAGGCATTGTTTCCGTTCTCGTAGATGTTCGCGATCGTTGGAGAAAACTTGCTTATCCAAGACTGATTCAAAGCTGGGTTGCTGGGGACGGGACCTCCCAGCGAGATGATGCTGTCAACTTGCGAGGTTACTAGGTCGAAGACGTACATTTCGTTTGGATAGCCTGAGCTGTTGGAACCCTGCATTGCATGGCTGTGGTCGCCGTCGCAACAAAGCGCCTCAAGATGACCGTCTCCATCGATGTCATATACTGTTAGTTGATAATGCACTGGCAAGCCTTGGCCAAAATTCGCCTTGATGAATGCGCCAGTGGTGGAGTTGAGCACGTGGATGCCTCCACGCTGGTCACTCACAACGACCTCAAGAATGCCGTCGCCGGTGACATCTGCAAGGACTGGGGCTTGGCTGCTGCATAGGAAGGTAGGGTTGTTCCATCTTTGGGTCAGGTTTCTGGCCCAAAAACTTCTGCAGCCCTTGCCGTAGCCGCCGTCACCCATATACTCGTCTCGATCACCCATGTAAAGTTCAAACTCGCCATCCTTGTCGGTATCTGCCAGAGAAACACCACCGGAGCATGAACGCCAAGAAAACGTTTGGTTAGCCAGCTGATTGCCGAGATAATCGAACAAAGTTAGAGTCCCATCAAAACCTCCCTGAGGCTCCACATCTTGGCTCGGAACAAAAATCTCCATATATCCATCACCATTAATGTCAGCTGGGATCGGCTTTGACATAACGCTCCCCAGTGGGTCTGAGGTGCCCTGAACATTTTTGTACCAAAGCTCATCAAGAGCAGTGTTCTGGTTGTTCACGCGAAGGACGGCCAAACCCGGCTGATAATAGAGTGGCACGAGAATCTCAAGTCTACCATCATTGTTTATGTCACCCATCTGAGGCTGGCAGTACTGGGAAATCCTGCTGTTAGTGTACGAGTATTTTGTCGCCCCCGAAGTGGCGTTAAGAACCAATACGGAGTTGCTCTCTCCAGCAAAAACAATCTCTTCATAACCATCGTTGTCCACGTCTCCAACAACCATACCACCTTCCCAATTGGTCAGGCCCGTAGATCTTTGCCACTTTAGAGTCAAGATCGTGACTGCATAAACTGGCGCAATCAAACTTGCCAGTGGAATGAGCACGAGGCCGACTAGTAAAAGACTGATGAATGTGCAGTTTATTCCATATCGTAGCCTGAATGACTTGATTCGCACAATTCCCATCTCCAGAGATTACTGAACTAACATCGACCTAATACCGTTTCCCATTTATTAATGATGATGGAATAATCTTCTATATCGCACTTTGACATGTTTCCACCAGCCTCGAATAAGCACATTTCACCTCAACATCTCTCCCAGCATGCACTCGATCACGCGAAACCAAAGTCAATTACCTTCAAAAAAGGGTTGACGTAACGCGAAAATAGCGCGCGCTATATCACCACCCCTAGCTCCCCAAAAACTAAGACAACACATCCTCACTAACCAAATGGAAAACAATTCTATAACTATTCTCCGTACCCTCAAGCCAAGCTAACCCAACACCTCAGATACCGCGGTACGCCCAGGGAGACAAAATACCCCTTGTATCAACTACACGGCCTTGGACGCAAGCCAAGATAAAGAGCAAGCGCACGCTTTCATGGTCATTAGTTGCTACCTTCTTAATACGCTATAGAGTGTGAGGGCGTAGCGCAACTTTAATCTAAGTGGTTCTCCCAACTCTACGTCTAATAATAGCGTGATTAGTGTCCAAAGATGGCAGTCGACCAAGAAAGCGTCTCGAAAATACTCACTGTCCTGTCTC
>Ga0315294_10004571_pt1 | contig 15135 bp, 14 predicted proteins | sample YL17G13_40_MG_FD_203626 | JGI IMG/M metagenome (GOLD analysis project Ga0315294, IMG submission 203626) | Sediment microbial communities from Yellowstone Lake, YNP, Wyoming, USA - YL17G13_40 | ecosystem: Environmental > Aquatic > Freshwater > Lake > Sediment | place: USA: Wyoming | collected... | reverse complement strand
TTTTCTCTTGACACAGAATATGCTCTGCTTGGCCACACGGGTAATTAAGACCGGGGTAATACTCTTGCCGCTGTATAGGACTGGTTAATCTTTGCGATCGATTGCTTTCTTCCTGTAATCAACATCCGAACATTTTGGTAAAGGGTACTTGATTTCAATTCGTAATCAGTGACTTAAACACATGGTTAAGTCAATGCTGCCCCCTGATTGCCCGATAGATTTTTTTGTGAGCTGAGCGGGCAAGGGGTTTGTGCGCCCACAGGAGGGGCAAAAATCCAATGTTTCAGGTGACAGAGAGCGAAAGCCTGACCTTTCGTTGCCATTATTCTAAATTTTGTCAGACTTCCCACAAACCTCTTAAGAAGGCACCCCATATCTTGGGGATTTTTTTTCTTGAAATACTAATCCCTTTTTTGTATATTCGACTCATCCCAAAGCAAGTTCTTATCAGTTCAGTTTATCAGTTCTTACATTCGACGAGGACAGGACCTTTTCCATTCCGCGCTGCCTCGACCGGTTTCCCGACCGTCTTGTAGACGGCAATGACATCCATCCCATCCACGATAACGCCTGGCATATTGTAACCGGCCGCGCGGTCCGCGATATTGGTGAGGGCTGTATGACGGGTTATGCAAACGGAGATTCCATAAAGATTATTCTCACAAACAAAGACCACCGGAAGTTTGTGAAGGGCTGCGAAATTGGCGCTTTCGTGCAAGGCTCCTGTATTGGAGGCTCCGTCTCCAAAAAAGCAAAGGACGACCTGGTCGGTCTTTCTAATCTTCGCCGCCAAGGCAGCACCGTTTGCTATGGGCCCCCCACTCCCTACGATCCCCATGGCCCCGAGCATGCCAATGCTCATGCTGGCGATATGCATGGATCCCCCTTTGCCTTTGCAGTTGGGCGAAAAAGATAAGCCCTTTGGCTGGGTAATCCTACCAGAAGGTGATTTTCGCATGATCTTCGACCGGTTGATCCAGATCGATCACAGCCACCGGCACCTTTCCAGGCCCACCATAGTAGATCATCGCATTAAAGTTCAATTGTCCGGTCTTACCATTCACGAAGATCTCACAAAATCCCCCATATTTCCTATCCAATTCAGTAAGTAAATCACGTAAGGTCTTGACCTGGGTTTTGTAATGTTCGTCAAGTACTCCCGTCACAGGCAGGACAGACCCTGCATATCGTAAGTGGAGCTCTTTCATCATCCGACGTCCAGAGAAAGGGATGCCAACTCGTCGGCGACATCCTTCAGGCCCAGCTCTTCCAACTTCTTTCGCCTCGGAATGGAGGTTTCAGGGTCCCAATCGTTGGCCTCATAATATTCGTCCAGCATGGGATCAAAGAGCGAGGGCTCCAGTTTCCGAAACCCGAAATACGGCACGTCTTCTGTTGCCATCCGGATCGGGGGACGGTCATCTTCTCTACGGAAACCCTCTCGAACAATGAAGGCCCTGTCCAGGTTGAGCAGCCGCTCTCCTGCCGTCATGAAATCCCGATAGGGGAGATCGATTCCTGTAGCCGCCTGGAACAGGTTCCACCACGGCCTCATATCCAACCCCAGGGTATCGCGGATGAGAAAAACACAACTCGGCAGCGATTCAACAACGCCACGGCTGATGGTGAACCATCGAAGGAGTCTCCCCTTCTCTTTCGGATTCCGGGTCTGAAAGGCAAGCTTGAGATCGAGGTCAATGCCCAGTTCGGCAAGTTCCTTCTCGGAGAGCAGATTGGGATGACAGGGATAGGGGGGATACCATCGCGTATGATCGGGACCAACCTCGCTCACCGCGATGCCCAATGCAACCATCAACATGCTTCTCTGTGCAATCCCCTCCAGTTCCAACCCTTTCACGCTGAGGCAGAAGCGTTCAGACCCCTTTCCCACGATCTTCGAGGCCTCCGTACATCCGAGGGCCAAGAGTTGGCCGAAGCCCTCTTTCATGGCGATCTTCCGAAGGAGTTCAATCAGACCCTCCTGATCCTTACAGCCGAACCGGAGCTCTAAACCGTCCGTATCCTCCTTGGTGAGCAGTCCGTTTTCAAAACATTCCATGGCCCAGGAGAGGGTATACCCGATATGGAAAATATCTAACCCGTACCGATTGCAGAGCCCGGAGAGAACCAGGATGAACTCTAAGTCATCATTATCGATCAACGATCCAAAGGCTACCGGTTGGCCTGCCCAGTAATTACCTCCTTTGAATCCCTCATATTTGCCCGATTTAATCTCATGAAGTTTCTGGCAAGCAGGCCACGGACAGCACCAGCAGGACTTTGCCTTTGTTACATAACGATTCAGGTAATTTTCGCCCGAGACGGCGGTAGCTTTTTCGTAATCCCACTGCATTTCCCGAGCATTTCGCGTCATCAAGTTTCCCATCTCTGCGAAGAGCCTTACGAGGACGGGCGCACCATAAGCCGACCATACCGGGGTCCACATGTCTCGGGAGGTCTTTAGGTCCAATCGCTTCCGAAAGACCTTGTACGCTTCAACGAATCCATCATAATCAGCCGGACGGATACCCTGGTGTCCTCGAACCGCTATGGCCTTCAGTTTCTTGCTCCCCATGACTTCACCACATCCGGCTCGGCCGCCACAATTATTTAAATTCCCGAAGATCGGGCTCGCATGGACTAAATTCTCTCCCGCCGGGCCGATGTACCTTAATTGGACGTCGGGATCCTTTAGCTCCCTGTGCAGCGTGGCATCCGTCTCATGGGTCAAAAGGCCCCAGAGGTGGCGAGCATCCCGTATCTCTATGTTGCCATCTTCAATATAGAGGTAGACGGGGTAATCCGCCTGGCCCTGAATCGCCAAATAATCAATGCCGGCCCTTCTCAATTCTGGACCGAAAAATCCTCCGAAGCTCCCTTCAGCCACGGTTCCACGAGGCGATTTGCAGGCGACGGACATCCGGCCCATCCCGATGGGCAACCCATCCAGCGGGCCTGTGCCCAAATAGAGGATGTTATCCGGTCCGAGGGGATCTGTTTTTGCCTTAACTTCGTTAAAAAGCAACCTCGCATTCATCCCGCGGCAGCCGATGTAATCTCGCGTCCAAGCCTCGGGAAGAGTCTCCAAGGACGAGGTGCGACGCGAAAGATCAACCCGGAGAATGGTCTGGACCTTATTTTCTCTAACTTTCAAGGTGAACCTCCGCCATCGGAGCGGGCTTTGGTTTGGCCCGGCCTCCTCCATGGAAAAGGCCATTTCCAGGGCGCGATCACCTTGAAGAGGCTGTGCTCCCTTTTTGAAACCTCGTACATCGTCCTTTTCGAAATGGCTCCCTCTTTTTCCTCGTAGATTAATGCTCCCGTCGGGCAAAAAGAGACACATGTTGGCTCGTTTTTGTCGCCAAGGGGCCGTATACATCTCCCGTCACAATCGATGATGGGAATGTCACATTCTTCATGAAAGAGTTTCAAGACTTTGATTCGCGATGTCTCCCCACCAAAGATACCTTTCGTCAGAGAGGAACAGAAGGTCTCACAAAGCCGACACCCGTTGCATAGATCTTCGATGACATAGATCCTTTTCACAAGCCACTCGCCCTCTTTGCCTTATGGATCGGACGCCTCCCTCTTATTTCCATCTCTCCCTGGCCTCGCCGAGGCTTTATTTCCACGCTTGACGTTGTTCCACAAGTTCCAAAATGATTCCATCGGGATCACGGAAATAGCACCATTTCCACTCGATCTTGCCTTGCTCCATGAAACTCTGGATCGGATAGTGAAACTCCATACCCGCCATCTCCAATTTCTTTCTCGTCTCTTCTATGTTGTCCACCTTGAATGCGAGATGGGCGGACCCGGCAATGGAAGGGTTCTGATGGTACGGTTTCGCCTCCGGATCTTTGTATTCAATGAACTCAACCCTTGTCCCACCAATATCGACCACGGCAAGCTCGAGATCAGCATGTTTCTGATTCAATCCCCATTTATTGCCGAAGAGTGCTAACCCCAGGGTCTCATACTTGTTTCGATTTCTCGACTGAAGCTTCAGTCCCAGGATCTTCGTATAGAACTCGATGGTTCGGTCCAAATTTTTGACTGAAAAACTGAAATGATGCACGCCGCTGATCATAGGACATCACTCCTTTCTCAGGTAGATCGTATCATAGGTCCCTTTGGCCTCGCTCATCCTATATAGGCCATCGTGCCGGGCAAACCGCAGGAAATCAATTCCTCGATGGGGTATCCGAAGATGCGCTCACACCCATTCTTCGTCACCACCACCTCTTCCTCGATCCTTGCCGATCCCTTTCCATCGGCCGATGGACAGTAGGTCTCCATGGCAAAGACCATTCCCTCCTGGATCGGATAAGGATATTGGAGGGAGAAGAGCTTCGAGATAACGGGTTTCTCCCAGATGCTGAGCCCTACTCCATGTCCAAACTGAAGGAGAAAAGCCTCTTCTTCTGTCTTCATGCCGTAGGCTCCGGGCTCAGGCCATACCTTCGCCACATCGGCTGTTGTGGCACCCGGCTTGACCGCAGCGATCGAATCCTTCAACCACTTCCAGGCAGTTTCATAGGCCTCCACTTGAGGCTTGGTAGGTTTTCCGCAGGCGAACGTTCGATAATAACATGTCCGATACCCCATGTAGGAATGCATGATGTCCAGGTATACAAATTCCCCGGGCCGGATGATCCGGTCAGAAAAGGTATGGGGATGGGGTATGCCTCTCTTGCCCGCAACGCTGTTGACGCATTCGACATCATCGGACCCCAGCTTATAGAGAAGGTAGTTGGCAGCGGCTACCAGGTCGTTTTCTCTTATCCCCGGGCGTATCGTGCGGACCACCTCTTCGAAGGCAGCATCCACCATCGCCGCAGAGGTTTTCAAGAGTTCAATCTCATCCTTTGTTTTGATCATCCTCGCTTCCAATATCGTCTGTTGTCCATCTGTGATTTCCAGTCCTAATTTCTCCAGAGCCCTCACAAGAGGGATATCAGCAATATCCATCCCGACGGGTTTCTTCTCAACCCCATATTCCTTGAGCCACTTGTGAACGTCCTGGGCCACTTTTTCCACACTTCCAACTTCGGTGGGGATAGCGCCCCTCATGGACCCAACCGCAGGAAATGTCCGGTCCGCAATCCAGGGGCAAGCGATCTTCTTGGCAGGGGCTCCTGGATCGAAGAGAAGGGGTTCTTGATCTCTGGGCAGAATGCAATAGCGGTTCATCTTGTTCCTCGCCCACTCTCCGATCGTCGTCCCCGTAATATAGCGTATATTGTCAAAGTCATAACAGACAAGAGATCCGAGGTTACTCGTCTCTAAAGCCGCCTTGGCCTTAGCAAGACGCTCCTTCCTCAGCCTTTCAAAATTGACTCTCTCCTCAAAATCCACGCCCATGGTTCCATATCTCACAGTTTCCTCCTTTCCACCTCTTCATAAAATAATAAAGCTGTTTGGAATACTGACACTATTTTCTAAATGACCTTCTTTGTGTCCTCGAGATAGACAAAACACTACTTCTCAAGGGTTAGGTGCCTCGGCTTTATAAACCCTGCAGGGAATGCTTTTGAGGTTGGTGGATCCGAATATGGGATCGTATACATCGCCCGGGATAGCAACATTGATGTTGGACTCAAAACACCCGTGGTCCGGTTCTTTTCGCTCAGGGAACCACCATTGACCATCCACAGAGACAACCTGGGGAAGGAATCCCTCGACCAGCTTGGCCTTAAACCTTGCCCTTTCCCTATCCCGAAAGTAAATCGTTTCCACCCAGACCCAGTCTCCATCCGAAATTCCAATTTCTCCGGCCGTCTTCGGGCTCATCTCAATGATTGGTTCGGGGGCCAGTTTGCGCAGGCTTGGGATCTGGCGCCCCGCAGAATGAACGAAGGCGAGCTTCCTTGTTCCTCCGTTAAGGATCAGTGGGAACTCCGGTGTCGTCTGTGGAGGTGGCTTATGATGCGGTAAAGGGTCGAACCCACATTGTTCGAGCCAGGTAGAATAAAGCTCGACCTTTTTAGACGGAGTCTTGAATTCCAAGGTCCCCTTGAGGTGGCGCTGATACTCTTTGGGCTTCGTCAAAAAATTGATCCCCTCCATGCCTTTGAAGGTGATCCCCGCATCCTTCAGCTTGAAGTCGATATACTCCTCCGCGCTTTTCCAGGGAATGTCCAGGTCCATCCTCCTGGCCAGCTCGATGAAGAACTTAAGATCAGACCATCTCTCATAGAGAGGTTCGATCGCTTTGTGGGAGATCGGGGTAACGTAAGGATATCCCGGGTGGCCCCGGAGACCATCGTTCTCAAGCCACGACGTTGCCGGCAAGACCATATCATAGAGTTCTGCCGTAGGCGTCATAAAGAGGTCCATGATCACCGAGAAATCAAGGTTTCTTAGACCCTCCTCGATCATTTTCGTATCCGTATCCGAGACCATCTGGTTGTGGCCGCTCGTGATCAGAGCTCGAATCTTATAAGGTTTCCCCGTGGCGATCGCCTTGGCTAACAGGCTAGGGTGAACATAGACGAATTCGGCATCGGCACCGCTCGAGAGGGGAATCTCCTGAGCCCCAATCCGTTTTGAAGTCAGTTCTCGCGGTAACTTGCTCACCATCTTCCAGTGGGGAAACTCCCCGATGATGTTCTTCTCTCCGGGAAGGAGATTTCCTCCCTTGATATCAAAGTCGTCGCCACACAACGCCCTAAAGATCAAAATCGCACGGGAGGTTTGCACGGCATTTAAATTTTGATCGATGGGCACACGCTGGCAAATAGACGAAGGCCTTGTCCGGGCAAACATCCTCGCTGCCGCGACAATATCTTTTTCTGGAACCCACGTGATCTTGGATACTTTCTCGGGAGGGTACTGCTGTACATGTTTTTTTAGTTCATCGAAACCGTAAGTCCACTCGGCAACGAATTTTTTGTCATACAGTTCTTCATTGATCAGGACGTTGATCATGCCCAGGGCCAAGGCATCATCTGTTCCCGGTTTGACCTGGAGCCAGAGGTCGGCTATTTTCGCATAGTCCGTGGGACGGGGGTCGACCACGATCAACTTCGCACCTCTCTCCTTTGCCTTGAAGATCCCTTCCCCAATCGGGTAGGGGAAACTGTACCTTGGATTTGCAGCCCATAGCAGGATGCACTTGGCCTCCAGGGCATCTTCGCTGATCATTTCGTTGGCAAAAATGGCGATGGCATGTCCGATGGTCGCCTGAGCAGCCATCGCAGCAGGTACAAAACAGATATTCCCGCTTCCGGAAATATTGGGGGTCCCGAGCAAATAGGCAAAGTATCCAATAATGCCCATATTGGCATAAAGTCCGGAACCGGTCGCGACGCATATCGACTCAGGTCCATGTTTTTCTTTAATCCCCTGCAACTTGTCAGCGATTGTTCCCAGGGCTTCATCCCAAGAAATTCTCTGCCACTTCCCTTCCCCTCTTTTACCCTTTCTCTTCAGCGGGTAGTTTAGGCGATCGGGATGATAAAGGAGTTCGATACCGGCCAAACCCTTGGGACAGAGTTCGCCCTTGTTGTTGGGATGGTCAGGATCGCCTTCGATTTTGACGACCTTCCCGTCTTTCACATGGACAAAAACCCCGCACCCACAATAGCAGGTGGAACACACGGTTCTGACAACCCTTCCCCCCGTATCACCATTCTTATTCCCCATGTTCCCCTCCTTCACATACCCTTGAAATTCCCTTACCCTTCCACTCCCATGCTTAGGTCTTGACTCTTCCACAACAGGCAACTGCGATGATAACGATTAATCCTGTCATAACCCACTGCCAATAAGTCTCAACATTTAAGAGATTAAGAATGTTACTCAGGATCGTTAAAATGGAAATCCCAGCGATCGTGCCGACAATACCTCCCTTGCCTCCCATTAGACTGGTTCCGCCGATCAGCGCAGGGATGATGGAATCGATCATGTACCGCTCACCAGCCAGAGGATCCCCCTGGCCCATCCGGCTGGAGAGAAAGATGCCTGTCAAGGCTGCCGCAAAGCTGCAAATCATGTACGTGGCAACCTTAATCCGATCCACACGGATCCCCGAACGTCTGGCAACTTCCTCATTTCCTCCGATGGCGAACAGGGATCGGCCGAAAGTCGTTTGCCTTTGGAGAATAATTCCCGCCGCCGCGACCGTTGCCAGAATGAAAATAGGGAAAGGCATAAACCCAAATTTACCCCAAGCGAAGAAAGAAAATGATTGAGGAACCTCCCCCACGGGGCCTTTGGTGTAGAGAAAAACCGCGCCTTGCACAACAGACATCATCGCCAGCGTCACGATCAGAGGGGAGACGTGCGTCTTGACGATGAGGACGCCGTTGCAAAAGCCGATGAAAAGAGCTGCCACAATGACCAACGCGATCACCGGCAGGACCAAGTCTCCGCGACCGTGGATGAGCCCTGTGGTCAAACAGGTCGTTAGACTGATGACGGATCCAACAGACAAATCGATTCCTGCGGTCAGTAGGACCAGGGTCTGACCAATGCTCACTATCCCAAGGGCTACAGCCTGACGGATGAGGTTGTTGAAATTTCGAGAAGTCGGAAACACATCCGAAGCCACGCTTGACGCCAAGATCAGCGTCATGAGGACCCCGTAGACGATCAGAGTCGCCCAGTGTTGTCTCAAATGACTAAGACTCACAGAGCTCCCCCTCTGCTTTGTTTTTCCTGAGCTGGCCCGTTGCCATCATCAGAATGAACTCTTCCGTCGCCTCAGAGGGAGACAGTTCCCCCATGATCTGCCCGTCATGCATGACGAGAATGCGGTCACTCATCCCGATGACCTCAGGAAGCTCTGACGAAATCATGAGGATCGCTTTTCCCTGCCTGGCCAGAAGTCTCATAAGGGTGTAGAACTCGGCCTTCGCTCCCACGTCGATGCCCCGGGTAGGTTCGTCCATGATGAATAGCTTCGAATCGGCGTTGATCCATTTAGCAAGGATCACCTTCTGCTGGTTCCCTCCACTCAGATACTGAACTTCCTGCTCAATATGAGGGGTCATGATGTTGAACCGTTTGACGGACTCTTTGGCGATCTTCTTCTCCTCTCCCTCTTTCACAAAGCACCATCTTCTGACTTTACCAAGGACGAGGCTCGTCAGATTTTTCCTCACAGAGAGACAGGAGAAAATGCCTTCGTTCTTTCGGTCTTCAGTCGCGAACCCGATGCCACCGGAGATCGACTTCTCAGGGGTGCCTTTGGTTCGTTTTTTTCCGTCCAAATAGATCTCCCCACCGTCCAAAGAATCCACCCCAAAGATCACCCTTGCTAGTTCTGTACGGCCTGAGCCCACCAGTCCGGTCACCCCTAAAATTTCTCCCGTGTTAACGGTGAAAGAGATGTTCCTGAGGATCTTTCCTCGGCACACGTTCTTCAGGGTCAGAATTTCCTTTCTCTGCCCCAGCTCTTTTGAAGGAAACACCTCCGAGAGACTTCTACCCACCATCATTTTGACGAGGTCCCCTTTGCTCACATCTTTGGGAGTGATTGTCCCGACCAGGTGCCCGTCCTTCAACACGGTGGCACGGTCTGCAATTTCGAAGATCTCATCGATTCGATGAGAAATATAGATGATCGTTTTCCCATCGTTCCTCAGGGATCGAATCGTGCGAAATAATGCATCCAGCTCTTTTCCCGAAACCACAGCCGTAGGCTCATCCATAATGAGGATGCTTGCCTCAAGGCCCAGCGCCTTAGCGATCTCCACCATCTGCTGCTGGGCGACACTGAGATTCTTGACCTTCGCTCGCGTATCGATCTCTGTCCCGAGGCTACGTAGCAGCTCCTTGGCCACCTGATACAACCGGCGCGTATCGATAAGAAACCCCCTCGCTTTGACCGGCTCATGACCCAAGAAAATGTTCTCAGCAACGTTAAGATCCTGGATTAAGTTGAATTCCTGATAGACGGTGCTAATACCATGTCTCTGGGCGTCCTTGGGAGACGCGAAAGAAACCTCTTTTCCCCTCAGGAGGATTTTTCCTTGGTCTTGTTGATATCCTCCTGCAAGAATCTTCATCAATGTCGACTTCCCGGCTCCATTTTCTCCGACAAGGGCGTGCACCTCACCGGCGACACAGCTGAAATCTACCCTGTCCAGAGCCTGAACCCCGGGAAACGACTTCGAAATTTTTTGCATCTCAAGAACGTTTGCAGCCATATCTCTGAAATTCGCTATAAGGAAGGGGGGCCAGGGAGGTCCCCCTTCTTCTTTTCACTTGAGCCATTCAACTGGCGGAAGCCCGTAACCAAAGACAAAGGTGTCAGGCCTGTCTGGGAAAGTTGCATCCTTCCACGCGATATCGGACTTGATGTCCGGTGTATCGTGCGTCGCGATCAGGAACCGTTTCCCTTGATAGTAATGAGGCACTGAGATGCCCTGGAGAACCTGCAATCCCAGACTCACGCACTCCCCAGCCATCGCTGGTGAAAAATCGACTGCCAGGGCTGGAAACCCATGCTGTTGCACCCTTTTCATGAAGCCATTAAAAGGCTCCCCGGTAATGGGCACCTTCATCCCGGCCTCTTGCAGGGCCTCGATGGCTCCGAGCGCCTCGCTCCCGCCCACGCTTAGGACGCCGTCGATCTTCTTCCCGAAGGACTGGATCATGGCTTGCATCACCGTCTTGCCCTTCGAGATGGAATACTGGGTATATTCCTTTTGGAGGACCTTGATCCCGGGGTAAAGGGACAGGGCTTCCTGTATTCCGATCCATCTCTCTTCAGCGGAACCAGCCCCTGCGACTCCCGCTAAAACCACGATGTTCCCCTTCCCCTTCAAGTACTGAGCGAGCCAAATAGCCATCGCACGGCCCATGGTGTAGTTGCTCGCGGCGACAAAGCTCACAAAGTTATCGCTTTTCACCTTTCTGGAGAAGCAAACCACCGGGATCCCTTGCGCGTGTGCCCGTGTAACAATCGGATCCAATGCGGCTTCTGTGATGGCCCGAATGACGATGAAATCAACCTTTTTCGTCATAAGGTCTTCCATATCGGCGATCTGTTTGTCGGGTTTGTCCATGGCGTCCGTGAAGAGAAAATCTTTAATCTTATCTTTGTTCTGGTGAACCACGTATTTTATGGTCTGGACGCCGACGACTGCCCAGGCGTTCGACAAAGAGGCATTGCAATAGGCCATAGTGTAAGGCGGGGCCTTTTTGTATTTGGAAGTTTCCACCATTTGCTGCGGATATGGATTCCAAAGTGTTGACCGAGCCCAGTCTACCTCACCTGCCTCTCCCACAGTTAGGATTCCTGTTAAGCCTGCACACACACCAACAATAATCAGAGTCACAATTAATCTCTTCATAACAACACCTCCTTATGTTTTGTGAAAATTCTTATAAAAAAACCTCCACCATTTAGATTCTATAGACGCTACTGTTTCACCCCCCTTCCCCTAAGAGTAGTTACCGGGTCCCCCTTCGAACATAGAAAGAGGCTGCAATAATGATCACCGCCCCTTTAACCATGTATTGTGTCTGGACCGGAAGATGGAGCAGCAGGACGAGATTGTAGATCGTTACCAGTATGAGCACACCAGCCATCGTTCCCAAAACGCCACCCCTTCCTCCCTCGAAGGAGGTTCCCCCCATCACGACAGCCGCAATGGAATCGACTTCGTACCCTTGACCGACCCAATTGTCGGCGACACCGATCCAGCCTGCGATGTAGAGCCCTGCGATTGAGGCCATGAGGCCTGAGATCATGTAGATCATCACCAGGATCAGATCAGTATTGTATCCGGAGAGAATAGCCGTATTGATATTTGCTCCTGTGGCATAGACCTGCCGCCCAAAAACCGTCTTCTTCAGTACCACTGTGGCAATGACCACCATGATTGCAAGAGAGAGAACAGAAGTTGGAATGGGGCCTACGAACCCTGTCCCTAAGAAGCGAAGAATCGGAGGATAGGACCCTTCCGCAATGCCTTTTGTATAAAGGAACCTCCCACCCAGGAGAATGATCATCATTCCAAGCGTAGCCATGATCGGGGGCACCCGTAGCTTCGTAATGAGGAGTCCGTTGATCAGCCCGATCAAAATACCAAAAAACAGACAGATCGCCGCGGCAGGGAGAAGCTGTGAATCCTGCCCCCCGGTGTGCGCTGCGGCGATAACCGCTACGGTGGCCATCACTGAAGCGACCGATAGGTCAAGACCACCGCCTCCTGTCAAGATGACAAACGTTTGACCGATCGCAACCATGCCCAATGCAGCGGCTGGGTTGAGGATGTTAACAATGTTTTGAGGTCTTAAGAACGCAGGAGAAACCAACGAAGAGAAAAGAACAATAAGAAAGAGAAAGACGTAGATTCCGTGCTTTTCGAAAAATATCCTTGTTCGAACCATGTCAGTCCTGAATCTCATTGTCTGCAGAATGATCCAAATGGGGGGACTACAGATGGTATCGGTTAGGAATCATCCTGTCGAAAAATGCAATCTTTCTATAATAGCCTGCTCACTTTCCTGAATATGTTCTTCAACGGCTACTGCCGCCTTCTCTCCGTCTCTGGCCACTAAAGCTTCAACAATTGCCATGTGTCGTTCATGGGTAACCGCTGCGCCTCCGATCTGCTTGTTCGCGGAGGCCCGCGTCAGCTCAATCAGTGTCCTGGCCTGGTTGTACATCAATACCAGCCTTCGGTTTTTCCCAAGAGTGACAATCGTTGAATGGAACTGTCTGTCTTGTTCTAGAAATGCGTGATAGTCGATATATTGGTCACCCGAGGATAGCCCCTGGAGTCCCTGAATAAGCCCCTTCAATGCCATCAACTCACTTTCACTTGCTAATTTAGCTCCCTTCCTCACAGCGTTGCCTTCGATCAATCCTCGCACCTCAAAAAGCTCATGTACGTCCTGAGCAGTCAGCCTCGCAACAAACGTTCCTTTTCGTGGCCTGATCTCAACTAGTCCAAGGTCTGCCAGCCTTGCGATAGCAAGTTGAACAGGAGTTCTGCTGACCCCGAATGACCTAGCCAGATTTTCGACATCCAAAGACTGACTCACCTGTAACTCTTGGCGGACAATGGCAGTTAAGAGACGTTCGTAGACTCTTGAAGATAGACTGCTTGTGTCCAACGAGGAAAGACTACTCTTCAGCATCAAAGAAGTTATATTCTCCATACTAAGTAACCTTTATGTGAAGTGTAAAATGTTACATCTAAAATGTAAAATATCAAAGCTGTGTTTCATTGTCAAGAGAAATTTCACACGCGACTTAAATTATTGATTCATAAAAAGAATTAGAGTCTCATATCTTTCGATACCGTAAACTCCGCAGAAGCCAGTTAGTTTAGATTATGCATGATTGGGCTCGGATTGAGGTTCTGGATAGTCACTGCCCCATTTGCGGATCCGTCAATATTGATTTTCAACCCATACAACGAAAGGAGGTAATTCAAATGGGATTGATCTGTTGGATTCGGTATTACCGACATGAGAAAGTTTATCGAGAGTCCTCTAAAAGTGATAAGATCACCGTTGTCGCTCAATGCACACCACCAAAAGTCAACCCTTCGACTCCCTGGCCTCAAGGCCAGGGCTTGCCAGGGTTGACCCTAAGCGGCACTTCTTTACCCCACCTTTAAAGACGGGGCTTGGCGCCGCCGAATGGGTCAATCTGATCCCCTGTATCCCTATTTTGAAAGAGTGGAATAGACGGCCGAAGGAATCAAAAGAATAGGATGCGGGGTCAGACTTGTTTATTGACATTAGAGATAGCTGACCATTTTCAGCGGAGTCCTGTGACGATAGGTGAAGCAATGATTAAGGTCGAAGATCTGTTGCGGAAAGATAAATCGTTTGAGAAAGTGCTAAAACGCATAGGAGCAAAGACTGGTGGGACGTAGTTGAAAAATAGCACTTTACATATATGTAAATTTAAAGTGTTGTGGAACATGAGTTGCGGATGGGAACACGGACCAGAAAGGTTTCAACGGCACGAGCGAAGATTTCATACCATTTAAGTCATGAGTTCGGAGTTTCGAAGGCTGAGATCGCCCGACAATTAGGGGTATGTACTTCAGCCATTGCTAAAGCCGTTCAGAACATGGAAGGACAGGAGAATAAGTGTTAATTTTCAACTACCCATCCAACCAAAATGCCTAAAGAAGATGGAAAAGTTAAATGGTATTTGAGACCCGTCAGTGTAGTATTATCATTGTTTTTCGTATTAGGACCTTTTGGTCTACCACTGCTTTATAAAAGTCCCAAATTTAGCAGAACATTAAAAATAATATTGACCATTGCTGTAATTATTTACACATCCTATCTTATTTTCATGTCGTTAGAAATTGCGAGAGAACTTTATAAAAGGATGGAAGAATTTAAAGAAATATTAGGGTAAATACACTGCCCTTTTTCGACTGAAATGATGACGCCTAACTTGCCTCATTAAGAACGTATCATGGCTAAAAGCATTTTGAATCTTTTTACTGCCTTTAATGCATGGGGCTGGTTCGCTGGCATAATAACCATTTCGCCTTCTCTTAGATGGAGAGGTTTGCCGGAGATGGAAATTTCGGCTTCCCCATCGAGAAGGTAAACCAGGGCATCAAAGGGTGCGGTATGTTCCCTCAAGCCCTGTCCCTCATCAAAAGAGAAGAGGGTGACCGTACCTGTTTTTTTATCGATGATGGTTCGACTAACCACCGACCCTCTTTGATAAGCAACCAAATCAACGAGTCGGTTCACTCCTGTCAGAAGTCCTTCCGGGCCATTCTTTTTTTTATCTTTTTCCATCATTTGCCCTCCCTGTTTGCCTTCAAGCATTTTACTTTTTTAAATGGGACTGGTCAAATCTAAAACGTGATCTTTTGTTCTAAAAACAAACATACAAACATATGGGGGTCAGACTTGTTTATTGACATTAGAGAAGGAGGTTTGGGCTCAAATCTTTATTCTTGAATTAAGTCGCAACATGAAAAAGTCAAAGATAAAGATTCGACCCCATTTGTTCTTAGGGACGGCTGATAACCGCCGCTGATCTTTGTTGTTCGGCTCAATAATATTTATGTTTAAGCGAAGTCAATATGTCCCCTTAACTGCAACGTGAAAATGTCCCCTTTTTGATATTGTCCTTTGGAAGAATCAAAGGGATTAATTTTAGGTTCTCGTTTAAAGTAGATTACCATAAAGATC
>Ga0315294_10004570_pt1 | contig 15138 bp, 10 predicted proteins | sample YL17G13_40_MG_FD_203626 | JGI IMG/M metagenome (GOLD analysis project Ga0315294, IMG submission 203626) | Sediment microbial communities from Yellowstone Lake, YNP, Wyoming, USA - YL17G13_40 | ecosystem: Environmental > Aquatic > Freshwater > Lake > Sediment | place: USA: Wyoming | collected... | reverse complement strand
ACCACTCAGTCTTATGGTTCTCGCCGGGCTAACACCACCGTCGTGGGAAATCACGATCGTGGATGAAAACTTCAGCGTGCCGGACTATCCGGCCATGCGTCGGCCGGACCTGGTGGGCATTACCGCTTTCACATCGCAGGCGAACCGCGCCTATGAAGTGGCCACTCACTTCCGCAATCTGGGTGTGCCAGTGGTCATGGGCGGTATTCATGCAACCATGCGCCAGGACGAGGTCATGGAGCGTGTGGATTCAGTCGTCACGGGGGAAGCTGAAGGCATCTGGCCACAGGTTCTGGAGGATGCTCGGCATGGCAACCTGAAGCGTAGGTATGAGGGAGGGCTTGCCGAGATAAAAGATGTTCCGTTAGCTCGTCATGATTTACTGGGTACGGGATATGCCTTCGGAGCCATTCAGACCACACGCGGCTGTCCCTTGAACTGTAGCTTTTGCAGTGTGACGGCGTTCAACGGGGCCAAATACCGCCAGCGACCCATTTCGGATGTCGTCCGCGAATTGCAGTCTATTCGTGAGAAACGTGTTCTGGTGGTGGACGACAACCTCATCGGCACCAGCCCTGAACACATCGCTCGTGCCAAGGAGATGTTCCGCGCTATGGCACAAGCGAATCTGCGAAAGGAATGGGTTGCCCAGGCCACCATTAACTTCGCGGATGATGAAGAACTTCTGGTTTTAGCTGCAAAGGCCGGGTGCAGAGGCGTTTTCATTGGCTTTGAGTCCCCCACGCCGGAAGGGCTTAGGGAGCTCGGCAAGAAATTCGACCTTCTCAAAAGCCGGGATCTTCGCGCCTCAGTACGGCGCATACAAAAGCACAACATTCTGGTAGTTGGTTCGTTCATCATTGGTTTGGATATAGACGAAACTGGAATCGGCAAACGTATCGCCGAGGTGGCCCGTCAGTACGGTCTGGACAATCTCAACGTTTTGTTTTTGACTCCCTTGCCCGGCACGCGCCTGTGGGACCAGATGAAATCACAGGACCGCCTCGCCCTCGATACGTTCCCACAAGACTGGAAATACTACACACTAACCTTCCCGGTGGCTCGGTATAAGCATTTGTCTCTGGACAGCGTCATCGAAGAAATGATCTCGTGCGAGCGGGGCTTCTATTCCATGTCGCACATTTTGCAGAGAGTGTGGAGCAGCTTATGGCATCACCGCCAGCCGCTGATCAGCTTGGTGGGCAATCTTTCATACAGGAGCAATCTAAGGCTAAACGGTAAGGCATACGCGGACTTCAAGCGTTACTGGGGCGACAGGCACAATTGATTTGATTTTCGTGGGATTTGATTAGGGTACTCCTGCAATAGCCTTTGATTTCTGTGCCTTCCTTTGTCACTCGGACTGACCTATTTAGATTGTCACGCTGAGTCCCTAGGCTCCAGTCCCCTCCGCTGGGAGTCCCAGCACCAGCCGTCCCGAGGCGGACCGGCACCGGCCGTCCCCAGTGGGACCGGCGGGACAAGTGGGACGTGGGGGGACGAAGCATCCGGGCTCAGCACTGAGAACCCATGCGCTCGCGGGCCAGCCCGCCGGTGCTTGGGCGGGCAAGATTCCCCGATAGGCCTGCGGCGGCAGACACAGGGGGAACTACAGAAAGAACAGGGGAAAACCTGGTAAATGGACGCCGCCAAAGAACCGACTTGAGGACAGGGGCTGTTGTGTGTAAGTGCAAGCCGGCACAGGGCTTTATGTATGCTGACGGCCCATATTATGGGGCGAGGCTTATCCAGCCTTTCTTTGGGGGCGCGATCATGGCAACGAGTAACTTGTTTTCAACAAAGAGGCTTGTGCATGTTCTGATGTTTCTGGCTGTGCTTGGGCTTTGTGCGCAGGCATTTGCGGCGCCGGCGGAACCGAACAAGGCAGCAGATTTGTTTGAAATGTCCATAGAGCAACTGATGGACATTGAAGTAGTCTCTGCGTCTCGCCAGGCGCAGAAGGCGGGCGAGTTGTCCGTTCCTGTCGGCGTTGTCACTTCTGACGATATTCACTACAGCGGGCTGACTACTATCCCGGAAATCCTCCAATTCTACCCGGGGATGGATGTGCTCAGAGTTGACCGCAACAGATACTCTGTCGGTATTCGAGGATGGCACGACGTGCACTCGGAGCACATGCAGACATTGATTGACGGACGCACGGCCGACAGCGCTGTTTTCGGCGGCCCGGAATGGTTCAGGTTCCCGATCTTCCTTGAGGATATAAAGCAGATAGAGATAGTCCGGGGCCCGGCAGGAGCAGCCTGGGGCGCCAACGCCCTGACCGGAACGGTCAACATAATCACCAAGGAGCCAGAAGAGACCCAGGGCTGGCTGACATCCACCCATTTGAATCACTTCGGCGACAGCTACAACTACGCCCGCTGGGGATCGAGGGCCGACAAATGGATTTGGCGCTTCTCCCTCGGATACGGCGAGCACGAGACCGCCGAGGATGCGATTGACGACGACAATTTTCTCTCTCGAGATTTCAGCCGCGACGGGCGCTTCGACAGCAAGGCCGTCTATCAGCAGTCCGAGAAGACAAAGTGGTCCATGGGACTCGGCTACTCCAACAATGAGACCGGAGACTACGAATTCTCCGGATTGTTCAGACAGCAGGATAGTCGATTTGAGTACACGCGAGCCTTCGTGAAGGTGGACCACGAGTTTGAAGACGGCAGCACCGGCTACCTGCAATGGTTCTTGAATTACGACAAGTCTCATGATCAGGCCATCGTGCGGGAGTGGGTCGGCATCGAGAACGATATTGAAGGCCAGTACAACTTCGCTCCCAGCGGGAACCACGAAGTCAGCGTCGGCGGGCACTTCCGCTGGACGCACGTGAACACACATAGTGCTGACGCCCAGGATTTCGCTTTTCCGGGGGAGCCATTCGACATGGAGAGTGCCGGCGCGTTCATTACGGATCACTGGGATGTGACGGATAGGTTGGCCCTCGAATCACAGATACGCGCAGAATGGTATTCCGAGACAAAGGTCGACTGGGCCGGCAGACTGGCCGCACTCTATGCTCTTGATGAGAAGAAGGACCACATATTCCGAGTCGCCGGCGCCAGGGCCTTCCGCACGCCACAGGTGGGATTTGAAGAGTTCTCCTTGACGCGTATACCGCATCCGGTAGTACCCGGCGCCTTCATAAGCAACGTCAACACTCTGCGAGACGACGACCTGAAGAACGAAGAGACGTGGTCTATTGAGGCCGGTTATACGGGGCGACTCTCGGATACGCTGACCTTAAAGACCAACACATACTATCAGAGGTTTGATAATTTGATCCAGACGTTCCCGCTCAGCGATCCATTAAGCCTGGGCAGGAATTTCCAATACCTCACAAACCATAAAGGCGCCGATACCTGGGGTAATGAGATCGAACTCGAAAAGGCTACGCAGCGGAGCAAAATCGCCGTGTGGTATGCGTACAACGGATTCCAGGAAGAAGCAAAGGGCACGATCTTGCGGTCATATCCGCCCGCAAGGCACAAAGCAGGCGTACGCAGCCGCTTCTTGCTTGATGACGGATGGGCACTGAATGCTAATTACAGGTACACGACTACCACGGACTACGATCAAACCGGAGTGCCCGCCGGCAGCGGCCTGCCGCGGAATGCCGCGAATAACTCGCATCGCTTCGATGTGTCGATGACAAAGGAATTCAATAAGGGAAGAGGTGAAGTGATGTTCGGCGTGCTTGATCTGTTTAACAAAGAGGCGGGGATCATGCAGGACCGGGGCACGCTTGCCCCTCATGATACACCAGGCAGAACCTTCTTTGCCAGCCTCTTATGGAGATTCTGAGTTGGGGGAGTCGCAGTTGGATCAGCGTGCAAGTATGGAAAGGCAGTTATCCGGTATGAGCAATAGACTCAACAGACTCGCGTTGTTGTGCGTTGCTCTATCGCTGGTCCGTGCGCCGGCGGCTCTTCACGCTGAGCCTGGTTCGATTCAGGAGTATCAAATTAAGGCTGCCTTCTTATACAACTTCATTAAGTTTGTGGACTGGCCGAAAGAGGCGATGCCGGACGGCAATGAGCCGATAACCATCGGCATTATCGGCAAGGACCCATTCGGACAGGCCTTTGAACCTGTCAAGGACAAGGATGTCAGGGAGAAGAAGGTCGTTGTGAAACGGTTTAAGAGTATCGCAGACCTGAAGAAACTGGGCGAGAGCGGGAAAGACGAGCTGGACCGGCAGATCGAAGCAGTTGAGAAATGCCACTTGTTGTTTGTCTGCTCGTCCGAAAAGGAATATCTCAAGGACATTGTGAATGCGGTCAAGAACCGGCCCGTTCTGACGGTGGGGGAGATGCAGGGTTTCCTCGAAGCAGGTGGAATCAGCAACTTCCTGGTGGAAGATAATAAGGTGCGTTTCGAGGTCAACCTGACTGCCGCTGAACATGCCAAGCTGAAGATCAGGTCTCAGCTTCTGCGCCTTGCAAAACGGGTGATTGAGGAAAAGGACACGCCCGAAGGTGACAACAAATGATGACCGGAGCCGGTTGAGAATATGAGGTGTTGATTATGCCTATTATGTCCAATATGTCGATAAAGCATAAGCTCATTTCAATCATCATGCTGACGTGCACCGGGGCGCTGCTGCTGGCCGGGGGCGTATTTGTTATTTCGGAGTGGGTTTCTGTTCGGCGTCTTATGGTGCAACATCTGTCCACGCAAGCAGCGATGACAGGCGACAACTGCAAGGCGGCCCTGGCTTTCCAAGACGCCAGTGATGCCCAAAAGACACTTGAGGCGCTCAAGGAGGAATCTTCTATCGTCTTTGGTGGCGTCTATTCAAAGAGCGGTGAGGCTTTTGCAGCCTACTTCCGCGATGGGGCCGATAGTTCGGTGGGGCTTGCCCCACCGAACTGGTGGGCTGAAGCCCACGCTACGCAAATGAGGGGGCAGGAGGGGTATAGCTTCGGTGAGGGCCTGCTGACGGTCTATAAGCCCGTCGTTCTCGACGGTGAGACAATCGGAACGATTTGCCTGCGTTCGGATTTGCAGCCGATGTATGCGATGCTCAAGGACAAGACTGTTACGATAATCGGCGTCGTGCTGCTTGCATCTCTGGGGGCGTATCTTGCATCATCGAGACTTCAGGCGATAATATCCGGGCCGATCCTGAGTCTGGCGGGCGTTGCAGAAGCGGTCTCGGAAGATAAGGACTATTCTACCCGCGCTTCAAAGCAGAGTAACGATGAGGTGGGGCTGCTCATAGACTCGTTCAACGAGATGTTGGAGCAGATTGAACGGCGGGACGCGGCTCTCGTCGGGGTCAATGAGGAATTGGAGGTAAGAGTCAGGCAGCGGACCGCGGATCTGACAGCTATGAATCGTGAGCTCCAGAATTCCGTCGAGCGGGCGAACCTGCTGGCCAAGGAGGCCAAACAGGCCAGCGAGGCCAAGAGCCAGTTTCTTGCGAATATGAGCCACGAAATCCGCACTCCAATGAACGGGATTATAGGTTTCACAGACATCCTAAGCGATGAGCATCTGACGGATCAGCAGAGAGAATACGTCAACATCATAAGAAATTGCGGGCGGGAGCTGTTGGTGTTGATCAACGATATTCTGGATTTTTCCAAGATCGAGGCGAACAAGCTGGAGGCTGAGATCACCAACTGCTCATTAGCCGAGCTGCTCAATGTGGTTGAATCGTTTATGAGGCCAAAGGCGGAGGAAAAGGGTCTTGAGTTCAAGGTTTTGGAGTCCGCCGGTCTGCCTTCGCAGATACGCACGGATCCGCTTCGCCTCCGCCAGTGTTTGGTCAATCTCGTGGGCAACGCCGTCAAGTTTACGCAAGCGGGGCATGTGTACATTAATATCCTTGTTCAGCAGGAGGCGGGCGAGCCGTATATCTGCTTCAACATTGAGGATACGGGCATCGGCATCCCGCAGGACAAGCAGAAAGCCATATTCGAAGCATTTACTCAAGCCGACGGGAGCTATACCCGTAAATACGGGGGTTCCGGGCTGGGCCTGACGATCACGAAGCACCTCGCGGAGATTCTGGGAGGCTGGCTTACGGTGATAAGCAAGGAAGGGGAAGGTTCGACGTTCTCCTTAACATTGCCCATTGGCGTTGAGTTGAGCAAACAGTCGCACCTGGACAGGTACAACATCGCTGAAGTGCTGCAGGATGACGCCGATAAGTCTGCAACGCCCAAGTTTTCCGGGCGAGTCCTGGTTGCTGAGGATACTCTGACCAACCAAGTGCTGATTGAATTACTTCTGAAACGATTGGGCCTGGATGTCACAATTGCCGCAGATGGGAAAGAGGCGGTGGACAAGGCTCTGAGCGGGGATTTCGACCTGATATTGATGGACATACAGATGCCCAATATAAACGGGCATGAGGCGACGCGCGCCCTTCGAGAAAAGGGCCTTGCGACGCCGATAGTCGCCCTGACGGCGCATGCGATGAAGGGCGACGATAAGAAATGTATCGAATCGGGCTGCGATGACTATTTGAGCAAGCCCATCGACCGCCAAAAGCTGCTCGATGTAATCGGCAAGTATCTGCCGTCGCAGGCACAAACTGCGCGAGAAGCATCCGACGCAGTCACATAAACTCGGCCTGGCAGGTCCATTCTGAGGGAGTTTTCCTTTCTTTTTGTCTGCGTGCACGGGTAGAATCTGTGCGCCGCGCAAAGACCAGCCAGCCGCGTGTATAAGATGGCGGCAGGATTTGAGTGGCTCAAGAAAGTGAGGTGACGGCTATGGATAAGCTTTATGATTCCGAAACGGGCTGCTGTCCGCGGTTTGACCCCGGGCCGTGGGACGAAAAAGAGGTCAAATTTGAGAACAAGCTGTTTGTGAAAGACCGGGTGTGCAGTATTTTTCATATTCCGCTGAACTTCGGTAAGGTGATGGTTCGGAATATGGAGAGGATTTCCTCGGCCGGGGCGCTGCCGCCGATGCCGCTTGTGCTGAGCGATGAGAACTCGCTCTGGGGGGCGGACGTGTATATCGCGGTGGCCAAGGATGTGCCGGGCGCGGAGATGGCGAGGGTATCAGGGACGTTTCTGGCGAAGGTTTTTGAAGGGCCGTACAAGAACATCAGAAATTGGATCGGCCAAATGAAGAAGTATATCGCCTCGAAGGGACGGGACATCGAGAAGATGTACTTCTTCTATACGACGTGCCCCAAATGCGCCGAATACTACGGCAAAAACTACGTTGTGATATTGGCGAAGGTTCGCGGGTCATAAAATTTGTCTTATTCTGTTAGAGGCCGTCAATCAGAACGTGATTTTGAAGTCTGTGTATTGAGGGTTCGGGGGTAGTTCGGTGATTTTAGCTTCTCTTACGTAGCCAACGAAGGTCTGGTTGATGTCGGAGATGCAGTCTTCGATGTCTTGGGCGTTGCCCTGGGCGAGCATCTCGACGGAGCCGTCGTGGAGGTTGCGGACGAAGCCGGTGAGCTGGTGGCGATTGGCGATTCTTTGTGCGGTGAAGCGAAAGCCCACCCCCTGAACGCGCCCGATGAAGACTATTTGTTTTGCAACCATTGTCTCGCACATCGTATTTCGTATGTCGTATCACGTGACCGGGCCGAGCCCGGCACCCAACGCAATATGGTAACAGAGAACTTCTCCGGATTCAAGACGATACTGACTCGGTATAACGTGCCTGCAAGAGACTCTCGGGGCAGGGTCCTTTCACTACTCAGAGATCCTGCATCAGACTGCAATTGGATGGGAGCATAGAGCTTGTGTCGGCGGGCGGATTAGTATAGTATGGCCGGACAGGGGTGGTGCTAGAAACAGGCAGAGTTATTGATGCTTGGATAAATAATGTGACAAATATATTGTCACTCCTGCGCAGGCAGGAGTCCAGAAAACATTGTAAGCGGCCTGGATTCCCGCTCCTTCGACTTCGCTCAGGACAAGCTTCGCGGGAATGACATTTTTGGTTTGCCTACGCGGTAGTGTTCCGTTAGACATTCAGAGTTCAATAGTGTCGGAAGTGTCCGTCCAAGGATATGAGTTCTGCAAAATTGTAGGTTAGGCCTACTTAGAAAAGAAAAAATCGTTAGTTGATTTTTTCTTTTTAATGGCAACGTATTGTCTCATAATCGCTTGGGTAATTATTGAAGAAAATCAAAAAGAGATTTTCTTCAACAATATAGGCATAACCTGCAATTTTGCAGAAGCCTTGGCAAGGATGAGAAAGGAGATTTTGTGCTGAGTAATGCAATGGGCCGCCGGGCGGTCTGGATTCTCGAACACCGCCGCCTTGCTATTATTCTATCGGTCCTGGGGGTGGCGGCGACGCTCCCTGCATTGCGCACCGGATTGCTGAACGACGATTTGCATCATTGGGCGGTCCTTGCGGGTGCATCGCAGATCGGCGACGATTTGTCGAGTCTGGGGATAAGCTCTGAAGAATCGGGGCGGCTGTCCACAGCGATCGCGGAGCAGTTTGCGCCCACGGACCCGAAGCGGAATTTTGCGGCCCTCAAGAATTATGGGGCGCTTCCGTGGTGGACATACGACGGCCTTTGGGTGCGTTTCTGGCGGCCACTGAGCAGCCTGACGCATTGGATTGATTATCGTTTGTTCGGGACCTGTCCGGCGGCGATGCACGCACACAACTTAGTATGGCTGGGGGCGGTTCTGTTTCTGGTGACGGTGCTCTATCGGCGGTTGATGGCGCCGGCGTGGATGGCGGGCCTTGCGGCGTTGATGTATGTGATCGACGATTTCAGCTATTTTCCGGCAATGTGGGTTGCGAACAGGAATATCTTCTTGTCGCTGTTCTTCGGCGTGCTGTGCCTGCTGTGGCATCACCGTTGGCGTGAGAGTCATTCGCCGGCGGCTGCGGTCGGGTCGGTTGCGTTTCTAATCGGCTCGCTGCTCTCGGCGGAGGCGGGCGTGGCGACCTGTGCATACCTTTTTGCATACGCCGTCGCTCTCGATAAAGGTAACTGGGTGCGGCGGGGGTTGAGTTTGATTCCGGCGGCTGCGGTGACGGTGGCGTGGCGTATGGTCTATAACGCACTGGGGCACGGCGCCGGCGGCGGCAGCTTCTACTTGGACCCGACCCGCGAACCCCTGCGCTATGCGTGGGCGGTGCTGGTGCGGGGCCCAATCCTTATTATGCGTGAGTGGAGCGGCATAGCGGCGGACATATTCAGCTATCTGCCCGCCTCTGCGACGATCCTGTTTTGGCCGGTTGTTGTGGCGTTCATTGCGGTTGTATTGGTGGTGCTGCTTCCTCTGCTGCGAGACAGCCGAATGGCGCGGTTCTGGCTGATTGGAATGCATCTTTCCGTTCTGCCGATCTGCTCGACGATGCCGATGAATCGGAACCTGCTTTTCGTTGGGATAGGGGCGTGCGGGCTTATCGCGCTGTATGTCGGCGGGTACGTGCGTGCAGAGCAGTGGGTGCCGAAGTCGCGGGTCCGGCGATGGCTGGCGCAGAGCGTCTGTGTAATGCTGGTGCTTGCGCATCTGCCCTTTGCGTTGGCGGCGAGGATCGCATCTCCGGTGACAACGTCTCTGATTGTAGAGAGAGTCAAGGAGACTATGGAGATAGATTCGCCGGAGGGTATGGATGAGCAGTATCTTGTAGTCGTCAACGCGCCTAATCCTGCTTCGTTTTTCTATATTCCTTTTCTAAAGGCCTACGAAGGCCAGGCTCTGCCTCGCGGGATTCGCGTTCTTGCTCCCTCGTTCGGGACCCTCGATGTGATACGAGAAGATGAAAGAACTCTGATGGTGCGGTCGGCATCAGGCAATCTTCTGTCGTGCCGGTCGGGTGGGATGTTCGATATGGATATGATATACCTGTTCGAGGCCGTAAGCGAGGTTCGCGGCGCAGGCCACGGGCTTCGCGCCGGCCAGAAGATAGACCTGCCTGGCATGTCCGTGGAGGTCCTGGAGGTTGACGGCAACGGCATGCCGGCGGCGGCGTTGTTCAGGTTTGCAGTCTCGCTGGACGACCCATCATTAAGATGGCTCCAGTGGAGCTGGAAGAAGGACCGGTATCTTCCGTTTAAGGTTCCGGGGATTGGGGAACGGGTCTCTGTGCGCGGTCCGTTTTAGCGGCGAGGTCTGATTTCGGTCCTGGTGCGATCGGACGGGAGACTCCTCGCGCGCCGTTGTTCCCCCCTCAACAATCCGACCGGCGTCCCGCAGCAAGACACGCGGATCCTTTTAATCGTGGAGCGGTTTGGTGTTCACTCCGGACGGAAAGTGGCGTATAATCTACAGTTTGGACATGCGGTGTTAATTAGTTATGACTGAGAAAACGAACAAACAGATAGAACGAGACGAGCAGATTTATCAGCTTACCACGCTTGCTGCGGGGAGGTTCTCGCTTCAGGAGGTCCTGGACCGATTAGCCGAGGCTGCCGTTAAGATTACAGGCGTCAAAGCGTGCTCGATTCGGCTGCTGGACGAGGAGGCCGGCGATTTGAAGATGCGAAGCACTTATGGGCTTAGCGAAGAGTATCGCAATAAGGGGGTGGTCTCGAAGAACGACCCGGTTGTCGAGGCCGCTTTCGCGGGCGAGGCGGTAGTGCTGGACGATATGCGGGTCGATGGGCGGGTGAAATACCGAGAGGCGACGATCAAAGAGGGTCTTGTCAGCCAGCTTACCGTTGCGATGCAGTTCAGGAGCGATGCGATTGGAGTGCTTAGGCTTTATAGTCCGAGGCCAAAGCACTTCGAGGAAGACGATATCCAGTTGGCTCGCGCCGTTGCTTCGCAGTGTGCGGTTGCGATAAGGAACGCCAGGCTGTACGCCGAGGCGCTCGAGGGCGCCCGCGTTGCGGAGCAGATGCGCCTGGCCGGGCTGGTTCAGCGAAGAATGATTCCCCAAAAAGCGCCTCAAGTCACCGGACTGGATGTGGCGGCTGTCTATATCCCGTGTTTCGACGTTGGGGGCGATTTCTACGACTTCCTGAAGATCGGCGACAACCGGATTGTTGTGGCGATGTCCGACGTTATGGGCAAGGGTATTCCGGCGGCGCTTATGATGAGCTGCTTTCGTGGGGCGCTGCGGGCCTATGCCGATGGGCGGACCAGCAGGAAGAGCCTGGGCGAAGTGATCGATAAGCTCAACAGGGCGGTGTGCGGCGAATGTGAGGAGGGCCAGTTCATTACGCTCTTTTATGCAATCATAGACACGAAGGATATGACGATAACGTATTGCAGTTGCGGCCATGAGCCGACGGTGTTGATTCGAGACGGCAAAACCGTGGACCTGGACAAGGGCGGACTCGTGCTCGGGGTCGATACGGATGCGGAATACGAGATCGGGACGGTTAAGCTGAAAGAAGGTGACTGCCTGTTGTTCTACACGGACGGCCTGATTGACGCGGCCAACTTCGACGGCGACCTCTGGGGGCGGGAGCGGCTGTTGGAAACCGCGAAAAAATTCGCCGCTGGACCGGCGCAGCGGATGGTTGATAACATCCTCGGGTACAGAAGGCGGTTCGTTGGACTCACCAGGCAAATTGACGATACGAGCATTGTAGTTGTGAAGGTTGACAGCAAAGCGGGGCGCGAGTCCGCAAAGCAGGTTGGCTCCTGAGATGGCGAATTTTGTTGTTACGATTGACGGTCCTGCGGCGAGCGGCAAGAGCACGGTCGCCCGTCTTTTGGCCGAGCGGCTTGATGCGAGCTTCCTTGATACCGGCGCGATGTACCGAGCGGTGACATTGGCGGCAATGCGGGCGGGGGTCGATATGAGCGACGAGGATGAGCTGTTGGGCGTTATAGAGAAAAGCGCATTTCAATTCTCATCCGAGGGGGGCAGGATGGCGGTCGGTATCGACGGGATTGATGTCACTGAGCAGATACGCAGCCCGGAAGTGACCGCGAACGCGCGGTATGCTGCGTCGGCCCCGGGAGTCAGAGCGAAGCTTGTTGAGATGCAGAGGCAATTCGCTGCGGACAGGGAGAGGATAGTCACTGAGGGCAGAGACCAGGGGACGGTGGTTTTTGCGGATGCGGATATGAAGTTCTACCTGACTGCCGATGCGAAGGAACGGGCAAAAAGAAGACAGGCGGAGTTAGATGCCAGGGGCAAACATCAGGCCGCCGAGCAGGTGCAAAGGGCCATCGAACAGAGGGACAAAAGCGACGAAGGCAGGGAGGTCGGGCCGTTGCGCCCGGCCGGCGACGCGATTATCGTTGATACAACACAGCTTGGCGTCGAAGAGGTCGTGGAGAAGCTTCTTAGGTGCGTCGAAGACAAATGTTCAAAGAAGGGCTAAAAGCAGTGTGGTACAGGATTGCACGTGCGGTGCTGCGTGCGTTGTGCTTGGTCTTCTTTCGGCTGCGCGTCTTCGGAAGGGAGAATATCCCGGATGAGGGGGCGTTCATACTGGCGAGCAACCACCAGAGCTACCTTGATCCGGTGCTGTGCGGCGTGCGTGTGAAGAGGCAGTTGTGGTTTCTTGCGCGCGAGTCGCTATTCTCAAACCGGTTCTTTGGCTGGCTGATTTCTTCTGTGGGTTCGCTGCCGTTGAAGCGGGGACAGGCGGATATGGCCGCCGTCAGGCAGGTTGTCGCGATACTCAAGCAAGGCAAAGGCGTGTGCCTTTTCCCGGAGGGCACCCGCACGAGCGACGGGAAAATCGAGGCGCTTAAGCCGGGGCTTGGGTTTCTGTGCAGGCGCGGCGGGGCTGCGATTGTCCCGGCGGTGATTGATGGCGCATTTGAGGTCTGGCCGAGGCACAAGAAAATGTTTTCGTTTGGCTCAATTTGGGTGCAGTATGGCAAGGCCATCACGGCTGAGCAGGCCGAGCAGATGGGCGACGAGAAATTAGCCGAGGTGCTGACCGACACGCTCCGCCAAATGCAGAACAGCCTCCGCACAAAACAGGGCAAACCGACATACAATTACTGAGTCAGGCTGCTCAATTTCAGCCTTGGACTCTGGCTGGCGGCGCGACTTGTCGGCGAAACCGACCGGAAGCAGGAATTCGTCGATAATAAGGGGGCCGCTGGAAGGGTAAAACTCGACCGGCAAAACCGTAAAGGTTAAACCGAAAAGGAAAGAACTGGTTCAGAGAAATGGCGTTTTTGCTCTATTTTTGCGGATAGGAACAGATTTCCTCGATTTTTCCCGGAAAATTCTTGCACAAATCCATCGCCTCCGGTAGTTTCTGGTATTCACATTTTGCCATTTATGGTAGAATAATGATGTGAGATGAAATATTAAAGCGGGAAATCAGGATGGATAGTCGGAGCTATGGAGGGCCGAATAGGAGGAACGAAAGGGTGAATGAAATACGGAGGAGGCGTCTCTGCCTTGCACTTCATTCGCGGATAGCTTGTTTAACTACACTTGGTGTAGGCGGAGAGGGTCTGCGCTCACATCGCCAATCAGCACTTTTTGCCTCCGCCGCACTTCACAATGGCGGTACCTGGCATCATAACATATCTTTATCACTCATTTCTGAAAGGACGAAAACATGAAACGGAAAAGGAAAATTACGTTTTTGGCGACAGCTATTTTGTGCGGGCTTATTTTCTGGCCGGCGCCGACCCGGGGCGCGTTGATAACAATAGAGATTGAAGCTGTGGTGGACAGCGTGGAGGATGAAAGAAACTATCTGGAAGGAAAGATTAAACCAGGTGACATAATACTGGGTTTCTATGTCTATGAATCCACGACTCCTGATTCAAGCCCACTGGATCCGGTTCAGGGAAATTATTGGCATTATGCGCCTCCTGCGGGTATCGCATTAACTGTTGGGGGCTTCAACTTCATGACGGATCCTTTCAATATTGCGTTCCATGTGGCCATTAGAAATAACAGTCTATCAGGGGATGACAGTTATTGGTTGGCCAGCCATAACAATCTCCTGCTTTCCAACGGCACTCCCGTTGACAGCATTTGGTGGCAGCTAAATGACAATACCGGCAGCGCTCTTTCAAGTGATGCTTTGCCTACCACGTTTCCTTTTTTGGGCGATTGGCAGGCAAATGTTCTTGGCATTGAAGCAGACCGAAGATATGGCATAAGCGCGCATGTAACCTCTGCAATTCCCGATCCATGCACGATAATATTGCTCAGTATCGGTGGATTGTTCTTAAGGAAGCGATGGTAAACAGAATTTGAGAATTACATATTGGGGAAAGTAAGGAGACAACAAAATGTCACGGATGAAACAAATTCTCACCACAGTATTATTCATTATTTTTGTCACCAGCCCAACTTTCGCCGACTGGAAAGAAGGCGCAAAAGCAATAGACATATCCGGCGGAGAAGATCATACGCTTGTTCTTACGAAAAACAAATGGCCGTGGGCATGTGGTGACAACTACTGGTACCAGCTTGGTATCGGTAATAACGAGGACCAGAAGACCCTCGTGCGAGTTCACAGTGGGGATATGGGTACTTCATATCTGCAGGATATCAACGACGTCGACGCTGGCTGGAAACACTCCCTTGCCCTGGAAAGGTATGACCCGTGGGACCCGAATTGTAACGGATATGTCTGGGCCTGGGGCAGAAACGATGAAGGCCAACTCGGTGACAATCAGGAGAATTTCTATGAGCCTACTCCTGTTCAGGTTCTTCGTGGGGAGCAGACGCCGGCGGATCCTAATAACCCTGACCCAAATCTTACGCGCATCATCGCCATTTCTGCTGGCAGGAGCGGACAGCACTCTCTGGCCATCGACGCCAACAATTCTGCCTACGCCTGGGGCTATAATAAATACGGGCAGTGCGGCAACAACGAGAGCAACAATAGCAAGCTCACGCCGGTGCGTGTGCACCGAGGAGAGCAGCCGGAGGACATCAACGACCCGAATAACTGGCTCAAGCATATTATCGATATCTGCGCAGGTGCGGACCAGTCTATCGCGCTGGAGAAGGACGACCCGAGCGACCCGAATTTCAACGGGTGCGTCTATACATGGGGGACGAACAGGTGGGGGGACGACCCCTGCGATGTGGGAATAGTCTCGTTAGGATGTGGGCTTTTAGGAACCGGGTCGGACGTGAACTTCAGCGACACGCCCGTCAAGGTGCTTGCAGGGGCGCAGCACCCGGACGACCCGAATCAACATCTGAAACACATCGTCGCGGTGGCGGCGGGTTGGGACCACTGCATGGCTCTGGAAAAAGACGACCCTTATGATCCTAACATCT
>Ga0315294_10004569_pt1 | contig 15138 bp, 13 predicted proteins | sample YL17G13_40_MG_FD_203626 | JGI IMG/M metagenome (GOLD analysis project Ga0315294, IMG submission 203626) | Sediment microbial communities from Yellowstone Lake, YNP, Wyoming, USA - YL17G13_40 | ecosystem: Environmental > Aquatic > Freshwater > Lake > Sediment | place: USA: Wyoming | collected... | reverse complement strand
ATTACTTGCCGCGTGCTTTAAAGTCTTTTATGGCCCCAGGCGTAACCGCCTTGATAGTGGCCCATCTCTGAGCAGGGCTAAAAGACTTTACCTGCGGTGTTGTTGCCGAGATCGAAGATGGAGTTACTGCAATTTTTGTATCAAATGGGAATCCAGTTTGGATATAATAACCTTGCTTATCGGTGTAAACCGCTGGCCGCACTGTAATTTTCTTCGAATCTGTAAAAGCAACGGAGACACCACTGATGGGCGCTGAATCGGATACTCTTACGATCCTTCCTGCAATGAATGGGATGGTGACTCCAATGCCCTGCGCGCTCCCAGAGATTCCTCCTCCAGACTGAACGTTGACATAGTATTGGGTCATCGCACCCGCATAGAGGGGAATGGTTGCAGATTCGATGTCAAAGTCATAACCGGGTTTTTGGATGCCGACCTTGAGCGAAGACCCTTCGGCATTTGCGATCAAATACTCTCCATTACCAAAGTCAAAAACCTTGCCGGAAGAGGCTACTAATTGAACTCCTCCAATTCCTTCACCGGTAAACTCACTACTGATATCTAAGTAGACATGGCCCTTATTTACATCGAAGGTTACCCCAAGATCGGTAAATAGATTATTGATATCGAGCTCCGAACCAATCCAGAGAATCACATCCTTCTCCGCATCGGCCTCGGAATAACTCCTGATATCAAACTGGGTAACATAGCCCGGTTTCGTTAATTTCACCAGGACTTCTTTTCCCAAAGGAATGTTTTTCAATATACATCCACCATCGCTACCAGTCATTGCAGATGAAAACAATGCCTTAAAGCCATAGCCCCCAAAAACCTCCACCTTCACATCCGGTACGGCAATGGGATTGTTATTGGTTCCGTTCTCATATACCTTTCCCCCAAAATTTGCCGCCAAAGCCGTTAATGGCAAGGTCAATAACAAAGTTACCAAACTGATTAATAGAGCTCTTTTCATCATGACTCTCTCCTTTTCTCGTGTCACGTTTCTGTGATCCAACCCTGTAGCCGAAATCCCCAAAAAAACCAAACTCATATTTACATTGTCTAAATACTGCAATCAGTGGTGAATATTCGTGATTAATTTTTTAATCGAAATTTTTTAGCCTCAGCACCTCCTTTCGAGAAAATTTTTTTCTTCTTTTATTTTCAAGGTCATTGCCTTGGATTACTTTTTTTATTGGGGGTGAATATAAAATGAAAAGAAAAGCTAAATAAAATTCCCTATTTGTTTCACCCCCATTAACTTTAATATGCTTATATAATAAAATTAATCAAACTTGTCAAGAAAAAAATTTATCCGGAAAACTTCCCAGCGAAGACCAGTACTGTTCAGTTAATTTTTAAAAAAATTCGAATTGTCATTTTAACCCAGCATGATAAACGTGATTGTGAACGTTTTCGACTTCAATTTTTTCTCTCCGATTGGTCATAACCCTCCTCTCACGGATAGGAAAGGAGTGGCCAATGTACTCAGGACGAATCATTTTCTCGCAGTTGAAGAGCTTTCTTCCGAAACACGAATTCAACAAATGTGTTCACCGGTATCGAGGGGAGTACTGGATTCGAAGTTTTTCGTGTTTCGACCAATTCCTTTGCATGGCCTTCGCTCAACTGACCTATCGGGAGAGTCTTCGCGACATCGAAACATGCCTGCGAGCCATGCAGCCCAAGCTTTATCATGCAGGGATCCGGGGCAGAGTTTCTCGAAGCACGTTGGCCGATGCCAACGAAAAACAGGATTGGCGCATCTACGCCGACTTTGCTCATGTGTTGATCGGAATGGCCAGAGAGTTGTATGCGGCCGAGGACTTCGGACTGCAACTCAACCAGACTGCTTACGCTCTGGATTCCACCACGATCGACCTGTGTCTCTCCCTTTTTCCGTGGGCCTCTTTTCGGCAACACAAAGGCGCCATCAAACTCCATACCGAAATGGATCTGCGAGGCTCTATTCCTTGCGTGATCCGCATCACCCATGGGAAGGTTCACGATGTCACCTTCTTGGATCAGTTGCTACTCGAACCAGCTGCGTTCTACGGCATTTCCGAGAACGCCGTGAAAACTCAAATCTGGATCGCCATCTCCGTGTATGTGTTGGTGGCAATCATCAAAAAGAAGCTCCGTATAGAGCGAACACTCAACGAAATTCTCCAAGTTTTAAGCATTACGCTTTTTGAAAATGATGAATTATTACCATTACTTACAAATTTCCACCTCCAAGACCAGAAGGAGGTTTCTTATAACCAGTTGACTTTATTCAATTTTTAACCGGACACTACTGAGCGAAGGCCCCATGTTTTGCACTCCCTTCATACCGGACCCACTGTAAGAATCTTCGGCACTTTTTTGAAACGCTGGCCGTAGATATGCCAAGAGTCATCATCACCTTTCCCCTGCCAGATAACTAAAGATTCATCCCCTATTCCGGAGACCGCTGGCAAAGACGGATCTTTCGCCTTGGGTGATGGTATTGGTCTCCCTACGCTCACTACAAAAGGTTCAAATGGAGAAAGAGTGGAAGCTCCGAAAATCTTCGATTCCCCTTCAGGCTCTTCTTCCCAAACAAGGAGGGTTTGTTCCCCATCCCATAAAATGGCCGGGAAAATCTTGTTTGTCGTATTCTTTTGTAAGGGAGCATCGTATACGTCTGGAATACCCCTTACGTCCACTCTTTTGCCTTCAAGGTACCACTCCTCTTCTTGGGAGGCCGTCCATATGACTAAAAAGAAACTCCCGTTCCAAGAAATTACAGGCCTCCACTTATCCCACCCATTAATATCGTCATTCACAATCGGGCTAATTGGGATTCCATCCTTATCCTCATCAAATACGTTTCCGGAAGGGGTAACCCTTGCCCCATAAATATCCCAGAACTTGCCGCTTCTAAAATCTTGCCAGACAATAAAATAATTTTCTCCATTGAACGCCACAGCAGGAGAAATTTGATTCTTAGCGATTGGGCTGATAGCCTTTTTCCCTTTCACTGTCACTTCTCCATCCTTTGAAACCGAAACTATTGAAAAATAGACGTTCCAAACTTTTGAGGTCACCTTACCCTGCCAGACCACAATATAATTCTCTCCGTCAAAAGAGAGGGTTGGTGAAACCTGATCATTGGTTGATTTCCCTAACGCAATTGGAATGCCGTCTGGATTCAATACTTCCCCATCGATTGAAATTCTTGTCCCATAAATGTCCCATCGTTTCCCGTTTCGCCTGTCCTGCCAAACGACGAAGAAGCTTTCACCATCCCATGCCACCGAAGGAAACATTTGATCATTCGGTGCGGTACAAATTTGAATTTCTTCTTCATCAAGGATCTTCCCTTCTTTAGTAATCCTCGCCCCATAGATGTCAAATCCGGAGGGGGTACTGGCATACCAGACACCTAAATATAGATCGCCATTGGAGGCCACAGAGGGTGAAAAATGATCTCCCAGATTCTTTGTGATCTGAAAATTTTCTCCATTGGGAATCCAGGGCCAATTCGAATCTTGAGCCCAAAAGGTATTTGGAGTAGCTAAAAATAGCAAAGCCATGAGGAAAGGAATGATATGTTTGAAATTCTTCATTTTCCCGAAAAGACAACCCATCAATAATATCTTCATCCGGACGATGAGGCAAAGCGTTTTCAAATAAATGATGTTCGGGGCAGTCTTCCTTCCAAATTCGATAATCTTAAGCATTTGATATTTCTCTTTCAATGGATTGCTCACTAAAACCTGTTACAATTTGAAACACCAAAATCAGATAAATAGAAATTTTAAATGATTTCAAATAATTAAGCATGTTACAAATTGAAACACATTTTTTCTTTTAAACCCAAATAAAAAGAAATCTTTTTAAATTTAAGGCACTTACCTGTTGTTACGATACGAAACAACTTATTATGGTTAGATCTCATTTATCCCCAAAAATTGATAGTATATGCATCATTTTTTAAATCTATATACGTATCTATAGATAAGCAAAAATAATACCAAAACCCTTTCTAATTAAGGAATTAAATAACTTTTTAAATAGGTAGGGGAGATAGAGCTATGAAATTATGTTGTTGGATTTGATTTTTTATATTCCGACACGTCAATCTGGTGTTTTTTCAACAACTCATAGAACTTCTTCCGATTATCTTTCAGGCCCGCGAGTCTGGTCGCCCTTGAGACCTCCCCATCGGCGAGCGAAAGGGCAGTGGTAATGCATTTCAACTCTGCCATTCGATAATGGGTTTCCAGGTCACATTCATCTAAAGTAACCTTTTCATCACTATTTCGTTGAAATTCTTTTGCCGAAAGATACCGCTCCAAAGAAAAAATCACAGCACTCTCTATGGCATTCTCCAACTCTCTGACATTACCTGCCCATTTCCGTGTCAGCAAGAAATCCAAGGCATTCTTTTCAAACCCTACCAAAGTCTTTCGGTGCTTCCGGCTATACTGTTCCAAAAAATGGTTGGCAAGAAGGGTAATATCCTCCGGTCTTTCCCTCAGGGGTGGGAGTTCAAAAGTGACCACCGCCAATCGGAAATAAAGATCTCTCAAAAATCTTAGCTCTTCGACTAATCCTTCAAGATTTTCATTGGTCGCCGCAATGATCCGAACATTGGGGTAAATAAACTTATTATCCCCAATGCGTTTGACCTCCCCTTCCGCTAAAAACCTCAGCAACTTGTTCTGAGATCCGAGTTCCATCTTTCCGATCTCATCCAAAAAGACAGTCCCCCCATCGGCCTCTTCAAAGATACCCATCTTATCCTTTACAGCTCCGGTAAAAGCTCCTTTGACATGACCGAATAGTTCGCTTTCAATCAACTCTTTTGGGATCGCAGCGCAATTCAATGGTATAAACGGAGCGCCTCTTCTCCGGCTTGTAAAATAGATGTATCGGGCTACCAGTTCTTTCCCCGTCCCTGTCTCGCCGGTCAGGAGGACAGTCACGTCCGTCTCTGCGACTTTCCCTGCCTTTTCCAAAATGCCCATCATCCCAAGAGATTGGGTGATGATATCTCCATAAGAAACCTTCGGCTCCAGAGACTGAAGCCGCTTCAATTCCCTTAGCAGATCGATCTTCCCAAACACCCGGTCCACAACGATTGAGAAAGTCTCACGGGTAATGGGCTTCTCAAGATAGTCATAGGCCCCATGTTTCAAAGCCTGGATCTTGGCATCCACCCCTTTGACTACACTGATGACGATCACCTCGACCGTAGAATCGATCCCTCTTATTTTAGAGAAGAGGTCTAATCCGCACTCCTTATCGCCAAGTCTCAAATCGAGCAGGATGAGGTCAGGCTTGACCTGCTGGTGTTGAGTGAGGCCCTCCTCCTCATTTTCTGCAAAAAAAAGTTCACAGGGCTTCCCAGTCAATACTTCGCTGTACAGGGATCGATTATATTCATCGTCTTCAATAATGAGCACCTTGTAATGGGATGGCCCCTTCATTTCGCTCATTCTCAACTATTCCAAACCTCTCCCGTTACTAATCAGTCCATAATTGTATGGACGCTGAAGACTAAATCCCTCCTCCCTCCCTTTACGAAAGGGAGGAATTCCCCTCTTTGGGAAAGAGGGGTTAGGGGAGATTTTCAGAAGAATATGTCTAATCAATTATGGACTCCTTAGTAAGAGGAGGGGGAGAAATGGAGATCGGCAATTTAACGGTAAATATTGCTCCCCGATCCGGTCTGCTCTCAGTATAAATGGCCCCATTATGGGCTCTGATGACTCTCTGGGCCCTGAAGAGGCCAAAGCCAGTGCCATCTTTTTTTGTCGTATGGAAAAGATCGTAGATGCTATCGATCGGCCCCTTGATCCCGGGACCTTGATCTGAAAAAGAGATGAGGACATGTTGATCATTCTCTTTTATCTCGATGGACAAGGTGCCTCCACCCTCTTCCATGGCTTGATAGGCGTTAACAATAATGTTTGAAAAGACGTCTTCCATTTGAGAAGGGTCCACCCGCGATTGCCTCACCGGAAAATAGTTTTTTACGACGCTCACCCCGGGAGGGGGTGGATTTCTCTCCAGGGAAAGATCGACGAGAAAAGGAATGCTATAGGGCTCAAAGCGAGGAACGCCCGGGTCGATATTCTTTGCTCGTAAAATATAATCTTTGGCTAAGGCGAGCTGCCGGTAGACCTTCTCCAAGTTTCCTTTGATGTCATGGTGGACCTCGACATTTTTCACCCAGGTCTCCACAGGGTTGAGCAAATTGCCGATCCGATGGGCGATACTGAAGGCCCCTTCCCCGACGGCGGATAGGAGTTTTGCTTCAGCGAGTTCCTTATGGGATTGGAAAAGAAGATCCTGTTTGTGGCGGAGGTTTTCGAGCATCGATCCGAAGGCCTTTGAGAGGTCCTCGATCTCATCCCCTGTTTGAATCGGTACAATTTTATCCGTCTTATCCTCCTGAATATCTTTTGCATTCTTCGTCAACTCGGTGATCGGTTTCAATACGGACTTTCTGAGATATCCATAAAGAAGAAGAACCAGAAAGGCACTGATCAGTCCAACAGAGATCATTTGCCCCATAATCTGTTTTTTCAAATCCTCAATGGCCCGCAAAGAGAACCCCAGCCGGAGGAGGTGGATATAAATCCTTCCACCCATCGAGATGGGGACAGCAATCTCTCTCACTTGGCTCATTCTCGAGTCGTCTTTAAACTCCTGAATGAAGATCTTCTCTTTCTCAAGAGGTACTAAATTTTTCAAGAGATTTTCTGTTTGGGGGTCTTTCAAGTAAGTCCCCAGGAATCGGTCGTCGGTGTGGGCATAAGCATACCCCTTGTTATCCATCACCACACCATAGTAGAGTTTATGTTCCCCTCCCTCGCCTTTCAGGTTATTCAACACATCCATCATCCGAGAGAAATCGGCATCGTAAGCCATATCGGAGAGATTGGTCGCCGTGATCATCGCGAGAGAGATCTGATCGCTCTTTTTGCTTTGGCTTAACTGCTGAAACTGACGATTGATCAAGTAGGCATTAATGAGGGTAAAACAAACCGCCATCAGGAGAATGACAAGAGTGATTTTGAAGACGACAGACTTTCTCAAGAGAAGAAAAGGTCTGATCATTTAATTCCCAATCCCTCTTTTTTAGCGATCAGGGCCCTGACGGGTTGGTAGTCCTGCTCCGTCACCTTAACAAAACCGCTCATCTTTGAAGAGAGGAGGATCTGCCTCCCCTCAGGGTCGCTGGGCATTTCCATCAATGCTTTCACCAGCTTTTCGACATCCCTCTTATTCAGATCTCTTCGGACAAAGACGGGAGCTTCCATATATCCTACCGGTGAGTTGAAGAAAGGCAATATTTCTATTCTCTCTCGAACCGCATGGGGAGTCAATTTTTCCTGAGTGATGTACTCGAACTCATGGGCCACGGCCAGATCCGCCTCTTTGATCATGAGAGAATAGATCGCCCCTCTCTTAGAGGCCGGGATGAAGAATCCTTCATCCGGTCCCCTCACTCTCAGTTCAAAAAGCTGGCGGATATCCTTGACGCCCAACTTCTCCGCTATCCAAACTTTGAATAACAACAATTCAAAGCTCCACTGTTCATCCCCGATATAGGTGAGCCGCTTCCCTTTGAGGTCGGCCGGACTCGAAACCGAATCCTTAGCAGCGATGGCCAATCGTTTATAGGGGGCCCGTCTCTCCTCGCCCAATGTGGGTGCAACGACTGGAACAATCGGAAACTTCTGACCGAGTTCCGTGGAGACCACCAATCCATATCCCCATATGAAATCAACACTCCCTTTTTCAATGGCCTTGGCAAGATCAGGGTAGGTCAGGGCTTTGAGCCGAATGATGATACCGGCCCTTTCCTCAATATATTTTCCGATAATCTCGTCAAATTTTTCTAAGGCCTTGGCCCTCTTCTCATCGTACGACTTGGTCATTACCCCTACTGTGTAAGAAGGTAGCGTCTCAGCCAAAAGGGCCTTCGGCCACCCTTCTAAAGCGATCATCCCTGAAAATAAAATAAATGCATAGAGAAAAGTTTTGATTTTCATATCTCCCCTGAAATCAATTCCATCTCAAATATCGTCGCTTGATAAAGATAAAGGCCTTGGAGATAGGCTGATTTCATTTCGAGTTCCGCTCTCTGAGCGAGGAGAAGTTCATCATATTCCGTTATCCCCGCGGCATAACCATCTGCAGCAAGCTGGGTTCGTTCCTGGGCCTCTTTGATAGCGTTCTGGAGAATTTCGATCCTTTCCCTCAATTCGATCAGGGTTGTATGAAGGTGATCGATCTGAATGGAGAGGGCCTTCTCCAACAGGAATTTTTGGCCCTTTGTTTTTTGAAATTGCGCCTCTGCCTGACCTATCTTCGCCTTGGTTGAGAAACCATCGAAGAGAGGCATCGTGATTCCTATTCCCAAATACCAGAAATTTTCTGTTCCATATCGGTCCTCAGGGCCAACATATTGCCCTTGGAGGCCAATCTTCGGAAGATATTCTTTCTTGGCCGCTCTTCGCTTAGCATCGAAAAGTTGAACCCCCAGATCCAGGTTTTTAAGATCGATGTTCCTCTCCCGGGTCTTCTCCTTCATCACTTCGGAATTCAACAGGGTCATGGGTATCGATTCAAGTGGAATCTCCACCACACTTAAAACCTCTAAAGTCTCATCTGGATTCACTCCAACGGCCATCTTCAGTCCCAATTCGGCCAGTTTGAGATTCTTATTGGCTTCACTCAGCCTGGCCTTCACCTCTGAAAGGAAGTTCTTTGTTTTAAGATAATCGAGTCGTGTCGTCCCTTTTTCCTCTTTTTCAGGAACGGAGGTCTCATAGGAAATCTTCACCATCCTGGCCACCACATCGGCTCTGGCCTCTGCTTCCTTCACGAGTTGATGGATCTCCTTAGCAAAGAGGAATTGGTAATACCCCTTCTTTACCTCGAAGACAATCTCTTTCTTTTTCTTTTCCTTTTGATTGATGGCAATGGAGTGGCCGATTCGAGCTTGCTTGACCCCCTCTTCAATCCGACCGAATGTATAGATGGGCTGGTTAAGATCCAACGACATAAAAAACCAATTCGTTTTGCCCACCTCTACTTCCTGGGGAATCTGGGAAGGGATTTCAATTCCAAATTGGCTAAGGAGGGGTTGAATCGGTTTCTTAATTGCGGTGATGTCTACATCGGTCTTGAACCTTGCAGGTTGATTGAATCGAGTGTAGCCGGTATTGAAATTCAGGCGCGGATAATAGTTTGAAGTAGTCTCTTTGACCTGGTACTCGGCATTCAGGACATCCATCGTAGCCATCTTCAGTTCAGGTCGATTTTTTAGTGCCAATCGAATGCATTCTTCCAATGTCAATGCCAGATTGGCAGGTTTCTCCTGGGAAAAAGCATTGGGACCGGTCATGCTGATTCCAAAAATGACCACAAAAATAAAAATATTTTTCATACCCTATTTCTTCTCTTTCTTCTTCTCCCTCTTCTCCTTCTCCTCCAAATCTTTCTTTAAACCTTCTACCTTCTCCTTGAACTCCTGAGTGACGGCATTCGACTGGATGTGATCGGTGATAATGTGAGGGGTCATCATGATGATCAGCTCTGTTTTCTTATCTTGTAAATCGTGAGTCCCAAAAAGGGCCCCGATAATAGGAATTCTGCTTAGAAGAGGGACACCTCCCCTGTTCCTTTGTTTCGTATCCTCAATGAGTCCTCCGATAACGATCGATTGGCCTTCCAATACGGAGAGGACGGTCTTGGCTGTTTTCTTATCAAAAACGGGAACGGATGGGAGAGTTCCAAGGGTGACAGTGGCCACATCACTTTTCTCCACCTGGAGATCCAACGTGATCAGGCCTACATCGCTAATACGCGGCGTAACGGTGAGGATAATACCGATGTCTTTATATTCGATCGTTCCCTCGACCACACCCGTGGTTGCGGTTCCTGTCGTTGTATACGTATTGGTAAGGACGGGTTGTGACTTTCCTATTTGGATTTTTGCCTCTTTATTATTTGAGGCAAGGATATGGGGTGAAGAGATCACATTTAATCGGTTATCCGTTGCCGCCGCACTGATGGCGGCAGAAACCCTCCCTCCCAGCTCTACAATGGAGTATCGAATCCCGACCGCGCTGAGGGCTTGGCTGAAAGGATCGGTAGGGGGCCTTGCACCCATGACGACCTCTTGAGCCTGAGGGGTACCACTGGTAATAAATCTTGACCATTCCACCCCGAATTTATTCGTATCATTAAGGGTGATCTCTGCCAGGAGGACATCAATCAGTACCTGTTTGGGATAGATATCCAGTTTCTTAATCGTCTCGAGGATACTCCGATAGTCCCTGGCGAATGCACGGATGACCAATGCATTGTTCGTTTCATCGACAACAATATTGATCTCACCCTCTGGCACAGCTCCTGGCTCTTCTTTAGTCGGAGTCGGAGTGGGGGTAGAAGGAGGTCTGACACCTCGGGGAGTGGGTTCGGGGGTCACCACCTTTTCTTTGAACTCTACCTTCTTTTCTTTAGACGGCACAAATATCTGTTTCAAGATATCAGCCAGATCCTTGGCTTTATAATTCTGGACATAGTAGACGAAGACGCTGAATTTCGTCCCCTCTGTTGGGATTTTGTCAAGTTCCTTAAGCCACCCTTCTACCTTTTCAAAGATGTTGGGTATCGAACTGATCGCCAGAAGGGAATTGATCCGCGTGATGGGTGTAAAAGTAATTCCCACCCCTCTGGCTGATTTTACTGAAACCTCGAAGGAGGAAAAGATTCGTTCCATCTCCTTGGCCACTTCTGTGACATCGGCATTGAGGATGGGATAGATTCTAACTCTCAAATCAGTGAAGATATCGATATCGAAGAGGCCGATAATGTCGAGTGATTTTTTGACGTTTGAAGTCACATCGCAAATGATGAGGATATTATGAGGAGGATGCTCTACAATGTCTGCCCCATCAGAAAGGAAGGGTTTGATCATTTTGGAGACTTCAGTGACGGGAATATACTTCAACGGTATGATCTGGATCGTATACTTTTCTTCTGGAAGTGATTTTCCCGTTTCTAAGAGGGTCGTGGGTGGAATGTATGTTTTTTTTGCATCACCAAATGGGACGATTTCATAAATATTTTCTTTCTTGACGGCTGTGGCTCCATTTAATTTTAGGATTGTCTGAAAGATAGGGAAGACATCCTCAGCCGTGATTTGACCTGAGGTATGAATATTGACGACTCCCCTGACCTTGGGGTCAATCATGTAGTTTATTTTCATGATGTCTGCAATGACGCGGATCACTTCATAGAGATCGGCATTGTCGAAATTGAAGACAAACCCCGCCCCCTTTGGAGGCTCTTTGGGCTTCGCCGGAGGAGGAGGTGGTGGTGGTGGCGGCGGCGGCGGCGGCGGAGTCACTTTAGGCGCTGGGGGTGGCGCTGGGGTTGGGGTTATTGGTGGCGTTGGAGCTGGCGGGGGCGCTGGTGTTGGAGTTGGCGGCGGAGCTGGTGGTGGAGTTGGGACAACTGGTAGTGGAGGTGAAATTCGAGGCTCTGTCAATGTTTCCGGCATTGAAACCTGTGCTATGGCTCCAGAAATGGCTGTCTCTTTCTGAGATAGGGGCATCTCCTTCATTGATTGAAGCCCACTGATCTGCTTCACTGAAGTTTCTCCCATCGCCTCTGACACCAATATTGGATTCACTCCAGAAAAACTGATGGTTTCCACAATCAGGAATAGGATTAAAAATCCTTTCCACAACCATCCTATTTTTTTCATCCTCAATGAGCTCCTTTCTTCAATATTTACTATTTTGTCTCCTCTGCTCTTGGATATGGCCCTACGCTGATTGGTATATCCGGATTCCTCTCTCTCGTGAGACGACCAGAAGGGGGAGTTGAAGTCGGCGGAGAGGGTTGAGGTGGAGTTATTGTTGGTGTTGATGGTGTTCGCGTTCGTGCTGGTGTTGGTGCTGGTGTTGGTGTTGGCCCCGGTGCTGGTATTGGTCCTGTTGGTGGTCTTGGCACTACTGTCGGCTCTGTTCCTGGAGTAGAAAGGGTGCTCGTAACCGTGGCAGGCTTGCTCTCTGTTTTAGCGTAAGTTCTTTGCTTTGGGGACTTCGCATCGTAAAGAAGCACTTCAAATTTATCCTCTGTCGCTTCCATTGCAATCCGATCAGGCAATATTTTTGCCAATTTGTATTCTCCGATTTGATCCCCCACTTTTAGTGTCATCAATTCCCTTTCCCCTTTCTTGAGTGGTCTGCCGGGGTTGACGACGGAAGCGGACTGGACATCTCCACCAATGGTCACCCCATATAAAATAATCTGGGGACGTACAATCGGTTTCTTTACCTCAGGCCCAGGGAGAGGAGGAGCGATAACGGGAAAATCCTTCCGCTCGGGGTTAAAGATATTTTTTTCAGCAATAAAAATATAAGACTCGATGGGTGTTGTTTCCTTCTTACCCACTATCGTTGATGGATTCTCGATCTTTACCCCTGATTTCTTAGTCTCTCCCTTCTCGGGACCTAACTCGATGGGAAGAGTCCAAATCTCATAGTTCTTAATTCCGAGAAGAAGAACGAAGAAGAGCAGCAAGAGGCTCAAAATCCCATGCTTTAATGACATTATCCCTTTTTCCCTTTCTCTTTGGTTTTCGTACCCTTCATCAATCCAGAGATGACCAGACTTCCCTGAATGTTATTTGGCATCCTGAAATTCGTAACGAGAAGCTCCATCTCCGTAATCATCAGTTCCTTTCCATGGTTTTCGATGTCGTGAATAAATTGGCCCAGACTCAACATGCTGTTGGTGGGATTGAATTCGATCTGGACAGAAACCTTTCTATACGAATCGGTCTCTTTTGGCTCCAATATTCTAAAACTCCGGATCCCAATGCCATTCTTCTCGGAAAGCCGTTTCACTATCTCCTGAAGATTGGCCGCTCCAAGTTGAGGCGTCTCGCCGGGGAGAAGCCTCTCTTGAATCTCTGCATACTGTTTCACGGTCCGATCGAGACTCTCTTCAACGGTCTTCCGATTGTGGAGATACGATTCATATTTTGACACGACCTTCTTCTTTAGAACGATTTCTTCCCCTGCCTTTTTTGTGGCCTCGACGACGGGGCGGACCCCGAGGACATAGATCAAGATGGAAATGGCGATCACGATGAACCCCCAGAAGATTCTTTTCTGGGAGAACCTTAATGGTTTCAAAAAATACCACTTCTTCAAGATCCTACCCTCCTGGCCTCCAGCTTCGCTTTGATTTTGAACCTCTCTTTCTCCTTACTTTCACCCCCCCTTATCACTATCCTCTCTTTTGTCACAGGGGCCAAGAATTCGACCTTCTCGAAGAATGGGGATTTGTCGATGAGGGGGATCAAATCAGAGGCAGAATCAGCAAATCCGCTGATTTCAATCTCCTTTCCGTTGTATTTAAGATTCCAGACCCAGACTGAACTGGGCAAGATCTGGGTCAGTTCTCTCAACATCTCGGTCTTACTCATTTCTTCCACTTTGATCTTCTCCAGTTCAGCGATTTCTTTTCTCAATTCCCCCTGTTGTTTTTGCAGCTTATCTACAACCTCCACTTCAGGCCTTCTCTTTTTGATCTCAGCGTTGATCACATTTAATTCATTCCTATTGCGGATGAAAACTCCTATTCCCCATGTGAAACTGAGGAGTATGACGAGGGAGGTCACGGTGACCAAAAGAGGCTTCCCAATCTGTCTCACCTTTTTCCTCATCTCAAAGGGGAGGAGATTGAGGTTAAACCAGGTTTTGATCAATCCGTTCAGGGGAACACCGATGGAAGAAAAAATTCTGTCAGGTCTCGATACCCCCTTCCCTGTTTCAATACGACTCAATGGAGGGGGAGAAACTCCTTTGATCTGAGGGGATTCTCTAAGGGAAGGCAGCATCTTCTCAGCGGCATCCAATCCATAAACGAAGAAAGTCGCCTTCGAAAGGGAATCTTCTTTTAATCCCGACCGCTTAAAGGTATTTAATATTTTTGCCTCTTTCTCTTCAAGAGGCAAGGGGAGATGTAAACTCTCTCTCCAATCCGTTCCTTGAATGAGATTCATCTCAAAAAAAGAGCCCGTCACATCAAGTAACACCGAGATCTCTCCATCTGGGCTCCTTTTGTTAAAAAAGAAAAGATTGAGGGCTGCGTTGGATGGAATTTGAATGGAGATGGGTTGAATTCCAATTTTTTTCAATAGGGCTAAGTAATAGTCGACTTCGACCTTTTTTACAAAAACCACAAAAAGATGGATCCACTCCTTCTCCTCTTTAAGGATATGATAATCGAAGTATGTCTCTCCTTTTTCGAAGGGAGTGTACTTGGATGTCTCGTATTCCACCACCTTTCTCAGGTTCTCTTTGGCAGCCATGGGGAGTCTAATGAAACGAACAACTACCTTTTCTCTTGGTATGGAAATGGAAACCCTCTCTTTATTGATCTGATGTTTGGAGACAAAAGTATTGATCAGGCTAATGGCTTGAGCCTCCCATTCATCCTTCTGGCCTTCGGGTAAGATGGAAGAAACCACGTAATCCACCAGCCTTATCTTTCGAAAGGATCTCCTTAGGAAGGTAAGGATGAGATGTCTTTGTCTGAAATCAATCCCGAAGCTCGAATCAAAAATCATCACAGAAATCCTTATAGAAAATAAGAGCAATTCTTATGCCAAATTTCCCCTCTATTATAAGGACAAATCCAACGGCCATCTGTTTAACATAAAGAAAGTTGCTCCATTTGGTTTCGACATCCGGATTCAAAGGAGGTTATCCACCCATTGAATAATCTTATACCCCATCTTTTCCTTCGAGTCTATTTTGACGATTACCTTCAACCCTTGAACCGTCCTTGCATCTTTATTCTTCGCCCTCGCCTCGATGGTATAATAAGGTATCATCGATTGAAATACAATGAGCCTTCCTATTTCTCCCATAAATGGAGAAAGCTCCGGTACCCTCTGGAGGAGATCCTGTTGATTTTGGAAATTCTTCTCTTCCCGCGTCTTAACAATGTGTTGAGCAAGCTCGTTTGGAATGCCTAAAACAAACCTTAGTACAGGTGAAGCGGCGCTGTTAATGTCAACCTGTTCACCGGATGAGTAAATGGAGAAGAGGTCCTTCAATCCAGCTTGAT
>Ga0315294_10004568_pt1 | contig 15139 bp, 10 predicted proteins | sample YL17G13_40_MG_FD_203626 | JGI IMG/M metagenome (GOLD analysis project Ga0315294, IMG submission 203626) | Sediment microbial communities from Yellowstone Lake, YNP, Wyoming, USA - YL17G13_40 | ecosystem: Environmental > Aquatic > Freshwater > Lake > Sediment | place: USA: Wyoming | collected... | reverse complement strand
GGATTTCGAATTTCGAGTTTACCCTTTGATATGGCCTGTCCTGGTGGAGGAACGAAGTACGAGATGCCCATCAGCGTGATAGCGGACAAATGTAACGGCTGCGGCCTGTGTGTGAAGTCATGCCCCACGGGCGCGATCACGATAGATAACAAGCTCGCCGTCATTGACCTCGACCTGTGCAATTACTGCGGTTCGTGCGTGAGCGCCTGCCGCCCTCGCGCGATAGTCATCGAGATCGAGAAGCAGGCGGCGGAAGACCTTGGCGGGTACTCGGGGGTCTGGGTCTTCGGCGAGCAGTTCAGAGGCAGGATCGCTCCCGTTGTGCTCGAGTTGATCGGCATCGGCCGCCGGCTTGCAGACGACAGAGAATCCGAGCTTGCCGTGGTGGTGCTGGGCGATAAACTGGAGACCGCCGCGGCCGAGCTTGCGGATTATCCCGTGGACAAGGTTTACGTCTACGAGGCCCCGGAGCTTGCCCAGTACGACGGCGAGCGCTATTCCCGAGTGCTTTCGGACGTCATCCGCGAACTGAAGCCGGAGATTCTGCTCGCGGGCGCGACCACCACCGGGCGCTCGTTCATGTCACGAGTGGCGGTTCAGGTCTACACGGGCCTGACCGCCGACTGCACGGGCCTGGCAATCGGCAGCGACGACGGCCTGCTGTACCAGACCCGCCCGGCGTACGGCGGCAACGTCATGGCGACCATCCTTTGCCCGTATACCCGCCCGCAGATGGCGACCGTCCGCCACAAGGTGTTTCCCACAAGCCCGAAACGCAGCAACGGCTCGAAGGCTGAGATCGTGCGCCTGAATCCGAAGCCCCAGCTTTTCGGCTCGCGGAGCGAGATACTCGACTTTATAGAGCAGGTGGAGTCAACGGCCAATATCGTCGAGGCGGACGTAATAGTCTCCGGCGGGCGCGGCATCCAGGACCCGGCGAACTTCGCGGTTATCGAGGAACTTGCAAAGGCGCTCGGCGGCGCGGTCGGCGCGAGTCGTGCGGCTGTGGATGCCGGCTGGATTCCATACTGCCATCAGGTCGGCCAGACCGGCAAGACCGTTTGCCCGAAGCTCTACATCGCCTGCGGAATCAGCGGCGCGGTGCAGCATCAGGCGGGTATGTCGTCCTCGGAGACCATCATAGCAATCAACAAGGATCCGGACGCGCCGATCTTCCAGATAGCCGATTTCGGACTCGTGGGCGACTGCCTGGAGATCGTCCCGCTCCTCACGAAGAAGATCAAGGCGATGCGCGGAGAAGCGTAGAATCCTCAATTTCAGATTTCAGATTGCAGATTGCAGATTGGGGCTGCCGAGAACGAGCAGGACGTAGGGGCGTGCCTGCGCGGTCGCCCGTTTCTTCCCTCTGGTGAGTTTACGACTATGCTGACCGAGGTTACGCTACAACCCGAAGGTCTGGATTCACAGCTTAAACGCATTGCCGGGTGCGAATGGGATGCCGTCGCGCTCAGTTCGCATTTCACCCCCTCGGATCTCTCATCGCCTGAACCGGGCCTGTACGAGCTTTCCGCGGACAGCCGGAACCTGCTTCGCGTATGCTCCGAGTCGCTGAGAATGGGCGGCCTGCTGTTCGTCTACGGGGCGCCTTGCCGTCTGCCGGCGTACGCGGAGATGCTCTACAGACTGGGGAACGGCGCGTGGAAGCTCGAGTTCAAGTACTGGATCGGCATCCAGCTCCATGCCTGCGAGAGAAGGCAGACCCTCGACCCCTCGCACGTAGGAATCCTCCTCTTCCATAAAGTGTCCCGCAGTCGCGGTACGCCGTTCCGCTTGAACACCGTGCGGGTGCCTCACAGGTACTGCTCGGCATGCGGGCAGAACGTGCGCGACTGGGGCGGCAAGAAGCACCTGATGAGCCCGAACGGCAGCGCGCTCTCGGACGTCTGGACTGACCTCCCGATGCGCCGCCTGACCGACAATCGCATCCCGCAGGATGTCCTCGACCGCATCACTAATCTCTCGAGCGGGCACATGCTCCACATCATCGAGGACACGCAGCACGACTCCCTCTCCTGCGAGCGGGAGAGGGTGGGGGTGAGGGTGCCGAATGATGCGTCAGCCTTGGTTTCCAATCTGAACCTCGACCGCGTCGAGGTCGCCGACTGCATAGACTTCATGGGAGGCCTGCTGCCGGAGCACGAGCACGGCGCCTTCGACCTGATCTTCGCCGATCCGCCGTACAACCTGACGAAGCCGTACACGAACTACACGGACGCCCAGGCCGAGGAGGAGTATTTGGCCTGGTGCGACCGGTGGCTGGAATCGTGCGCCCGATTGCTCAAGCCCGGCGGCTCGATGTTCGTCGTCAACCTGCCGAAATGGGCGCTCGGCCACGCGCGCACGCTCGACAGGCTGCTCGACTTCCGGCACTGGATCGTGTGGCACGCTCCCGCTGAGCCGCGCGGCAAGCTCCTTCCGGCTCACTATGCCCTTCTCTACTACACCAAGCCGGGCGCTCCGCCCGTCTTCAACTACGATGACTCTGCGCGAGAAGGCTTCGTCGGTCCGCCGGACTCGCCCGAATACTGCCTCAGGATTCCGTGCGTCAGGAAGCGCAGGGCCGCCGGTGACGACAGGAAGGTAGCGCTCACCGACGTCTGGTTCGACGTGCACAGGATCAGGCATAAGAGGGATCGGGACTACCATCCCTGCCAACTGCCGGAGAAGCTGCTTGAGCGCGTCGTTCTTCTCACGTCGAATCCCGGTCAGGTGGTCTTCGATCCGTTCTGCGGCGTCGGCACGACCGCTGTTGTCGCCAAGCGGTTGGATCGGCGCTTCCTCACGACCGACACGGATCCCGAGTACGCCAGGATCACCGAAGCGAAGCTCGAGCAAATGGGGCTCGATCCGGCGCGCGCGATGCCACGTGCTTCCGTCCCCAGGCAGCCTCGTGCCATGACCAAGAGGCGCATCGAGTCCGTAGTCCAGGAGATCGCACGGGAGCTCGGCCGAATGCCTGAGATGGCGGACATTCAACGTGCGAACCCACAGGTTCACGAGGCCATCCACGAGATGTACCCGAACCCGCGCAAGGCTCTTGGCGCCGCACGCGTTGTGCTGAACCCCTAGGCCGCGCTGGCCGATACGCCGGGTGGCGATTCGGAAATCACCACCCAACAAGGCGATTCGGAAATCGCCACGCAACAGAGAAAGTGCTCCGAAGCCGAAAAAACGCCATGTTGGGCAGTGCGATGTTGGGCAGGGATTTCCGAATCCCTGCCCAGACCCGTGCCACTGAACAGGAGTCCTAGCCTCAGTCGAGACGAGTCGAAATCGAGCTCGCCTGCGCTGCCGCGTTCCTGAGTGACCGGCGTATGATTGACCGCGGGCGGATCCGGGAAGATGTGATATTGTGCTCCGAATGTGGAGGTGTGTGGGATGAAGGATTTGCGGGAACTGCGCGGAACCGTGCGGGCGCCGGATTTCCCTGCCGGGCTGAGCTGGCTGAACACCGACCGGCCTCTCTCGCTCAAGGACCTGAATGGCAAGATCGTCCTGCTCGATTTCTGGACCTACTGCTGAATAGACTGCATGCACACCCTCCCTCAGTTGAGGGAGCTGGAGAAGCGCTTTGCGGACACGCTGGTCGTGGTCGGCGTTCACTCGCCAAAGTTCCCCGCGGAGCGCGTGCTGGAAAACGTGCGCCAGGCCGTGCTGCGCTATGACATCCATCACCCGGTCGTGAGCGACAGCGATCATCTCGTCTGGCAGAGCTACGCCGTATCCGCCTGGCCTACCTCCGTCTTTGTTGATCCGGAGGGACGCTACATCGGCGAGCACGCGGGCGAGTTCGAGGCGGACTCCCTAGCCGAGTACATATCCGCGCTTGCCGCACAGTTCGGCCGGCAGAACAAGCTCAACCGGTCGCCTCTGATCCGGCCTCTCGAGCTGCAGAAAGAGCCGGAACGCGCGCTGAAGTTCCCCGGCAAGGTACTGGCGGACGCTTCCGCAGGGCGGCTCTTCATCGCCGATACGGGGCATCACTGCATCCTCGTGGCGGATCTGAACGGCAAAGTCCAGGCGGTCATCGGTCGCGGCGAGCTCGGCATGGACGACGGCGACTTCGAGACGGCCGCGTTTTGGAATCCTCATGGAATGGCCGTAGAGGGCGATTTCCTATACGTGGCGGACACGTGGAATCATGCAATCCGCCGGGTGGATTTCGAGAGCCGGCGTGTGGAGCGGATTGCCGGCACCGGCAGGCGCGCGCAGCATCCCAGGCGCGGCGGCCATCCCTTATCCACTGACCTGGCTTCGCCGTGGGACCTGGCTCTGCGAGACGGAATGCTCTACATCGCCATGGCCGGGAGTCACCAGATCTGGGCGCTGAACCTCCCAGCCGAGGAACTGCGAGTTTTCGCGGGCACCGGGCGCGAGGCGCTGAACGACGGAACGCTCGAGCGGTGCGCGCTGGCCCAGCCGAGCGGACTGTCGCTTGCGAACGGACGGCTCTACTTTGCTGACAGCGAGACCAGCTCGATCCGGGTGGCCGACATCAGCGCCGATCGCGTAGAGACAATCGTGGGGCAGGGACTCTTCGAGTTCGGGGACCGCGACGGCGAGGGTTCGACCGTTCGTCTCCAGCACTGCCTCGGGGTTGCACATCACGACGGCATGCTCTACGCGGCGGACTCGTACAACAACAAGATCAAGCTCGTTGACCCGGCGAACCGCTCTTCGCGAACCTTCCTCGGGACCGGCGAGGCAGGCATGCAGGACGGCTTGGGCACGGAGGCGCGCTTCTGGGAGCCCGGGGGTGTCAGCATCTCCGGCGGCCGGCTCTACATCGCCGACACGAACAACCACGCGATCCGCGTCGCGGACCTGAATACGCGCGAGGTCTCCACCCTGGCGATCACGGGTGTATAGGAGCGCCGTGTGCCTTGAGTGTTCCGTTGGGTGGGGATCCAAATGCTGGCGGGGACCCAAATGTTGGGCAGGGATGCAAATGTTGGGCAGGGATGCAAATGTTGGGCAGGGATTTCCGAATCCCTGCCCCAGGAGGTTGGGTGGCGATTCGGAAATCACCACCCAACAAAGGATTCGGAAATCACCACCCAACAAAGGATTCGGAAATCACCACCCAACAGGGAAAACGCGCCGAAGCCGAAAAGGCGCCATGTTGGGCACGGATTTCCGAATCCCTGCCCAGACCCGCGCTACCCAACACGAATCCTGGGCTCCGTCGGCATAACTCGGAATCGGGCGCCGCGTATGCTACGACACTTTCCGAAGCTCCAGCCTCCTGAGCAGCTGCGCGTTCGCCGCGACGATGACGGTGCTCGCGGACATGAAGAGCGCGCCGACCGCAGGCGGCAGAATGATCCCGTAGCTCGCCAGTACGCCGGCTGCGAGCGGGATGGCAACCACGTTGTACCCCGTCGCCCAGATCAGGTTCTCCACCATCTTCCGGTAGGTTGCCCGGCTCAGGCGGATGATGCGCACCACATCGCGGGGGTCGTTCCGCACCAGGATTATGCCGCCGGACTCGATGGCCACGTCCGTTCCCGCCCCGATGGCAATGCCCACATCTGCCGAAACCAGCGCGGGCGCATCGTTTACCCCATCTCCGACCATTGCCGCGCGCCTGCCCTGCATCCGGATCGTCTGGATTCTCTTCGCCTTGTCCTCGGGAAGCACGCTCGCGTAATACTCGCTGATTCCGAGCTCGCCCGCCACCCAGCGGGCCACGTCCTCGCTGTCGCCCGTCATCATGGCGACCTCGATGCCCATCTCCTTCAAGTCATTCACGGCCTCGCGAGATTCCGGGCGAACCACATCCGCCAGGGCGATGGCGGCCTGGACCTTCCCCTCAACAGCCAGATAAACGAGTGTCTGCCCGGCGGAACGTGCCTGTTCGACCGCTCCTGCCAGGTCTTCGGGCACTTTGAGGCCGAGTGACTCCAGAAGCCGGGGCCCGCCGACGTTCACCGTGCGCCCGTCAATTCCGGCCTCTACGCCGCGCCCCGGGAGCGCCTTGAAATCGCGCACGTCAGGCAGCTTCAGACCGCGCTCGTCGGCAGACCGAACGATCGCCCGGGCCAGCATGTGCTCCGAATCCCTTTCGGCTGCCGCTGTGAGTGCCAGGGCTTCGTCCTCATCCACTCCCGGGACGGTATGGACGCCGACCACGCCGTGCTCGCCTTTCGTGAGCGTGCCGGTCTTGTCGAAGACCACTACGTCCAGATTTCGAGCAGTCTCCAGGGCCAGGCGATCCCGGACCAGAAGCCCGTTCCGCGCGGCGAGAGTCGTGGAAATCGCGATGACCAGAGGAATCGCCAGACCGAGCGCGTGCGGGCAGGCAATAACGAGGACCGTGACGGTCCGCTCCAGCGCAAATGCTTCCGGGCGCGTCGAGAGCGACCAGAATATGAACGTCAGCGCGCCCGCCGTGATCGCGACTATCGTGAGCCAGTACGCGGCGCGGTCCGCCAGGTTCTGTGCCATCGAGCGCGACGCCTGAGCTTCCGCGACAAGGCGCATTATCCCGGCAAGCGCGGTCTCCTCGCCGACCTTGGTCACCCGCACCCGAAGCGAGCCGTCGCCGTTCACGGTTCCGGCTATGACCTCCGCTCCGGGCGACTTGTCCACCGGACGGGATTCGCCCGTGATCATCGCTTCGTTGACGCTCGATTCGCCTTCGACCACTTCGCCGTCCGCCGGGGCTTTCGCGCCCGGACGCACGAGCACCAGATCACCCTTCCGAAGCTCGCCGACCGGCACCGTCTCCGTGCCGGCGTCGGTAATCCGCTCCGCCTGATCGGGCATCAGCTTCGCGAGTTCCCGGAGGGCGCTCGTCGCTCTGCCGACAGCCCCCATCTCTATCCAGTGCCCGAGGAGCATCACGGCGATCAGGGTGGAAAGCTCCCAGTACAGAACTTCGCCGCGCAGGCCGAACGTGACCGCCAGACTGTAGACGAAAGCCACCGTGATGGCGAGCGCGATCAGCGTCATCATGCCGGGAACCCGGGCCTGCAGTTCTCCGACCGCGCTCCTCAGGAAGAACATGCCGCCGTAGAAGAAAATGATCGTCCCGAACACGAAGGGGATGTATCCCGACCCCGGGAATTCCGGCGGCTTGAAGCCGAGAAGTTTCTGGATCCCCTCTGAGTAGATCACGACGGGGATGGTCAGCGCGAAAACGACCCAGAACTTCCTTCTGAGGACGCCTATGTCATGCCCGGCATGCCTTCCCTCGGCATGTCGGTGTTCCGGTGCGCCGTGCATCGCATGCCCGCAGTGCTCCGTGTGCTCCGTGCTCTCGCCGTGTCCAGCGTGGTTCATTCGCAGCCTCCTCCGCAGTCACGCTGGTATTCTAGCGAGTTTCGGACTCGCCGTCCAGCGTCTTCAGGAATTCAACCAGATCGTCCAGGTCGCGTTCGGTCATGTTCCATCTCGTCCTGTCCCCGTCTCTAGGAAAGGTCCTGCTTCATCCGCTCGAACTCTTCCCGGCTGATCTCGCCCCGCGCATATCGTGCCTTCAGTATGTCCAGCGGAGACTCGCCGGCGCCGCCGCTCGGTGCGCGATAACGAGTCGCCAGCCAGACCACTATCAGCACGATCCCGGCGAGGAGGAGCAGCCCGAAGATTCCCATGAATATCATCACCAGCCAGCCACCTCCAAACATCGGGCATCCGTATGGTCCGTACATCTCGATCACCTCCCCATCTTCTTACCCACTGCGAACCGGTGAGGAAACCGCCGTCATGCCGGGACAGGGCACGGAGGACAAGGGTATCCCGCGCGTCGAAATGAACCGGCGGAAGGAGTCCTCTACCGCAAATGATCGGTACTCCGCACATTCTGGCAGGCGGCGCGATCGGGAAACGGGCGGGATCGGCGTATCTGGCGGTACCGCTCGCCTTTGCCAGCCACTTCGCGCTGGACGCCTTACCGCATGTGGACACTGTTTCGTACCTGGGACTCGGCGGCTTGAAATCCGACCTGACGATCGCCGCGGACACGATAGTGGGCGCCGCCGTGCTGCTGGTTCTGGCGCGAGGCCACAAGCGCATGCGCTGGATTCTATGGTCCGGCTTCGCGGCGGCCATTATGGACGTCATTGCGATGTTTCCCAAGTGGTTTCCGAACACGAGCGCCTGGCCCGGACTCTCTCACCTGTGCTCGTTTCACAGTGCCTTGTCGGGGTCTCTCCCCGTGTCGGAATGGCCTGTTGGTGTCTTGACCCAGGTACTTACCGTGGCACTGGCAGTATTCTTTCTTATCCATCCGCGCGAACGAACTCGACAGGCGGAATAGATCACTGACGAATGTCAGGTCGCCCATGTATCCGGGAGAACGGCGACGGCCGGAGGTATCTCTGCGGGATGTAGCTGCATCTCGATGGCAACAGTTGTGCCCGTCGGGCCCGTCGCCAGGTAGGCCCTATCCGCGATGGAGATGATCGCCTTGTAGCCCATTCCGAGGGATGCTGTGGTGGAATAGCCTCTCTTCAGAGCCACCTCCGGCAGCGTCAGAGCCTCGATGCCCGGGCCGCGGTCTGAAACTACGAATATCAGAGTGTCGTTCCTTCTGTGGAGCGATGCCGTGCCCTCGCCCGCATGCTTGAGCGCGTTCGTCGAGGCTTCGCCCACGGCGAGGATGAAGTCGTAGACTCTGCTTTCCTCCATTCCTGCAGATCGGGCTATCTCGGCAACCGCCTGCCGAATCTCGCTCAAGTCCTCTCCGCGCTTGATATCCCACGATCCTACCGTCGGGCCCGCTATCCTCTCGATTTCATCCCGCTCGGATATCACGAGCTTGCCTTCCGTGGCCGCCAGGATCGTCCGGCGATAGAAGTCTCGCTTATGTTCTTCGAGCTCGCGCCTCCTCTGCTCGGCCAGCTTGCGCTCGGTGACATCAGTCAGCGCCGACACGATGCCTACAACGTTGCCGGCGTCGTCACGCAGGGGCGCCGAGTTGATGGACAGGATTGTGCGAGTGCCGTCAGAACGTTCAATCGCATGCTCGACGCCGTACACCGGCTCGCCTGTCCGCGTAACTCGAACGAAGGGCAGTTCCTCTTCAGGCAGGGGCTCACCGTCAACCGCCGTGATTCGCCATGCGGGATCGTTGTAGGTTCGTGCAGTGATCCCGCTGCGCGACAGGCCGAGAATCTTCTCAGCGGCGGCGTTTGCGAACGTGACCTGCCCTTCCCGGTTCACGATCGTGATGCCGCTCGGCGTAGTCTCCACCAGGCGCGCCAGCCTTTCTTCGCTTTCCCTCAGGGCTTCCTCCGTCCGAATGCGTGAAGTGACATCGTAGATCACCCCTCGAACGAACCACGGCACTCCGGATTCGTCTGTGACGTTCTGGATCATCTCGTGAACCCATCGTATCTGTCCATCCCTGCGGAGAATCCGGTACTCTCGCTCGACGGACGTGTGCGGAACGGATCTCAGAGGGGCTCCGCTCTCCTGGACCTGGGGCAGATCGTCGGGGTGTACTACCTGATCCCATCTTGGCTTCCCGGCGACAAAGTCCGCCTCCGCGTAGCCGGTAATGGCCTGTACGGCGCCGTGGAAGAAGACGGGCTTGAAGTCGAGTGTCCCTTGATAGGCGATTCCCTGAAAGTTCTGCACGAACGACCTGTATCGCTCTTCACTTTCCCGCAATGCCTCCTCAGCCCGCTTGCGGTCGGTGATGTCGCGTCCCACCGACTGAAGCTCGACCAGGCGGCCCCGGTCGTATATCGCTCGGTCGGTCCACTGCTGCCAATGAACTTCGCCGCCGGGCAATAGGACTCTATGTTCAATCGTTCCCACGGGTCTTTCCCGCGTGAGGGAAGCGGCGTACTTTTCCACCAGTCCACGATCCTCATCCGGAATAAGCAGCATGAAACTGTGCCCGATCAGATCCTCCCGGCTCTTGCCGAAGTAGCGGCAGTAGGCCTCGTTGACGAAGGTAAGCGTGAAGTCCGGCAGGTAACGACAGATGAGCTCGGTCTGATCCTCGACCACGGCCCGATAGCGCGCCTCGCTCAGCTTCAGCGCCTCCTCGGCCTGCACGCGTTTGGTGACATCCCGGCTGATCCCCCGGTAGGCGGTCAGATTGCCTTCCTCGTCCACAACGACCCTTCCACCGGTCTCCAGGTAGCGGATCGAGCCGTCCTTGTGCCTGACCCGGAGTATCAGGCCGGTGATCTCCTTTTGCTCCCTGATGCTCTGCTCAAGCGCCTCTCGCGCATTCGCCTGATCCTCGGGAATAACCAGCTCAAACGCGTCTCTGCCGATCACTTCGCTTGTCTTATAGCCCATTGTGCGCTCTGCGACTGGATTTGCGTACGTGAAACACCCGTTCCGGTCAATCTCCCACACCAGGTCCGAGGTGTCCTCCAGGAGTTCGCGATACCGGGCCTCCGACGCCGCCAGCGATCTCTCCGCCTGCGACTTCTCGGTGTAGTCCTCCTGCTGGATGATGACGTATCTTATGCGGCCCTCGTCGTCCTTGACGGCGAACAAGAAGGCATGAAGTATCCTGTGCGTCGGATGCGCTGCGGATACGTGCTCAACCCGGGAAAAGTCATAGTCAGCGACGAACTCGGTGGATCCGCCGTCCTCGAAGACGCGCCTGATCTGCGGCATGAACCCTTGCCGGATGAGTTCCTCATCCATGAACACATTGTAGACGCCGATGACCTCCTCGTCCCGATCGATTCCGAACAGGCGGCGTGCAGCCTCATTCAGGAACGTGGCTGTCCCACTTGTGTCAATAATCCACATGCTTACAGGGCTTTGGAGGATGAACGCGCGGCATATGTTTCGCAGCTCTCCTTCGGGGATCGCTGCAGTCGCACGCTTTTTGCGTTTCGGCTCTCGATCCACTTCCGCATCCTCGATTCCGGCCACAGCTTGAGAGTAAGCCCTTAGGGTATTAGTAATACTTTATACCCATTTCGCGGGCAAATCTCGCGGAAGAAGAGGGAGTGTATGCGAAACGCTTGTGCTAGTGCCGATGCAGCCTGATACGCGGCACTCCAGCCCGGGGTCGTTCCGAGTTCGGGATCTCGCTGCGGCAGTGCGCGCCCAGGGTTCGAAACCCTGGGCTAGACAGGAGCAAAGTCCTGCCGGACTGGGATTATCCCAACCCGTAGGGTTTCGCGCCTGTGTAGCCCAGGAATTCACCCGGATTATTCGCAAACGACCATCCTTTCCTGCCCGTGCGGTTATCCCGATAAACCGGGATCCCGCCTGGCGGGAAAACCACGGCTACGAATGCACGAAGTCCCCCTACGGGGACTATATCCACAGTGTCCGAAGGGACACTTTGTGCCTTCGTTGCCGTGAATTCATTCGCACGGGGAGGAAGCACTCTGTGTCAACGTTACGCTGCTCATGAATAATGCAGGTTCATTCCTGGGGATTCCAGGCTATACAGGTTGGAGGGGCGCTAGATGTCCTGCCGCCTGCGGTAAACAGCGAAGAGCTTTGTGTTCCGACTTCGGAGGAGGAGTTTCACCCGCTTGCCGATCAGTTCCGACAGGTCGCTCTTTCCACGCCAAGTCAGACTGTACGAGGTGTCATTGCCCTGGATGCGGTCCGAATCGCCCAGGCCGTATCCGGGAATCTCCGAGCCGTCTTCAGCCAGGAGCGCGGCGCGGGCATCTCCGCTCGCTGAGGTGTCAATGTTCACGCTCAACCGGTCGCTCTCGACCGCGAACGGCTTCGTAACCAGCGTCCCGCCGGTGTAGGCGCTGTCCGCCGAGACGAAGCCGTCCATCCGCTGCTCGACACGCTGGACGATCGGGTCACCGATGCTCGGCGGCTTGCGCTCCACCTTCGTGTCGGCAGCCACCCTCCCTTCGCCGTGACTGCGTCTGCCGCCCAAATGATATTGGCTGATGCGGTGCTCGTGCGGCACCATGCCGACCAGCATGTGCATCATCTTCGTGCACGGTCCGTCGGGCAGGTCGAGACGCACGTATGAGCCGCGGAAATCCCGCGACCAGTTAATCCCGTCGCGGCTTGAGGCGAACTGCAGATCCAGGTAGCCGTCGTTTATGAAACCCTCGGGCGCCCAGGGATGATGATAATAGAGCGACGGGAACGCCAGGTACGCATCCGGGAGGTACTGGACTCCCGCCAGCTGATAGATGTCTGCCTCAGGAGGATCAAGCTCATCGGGGCCGATCACCGTCGGCAGCTCCTTATTCACCCGGCGCATATCCTCGTGGCCGAGCCCTTCCCACTTCTTCGAGACCGGCCATGGGTCGGGGGCGTTCTCATCCCACGCAATGCGTGAGAATAGATCGTCGGTCTCGATGCGGATGACCGTCCTGCTTCCCTCCATCGGCGGAATCGGACGGTCTCTATCCCAGCCTCGGGAGTAGATGGCGTACTTCCCGATTCGGGTGTCATAGAATGAGGTATTGTGGTTGTCCAGGATGAAGGTCAGAAGGTTTCCCGGATGGCGTTTGAACCTCAGACCATCCGGTGAGGTCATTACGTACATGCCGCCTTCGTATTGGCTGTGGCCGACCAGTTTGAAGCGCTGATCGTCCGGAGCGGTGGGGTCCACGAAGACGCACCCCTCATTCTGGTTGCAGCCCTCGATGCTCACCAGGTTGTTGGCGGTGGAGCCGTTGAACTCTACCATGCCAAGCTCGGGTCGCTCCCAGGCGATACCGTCCCTGCTCACCGCGAACGCCAGGCACTTGATGTCCTCATCGAGCGAGATCTGGTAGTAGAAGCGGTATGCGCCTTCCCACTCAACTACGCAGAGCGCACGCGCGCCCTTAAGCTCCCAGTCTTTTTCAACCTGCAGGCACGGCCCGCGTTTCACCGGCGGATTCATCGTGAGAGTCACGCCGTCCAGCGACTCGATGTCCCGCCGGTCGAAGAAAAGCATCCTGTTGTCGTCGAAAACCATCTTTCTTCCCCTCGACTCTTGTGAACCCGGTGATTGATCAGAGTTCCTAGTGCCCGTGCAACTTGTATGGCCTAGAATCCCAGGAATGAATTCCTGGGCTACCCTCGAGCAAAACCCTCCGGGTTACGGTCCTTTTAGTCCGGGAGGACTTTGCCCGCGCGTAGCCCAGGGTTTTGAACCCTGGGCGGGAGTGCGGCGTATTAAGTTGCATAGGCGCTAGCCGCCGGGTCGTCATTCCTCTCACCACTAAGTTCCTGCAAGGTACGGGCAATCTCCTGCCTGCGGCCGATTGTCGAGAGCACCCGGGATTGACACCCGTGGACAGCATGGCTATGATTGAGGCAAGGGAGCCGGCCATGATATACGATCTCCATGGAAACCTGTACAGCACCTGCATTGACGATGACTTCGTCACCGTTCATCAGCATGGCGAGGGTAGAGACCTGACCAATCAGCAGCCGTGCGCCGCTATCCTGAGCGACGGAACGTGGATGGTGTGCTGGACTCAGGCGACTCAGGAGGCCGCGAAGAACGAGAGCGTGGTCGGCTCGGTCAGCCTCGATGGTGGAAAGGCCTGGAGCGAGGACTTCTTCATCGAGAAAGCTGAGGACGAGCGAACCGCCTCCTGGGGCATGCTCTTCGCCGTTCCCCACACTCAGCGGATCTACTGCTTCTACTGGTTGAACGAAAACGCTTTCTGGCTGCGCGACGCCGGCACGATGTACTTCCGCTGCACTGACGACAACGGCAAGACCTGGAGCGACCGCCACCGCATAGCACTCCCACGCCACGAGAAGAACGGTCTCGACATCCCCGGCGAGGAACAGCACGGCTGGAATACCGGCTTCCCGATACTGACTCCCGATGGAGCCATGCTGCTTGGCTACTCCAAGATATCCCCGCCGAGCATGACCGTGGAGAAGCCCGGCCACCACTACGGCGACCCGGATCTCTGGTACACGGAAGCCTTCTTCCTGCGATGCTCCAACGTTCTCACTGAGGATGATCCCTCAAAGCTCGAATTCACCGTCACCCCTGAGGGCGATGAGGGACTCCATGCGCCGCACAACGATGAGCCGGAGCGCCGATTCTGCCAGGAGCCCTATATGGCTGTCCTGCCCAGCGGCCGGATAATCGTCACCATGCGGACCCGAACCGGCCACCCGTACTACTCGATCAGCGGAGACAATGGGATCACCTGGAGGCAGGCTCAGCCTCTCCGCATACGACCGGGCGGCGAGAAATTGAAGCATCCGTGCGGCCCGTGCCCGGTCACATGCACGCGTGACGGGCGAGTTCTATTCTTCTTCCGCAATGACAACGCGCCGGTCGGCGCAAAGCATCTGTGCTATTGGACCAATCGTGATCCGTTTCACGTTGTCGTCGGACGGGAAATGCCCGATCTTGCGAAAGGACTGGGACCTGAGGAGGACAACGCGGGCATCTACTTCGACGCGCCTAAGGTCGTACTCTCCGGCGTGGAAGCAGACCCGAAGGAGCATCCGAACATCGCACCGAACTACCCGCGACGACATGCGCAGTATCCGCAGTTCCTCCAGTGGGGCGACCGCTTCTTCGCCGTCTACTCGAACCACAAGATGGACATCCGGGTGAAGGAGATCCCGGCGGAGATGTTCGCCGGGCATGGTTTGCCGAGCATTGACCGGACCTGCGCCCCGCCCTAAAGGACGGGTCTGGTATATGGGAGTGTAAGCCCCGTGAACGGGGCTCCTGAAGTCGGGCCGGGTGCCTTCTTACCCCGGTCGAGCCCGGTTTACCGGGCTTCCCGATCGGCGTCAGGCCGGTCCTTGAGGGCCGGGACGGAGATGGCAGGTTGAGTAGGATGGCGCCCCTAAAGGACGGGTCTGGTATAGGGGGGTGTAAGCCCCGTGAACGGGGCTCCTGAAGTCGGGCCGGGTGGCTTCTTACCCCGGTCGAGCCCGGTTCACCGGGCTTCCCGATCGGCGTCAGACCGGTCCTTGAGGGCCGGGATGGAGATGGCAGGTTGAATAAGACCTGCGCCCCGCCCTAAAGGACGGGTCTGGTATAGGGGGGGTGTAAGCCCCGTGAACGGGGCTCCTGAAGTCGGGCCGGGTGGCTTCTTACCCCGGTCGAGCCCGGTTTACCGGGCTTCCCGATCGGCGTCAGACCGGTCCTTGAGGGCCGGGCAGGAATGGAGATGGCAAGTCGAGTATGATGACATCCAAACCGAACGTCCTGTTTCTCATATCGGACCAGCACAATCCGCAC
>Ga0315294_10004567_pt1 | contig 15141 bp, 15 predicted proteins | sample YL17G13_40_MG_FD_203626 | JGI IMG/M metagenome (GOLD analysis project Ga0315294, IMG submission 203626) | Sediment microbial communities from Yellowstone Lake, YNP, Wyoming, USA - YL17G13_40 | ecosystem: Environmental > Aquatic > Freshwater > Lake > Sediment | place: USA: Wyoming | collected... | reverse complement strand
GAGCATATTCTGCTCTAATTGCAAAATCGATGAGAGTCCTCATGCACAAAATAGTATAGTATTAATAGTATATAAACATTTCGATTGATTAGTTTTTCGAAATCCTCATAAGAAAGTTTATATTTAGTTTTGGAGGATTTGTATGAGGCGCATATTGATTTTGCTTTTGATGCTGCTCACGTCGACTTCGGCCTGTGTTGGAACATAGACCTCAAATGCTGTATTCCATAAATAGCTCTTTCCAGGCAAATACGGAGAAGGAAAACGTTCCAGGAACGCTTGTGGGCAACGAAACTCCTGGCGCTCTAACGAATTTCGGCAAAGGATATCGCTTTGATAAAAACGGATGGATTTACATTCACATCGAGGGTGCGCATTATGAGCGAGGATACCAGCATGGCTACCTTGTAGCTCCGGAAATAAAGGAGATTCTGAGGAGCCTCAACTACCTTGCCTACTGGAATACAGGCAAAGACTGGAAGTTCTTCGTGGATGCCGGAGAGAAGATGTTCACGCCTCGCATAGAACAAGAGTACCTCGAAGAGATAAAAGGCATAGCGGATGGCTCCAAAGCTGCCGGAGTGAACGTCACCTGGCAGGAGATTCTGGCCTGGAATGCTTATTATGAGCTCTTTTACAGCTGGTGGCCCAATGAGATGGAAGGCAAATTCCCTTCCGAAAGAAAGGAGAAAGGCCACTGCAGCGCCTTCATAGCCACGGGCAATACCACCAAGGACGGCGACATAGTCATGGCCCACAACACCTGGGAGGACTATGAACTGGCTCAGTTCTCCAACCTGATCCTGGACATTGTGCCCGAAAAGGGACACCATATCTTCATGCAGTCCTTGCCGGGGTATATTTACAGCCACGCCGACTTCTTCCTGTCCGATGCCGGCCTTATGGGAACTGAGACGGCCATAAGCGGTTTAACCCTCTACGATCCGGAGGGCATACCCGATCCCCTTCGTTCCAGGAAGGCTATGCAGTACGCTGACAACCTGGACCAGTTTGCAGAGATCATGATCGCGGGCAACAATGGAGGCTCTGCAGACTCCTGGCTGGTTGGAGAGGCAAAGACGGGTGAAATAATGCGCCTTGAGCTGGGGCTGAAGTACTACAATGTCACCAAGAGCAAGGACGGATATTTCATCGGCTTCAATGCACCCACCGATCCGCGCATTCGCAACCTAGAGTGCTCAAACACGGGTTATGCCGATATACGACGGCATCAAGGCGCTCGTCAGGTCAGGCTAATCCAGCTCATGGAGCAATACTACGGCAAAATCGATAGTGATGTCGCCAAGATTATCCTGGCCGACCACTATGACGTCTACCTGAAGAAGATCAATCCCAGCTCGCGCACTGTGGACGGTCATTATGAGCTGGACCCCATGGAGTACGTAAGCGATCCAGGAGGAGCACTGCCATTCCAACCATCTGGTACAGTGGATGGCCTGGTGACTAACAGCGCTATGGCTGAGAACCTAAGCTTCTGGGCCAGGTGGGGAAACTCTGCGGGATTGCCCTTCAACGCCAGCAAGTTCTTGGAGGAGCATATCCAGTGGAAATACCTGGACGGGTATCTCCAAGATAGGCCCGGCCAGCCGTGGACTAAATTCGGCGCCGGAGAGCAGCCAACCGGACCTTGAGGCCAATCCATCAGGCAAGAGTTACCGCTTAACCGCCATCTTTTTTTAAGCATGAGGAATTGGGACGATAGCGAGCAAAGTTTGAACGGGGCTGAATTATGAAACTGGTTTTATTGGCAGTGCTGATATCTTCAAGCATTCTGGTAAGCGCCTGGGCAGAGGATCTGGCCATAGCTGAGCCATCGAATGATACATTGAAGACGATATTATTTGGCGTGCCTGATGTACGTCAGAGCACCAACTATTCCTGCGGAGCGGCTGCATTTCAGGCGGTATTGAACTACTGGGGCGGGCAGGATCTGCGGGAGGGAGTGATCATGGAAAAGCTCAACGCCACTTTTCAATGGGGCACATCTCCGGATGATATAGTAAGAGTAGCTCGCGATATGGGCTTTGAGGCCGAGTTTAAGGAGAATCTCACCCTGGAAGATCTGGAGGCATCCATCAAGGCAGGCGTTCCAGTAATCGTCGCAGGTCAGGCATGGAGGGATGAAGGAACTTCCTGGGCTGATGACAGGGAGGATGGCCATTATATGGTGGTCATAGGGCTTGATGAAAAGAACGTCTACCTAGAAGACCCATCTCTGCTTGGCAGCAGAGGATATATTCCGCGCCAGGAGTTTGTAGAGCGCTGGCACGATTATCGATATGCTCCGCCTTCGTATACTGCCGTCGAAAAATATATCTCTGCTGGAATATTCATTCGTGGTAAAGAGCCTGCGAAGCATCCGCTGTTCATGCACGTGGATTGAGAATCCGGGCTAAAGGGTGGGTATTAACGTACGATTCTACTTCGTAGCTTCAGCCTCGCGCGAGCAGGAAGCACATTTAATATCCCAAAGCCCTTCCCAGTATCATGATCCCTGCCGTGCTAATCGCGGGCACCCACAGCGGCGTGGGCAAGACCACAGTTACTCTGGGCCTCATGGCCGCCCTGCGCAGGCGTGGCCTGGCCGTGCAGCCCTTCAAGGTGGGCCCGGACTTCATAGATCCCTCCCACCACACGGCGATCTGCGGACGGCCCTCGCGCAACCTCGATCCCTTCATGATGGGCCTAGACGGAGTCCGCCGCTCCTTCTGCTCCGCTATCAAGGGGGCGGACGTGGCGGTCGTGGAGGGAGTGATGGGGCTTTACGATGGCATGGACGCCAGCGATGTCGGCAGCACGGCCCAGGTGGCCAAGGCCCTTGGGATTCCTGTTCTCCTGGTCATCAATGTGCACGGCATGTCCCGCAGCGCCGCGGCCATGGAGCTGGGCTTTGCCAGCTTCGATCCCGGCGTGCGTCTGGCGGGCACCATCCTCAACCGGGTAGGAAGTGAACGCCATCTTGCGATGCTGAAGGATTCTATGGGCCTGCCTGTCTTCGGGGCTTTGCCCAGAGACCGGGAGATGGAGATGAAGAGCAGGCATCTGGGCCTGGTCATGGGATTTGAGAAGGAGCACGACCCGCAAGCTCTGGCATCCTTTTTGGAAGAGCACGCCGCCATAGACGAGATCCTGAAGCTGCGCTCTGTCCCCTGCCCTGTCCAGGAAGAGATGAAAGACACAGAAAAATCCGTGAGGATAGGCATAGCCCAAGATGAAGCCTTCTGCTTTTATTATCACGAGAACTTACGCGAGCTGGAGCGCAAAGGCGCGGAGCTGGTCTTCTTCAGCCCCCTGCACGATGATCTGCCCGATGTGGATGGATTGTACATCGGCGGAGGCTATCCCGAGCTGCACGCAGCCGAGCTTGAGGCTGCTCCCGCCCGCAGGCAGGTGAAGAGGGCCTCGCTGGACGGCATGCCCATCTACGGGGAGTGCGGCGGACTCATGTACCTTGGTCGGAGTATTGAATCGGATGCGGGCAGCCATGATATGGCGGATGCCCTGCCAGGATCTACTATTATGACGAAAAAGCTTCAGGCTCTGGGCTATGTGGAGGGCGAGGTGGTGGGACCAAACCCGGCGGTGGATATGGGGAGAACCATTCGCGGGCATGAGTTCCATTACTCCCGTTTCCATAGCGATAAGGACGCCCGCTTCGCTTACAGGCTTGGCAGGGGCAAAGGAATTGTGGACGGCCAAGACGGCCTGGTAGAGAACAACACCCTGGGAGGATACCTGCACGTTCATTTTTATTCCTATGCCACAGACCGATTCATCGAGAGCTGCAAGAGCTACAAGAGGAGCTGATATCGGTGCTCTGCCTCCCTTGCATCTGAAGAATCCAGTTGCGATCTGATTATTTCCAATTTTTTTGCTTCTCGGTGATAATGAGCCGGGACTGCCCCCAAGAGATGTAGGATTTGGTCATGACTTGTTTTATATGGCGAGATATTTTTATAGTCTTTTTATTATATATTTTAGATTTTAAATCGGAATGATGCTTTAACGATTCACAAATATTTTTTCAGTACAAAATATATAACTGCGATTGGAAAAAAGCTAAAATTCAGATCCGCGTCCATATACCGCCCAAAAGCAAATGGAGTGCAAATCATGAGCAAGTAGCAAATGGACTCGTACTTCTTATCTCTCCTGATGGCTCTCTCTGGAGTAGTCTTTGCGGAGTCGGGTGTGGGCAACAATGAGACCTTCCTCGGCAACAACACCAGTGTCAACGAGAGTATCAATGAGAGCGTTAACGAGATCCTCAATCAGACCCTAAACGAGACCGCTGCGGAGGCTATAAACGAACCAGAAGAAGTAGAATCTCTTGGCTGGACAGGATTGATGCCCGCTTGGGCGGAAGGCTTGGCAGAGTTACTCTGCCAGCCTTTTTCTTGAATCATAAGGCGAAAGTCTTGATAAATCCCGTTGCTCATATTTAAAGAATTCAAAGAAATTTTTAGAAAGGCTTATATTTTTCCCAATCCCATTGGAGTGAGGTGAGTATATGAAAAAAGAGTGTGCTTTGCTACTACTAGCGGTGTTAATGACATTTTCCCCAGGGATGGTCCTGGCCGAGGATGCTCTGAACTCCACAAATGCCACCTTTGCATTGAATATCACGAACGCCACGAATGCTGCCAGCGTCGTTGCCCCCCAAGAGACCGCATCGAGGTTTATGCAGCTCTCCAATGCGACTCTGGGAACGGCCGAGGTCCTGGGGAAGAGCCTCACGGGTGGATACTCGGAGGTGACCGCGGTTGCCGACATTAATACCATATTCAGCCGCGAAGCGGGTGCAACTACTCCTTCCGTGAAGGTCGCTATCACCAATGTGAATGCCGAGGGCGACAAGTATGTGCAGATAACTAACCAGGCCGTGGGCTCCTGGGACTTCACAGGATGGATGTTGGTCTCGGCAGGAAATGCAACCTTCACCTTCCCGGAGTTTGTTCTGGATAATGGAGCATCGGTCAAGGTTCATGAGGGCAACGGCCCCGGCACCAAGACTGACCTCTATACCAACAGCACCGTGCCTCTGTGGATCGACAATGAGGTCTCGCTCCAGAATGCGGAAGGAAATACCATATCCAAATATGATATAACTGCTGCTCCCAAGGAGACTGCGTGGGTCAATCCTCTCGCTAAAAACATCCAGTACTAGACCAATCAGATCAAAGCTGCTCCATCGAGCAGCCTGAACCTTTTTTTTGGGCCCTCTATAAACTCATGTCTCTTAAACCCTCGACTTCTCAGAAAAAGCTATATTACTGAAGATTAATCCTTATCAAAGGTACTGAACCAAAGTACTTTTACCACAGGAGACAATTGAGATGAAGAACCGAATATATGCAGAAGCTATGATCTGTGCCATCCTATTCCTCTTTATAGGGGCGGTTTTGGTCCAGGGGGAGATAGACAGCGCAGAGCGCGAGATAACAATTACCAATGCCAGCTTCGTGGCTCCAAGTCCCGAGAGGGAGAACCTCAACGGGGAATGGGTGGAGATCTCCAATCAGGGAGAATCAGATGAGAACCTGGCCGGCTGGACGCTGGAAGATCGGCAGAATCACACCTACACCTTCCCGGATTTCATCCTGAAAGCAGGGGCAGCAGCCAGGATTCATACTGGAATTGGAAGTGACACATCTGAAGATCTCTACTGGAATCGGAATACTGCCGTCTGGAACAACGATGGGGATACGGCAACTTTGAAGGACGCCTCGGGAGACATTGTGTCCCGTTATCCGGAAGAGTCCAAAGGGGCATAGGCCCCTTCTCCCGGATCTCTTCCTATGATGAAGCGCAAATGAGAAATGCCATCTCGACATACTTCTCTATGGTGTATTGTGATGAATCTTGAAGAGATGTCGGATATAATGAAGACCTCCCTGGGGATCAGGGACAATATCGTGGGTGTGAGATTGTTCAAGCGCGAAGAGGACATTCCCAAGGATCTCGAATCCGTGGAGAGGCCCTTCCGATACTGCAATATGATCCAGAACGCGCGGTTGGAGGGGGACAGCTTCTTGGCACGGGCGGATTACCACGAGTGCAAGGGAGGCGCAGCCGGTCTCGGGCTGATGGAGTGCCCGGAGAACATTGCCTCAGGATCTCTGTACTTCGACAAGCTGCATAAGTGCGAGACGAAGGATGTGGGCATCAGCATTGCTGCGAGCATGCCCCGATTGCCCGCAGGCAGCACCATTGCCACCTACGTGGCGCCATTGGACAAAATGGTGATCAATCCTGATGTGGTTATATTCGTGGGAAATCCGCTGCAATCCAGGAGAATTGTGCAGGCGGTCATGTACAAAGAGGGAGGAAGGTCCACCTTCAACACCGCGGGAATTCAGTCCTTCTGCGTGGACGCTACCTCTTCGCCCTACCTGAAAGGAGAGGTGAACATATCCCTTGGCTGCGACGGATCGGCACGCAACGCGGGCCTGGATGACGAGAGCGTCGTGGTGGGCATACCCTTCGCGATGATGGAGGATATCTGCACCGTTCTGAAAGCCCACTACCAGGACTGGGATGCATTCATGAGGGGCTGGCATGAGGCAGTAAAGAAGGAGGCTAAGAGCTGAACATCCTTTTTTTGGGACTTGGGCAATTGTGCTATATTGATATCGCTCGTCACGGTTCAACGCTGGGAAATAATTATAGCTTAAAAGATTATGGTTATAATGGTGGGAATGTGTTTGAAAGAATCTTGATAGCAACCGATGGCTCCAAGCACAGCGAGAAGGCTGCCGAGAAAGGCATAGAGATGGCCAAGCTCTCCCAAGGAATGATTACTGCAGTTTATGTTGTGGATATCGGCAAAGAATATGCGTCCATTGGAGACATGAGCTTCAATGTAGCCGATGAGATCATCGAGGGAATAAGAGTCTCTCTGCGAAAGCAAGGTGAGTCAGCGACAAAGCACATAGAAGAGATGGCAAAGATTGCCGGGATTCCGGTGGAGAGAAAAGTCCTCGAAGGTCACCCCGCTAACGATATCTTAAAGCTGGCCGAAGACTCCAAGATGAATCTCATCGTCGTGGGAAGCATTGGAGTTACTGGTCTGGACAAGTTCCTTCTGGGAAGCGTGACAGAGAAAGTGGTTCGCAACTCCAAGGTGCCGGTGCTGGTGGTGCGCGCACAATGAGCCCAGGGCCGATCGCCCTCTGCTAGGCTTAGGCCTCACTATGGCCTTATCTCGGCTATTCTCCACTTGAGAAGCACTCCCTCGTCCAGCGGCTCGAAAGAGATGAGCTTCAGACGCGGAAAGGCTTTCCGAAAGCCCGATCCATCCACGAGAGTTGGTGCATCTTTTCCTCCAATGAGCAGTCCTCCCATATAGACATAAAGCTCATCGACCAGGCCGGACTGAATCAGAGACCAGTTGAGGATGGCTCCGCCTTCGACCATCAAGCGCTTCACACCTCTTTCGTAAAGCTCGGACATCAGCTCTGCAAGATCTACGCGTCCTTCACCGCATTTTATTATCTCACACCTCGAAGAGAGCCTCTCCAGTCGATCCTGCGGCGCAGAATTGGAGACGGCGACAAGACAATCCTGGCCAAGGATCTTGGCCGCGGGAGGAGTGCGAGCCAGGCTATCGGCCACGACGCGAAGAGGGTTCTCGGGCCGACCGAGATCCGATCTCTCCAGGCGCAGCCGATCCGACTTGACCCTCAGGCTGGGATCGTCCGAGAGCACGGTTCCCACTCCAATCATGATAGCGTCGCAGCTCGCGCGAAGCCCATCGACCCTCGCCATATCCTGGCTCCCTGAGATTCTCACTTGCCTGCGCTCCAGGGAGTTGATCTTGCCGTCGACGCTCATGGCGCTGTTGATGAAGACGAAAGGCCTAGGCAAAGGCTACACCTCTGAAGAGGGAATCCGGGAGAAGCTAAATAACTTCCCAGATCCTTCTAACAGAAGATGCCTCAAGCTGGTGAGATCCTGCTCTCAGGAACCATAATCTTTGGAGACGATTTCCAGGCTCTGGAAGGCTATCTCTGCATCGAAGATGGGATGATCAAGGAGATAGGGAAGGAACAAGTGGACGCTGATCTGGAGGGGATCATCTGCCCGCGCTTCGTGAACGCTCACGTTCATGTGGGAGATTCGAGCTTCAAGGATCCGCCGTTTATGCCGCTCTCTGACCTCGTCGGTCCACGGGGACTGAAAGCGCGCCTTCTGGCCCAAACGCCGCGCAGCGTTCTGCTGGAAGGCATGAGAAGAAGCCTTCAGGAGATGGTGGTCACCGGAACCTGCGCCTTCGCCGATTTTCGGGAGGGCGGCCAGGAAGGCGTGAAGATGCTCTGCGAGGCCCAGGCAGGCATGTCGCTGGTCTCCAGGATCCTGGGCAGGGCCCCGGAGGGAGGCACCAGGATCCCTGAAGGCTGCTGGGGCCTGGGAATAAGCAGCACCAGAGATCATGATCTCGATCGGCTGAAGGCAATCGTGGCCAAGGCCAGAATGGCAGGCCAGGCGGTGGCCATTCATGCCGGAGAGGCCGCCAGTGACGACATCTCCGATGCCTTAAGCCTTGACCCGGACTTTCTGGTGCATTTGAATAGGGCAACCCATGAGGATTTGAAGAAGGTGGCCAAAGCAAGCTTGCCTGTTGTGGTCTGTCCAAGGTCTAATCTGGTAACTGACGTTGGCCCGCCCAATGTGAAGAAGATGGTGGATCTGGGCATCAAGTTGGCTGTCGGAACGGACAACGTCATGCTCAACTCGCCCAACATCTTCGAGGAGATGCAGCTCCTGGTCAAGGCCCTGCTGCATGACGATAGACAGGTATTTAAGATGTGCACGCTAAATGGTGCTGAAATAATGGGAATCGATCAGAGACTTGGGTCCATCCGCGAAGGAAAAGAGGCTAGATTGATGGTCATGGACAGGAGATCCGACAACCTGTGGGGATCAATGAGCCCTTTGGCCAGCATTGTACGGAGGGCCAGGCCGTCTGATATATTGGCTGTATTTTAGGGATTATTATGTTTGAGAAGATTCTGGTTGCAACCGACGGATCAGAGCACGGGATGAAAGCTGCCAAGGCAGCCGTTGAGCTGGCTAAGCTATCGGGTGGAAAGGTAACAGCCATTTATGTAGCGGATACGAGCAGGACGGGCCATCTGCCGGATGATATGCTCATCTTCAGCATAAGAGAGCTTCTCCTCAAAGAAGGAAAAGAGGCTGTGCATCAGGTGGAGAAGCTGGCCAAGGACGCGGGCGTGAACTTCGAGATGACTGTGGCAGAAGGCAATCCCGGCAGTGAGATCATCAGCTATGCGGAGAAGTCAGGCATGGACATCATCATCATGGGCACCGTGGGACGCACCGGCCTGGACAGGTTCCTCCTGGGAAGCGTGGCCGAGAAGGTGGTCCGCAACTCCAAGATTCCAGTTTTGACAGTCCCGAGGGAGTAGACTTGAGCATCCTCGTCAAGGACGTGATGGTCCGCAGTGTGGCCTTCGTCGAGATCCCGGGCAGCAGAGATGATGTGCTGAAGACCCTGCAGGATCGCAAGGTATCGGGCGTTCCTGTTGTGAAGAAGGGCGAGGTCGTAGGGATGATAACCAGGACTGACCTCCTCGGGAACCGCGAGGAGGACCAGACGGCTCTGCTCATGTCGCGGGAGCCCGTAGTGGTGAATCCGGAGAGCAGCGTGGTAAAGGCCAGCAAACTGCTCATCGAGCACGGCATCCGAAGGCTCCCCGTGGTGGAAGGAAAGAAGCTGGTGGGCATCATCACCGTGGCCGATATCGTCCGAGTCGCGGAAGGCCTGAACATCCAGGTGAGCATCGAGCCCTACCTGGAAAAGGAGACGGTGGTGCTCTGGAGCGAGATGCCCCTGCCCGTGGCCGGGGCGATAATGGAGTTTGCCGCCGTGGAAGCCTGTCCTGTCATCGATACGAACCTGAAGCTGGCGGGCATTATCTCCGATCGAGACCTCATCAAGGCCAGCGTGATCGAGGACTCCGTGGAGAAGACTGATATGTCCGCCGATGCCGGGGAGGATGCCTGGATGTGGGATCGGGTGATGCAGACCATCAACAGGTACTACACCATCTCCAGGATCCAGTTGCGCAATATCCTGGTTCGCGAGGCCATGGTGCCGCCCATCACGGCCATAAAAAGCGCCGAAGTCAGCGAATGTGCCGCAGTCATGCACAAGAACAGGATCGACCAGATGCCCGTGGTCACTTCCAGCCAGAAGCTGATGGGGCTGCTGAAGGACAGGGATATCGTGAGGGCCCTGATCGATCACCTCGATGAGAGAGGAGCCTAAATTCTTTTGGCCAATTTTGAAATCTAGGTCTTATCATCGACCCCTCGAATCTCAAATTTTCAGGATCTTATCTCTCCAGGCATGCGCGTGCTCTGATGGCAGGACGTCGATGGCTCCGCCCTGGAAGTCGCCTTGCATCTCGCCCATCTTCTCCTCCATCCAGCCCTCGATCTCCAGGTAGCTGGACTTGAGAGCAACAGTAAAATAATTAAACAAATAATAATATAATACTTGCTAGCTCTATAAAACCACTACTATTATATCATAAGGATGTTTATTTAATACTAATAGCAAAAGATTTATTACTAAGTACGATAATCCCAGCCTCGTGGGCGAAAGTGCAAAGCCTCCTTTACCTCACCGCTCTTGCAACGCTCACTTGCCAAAGAGTCAAACGGGATGAAAGATACGCCCTGGCCAATCTGCCATTGGCCGCCATGGATTGCCGGCCTGGCCGGGGCGCTCTTCTGACACTTCAGCTCAAAGACGTACTATATCTTGTGAATGTATCTCATGCAATGATTTCATCAGACTCCGATCTTGCAGCTGCAAGACGCAATCAGAATCTATCGAGGGCCCTGCATTTCTATGGACCCCTCCTCCCTCTGGCAAGTCTTTGCTAAAAAGAACGTCTCTTTCACAGGCTCGTCCATTCTCTTCCATCCTGTGAGTCTCATTCTCCAGAATCGATCTGAAGAGGAAGTATTTCTCCACAAGAGCCCTCATCTCCTCGTCGGAGATGCAGGAGTTGCGCAGCTCCTGCTCGTAAAGGCGTACGATGTCAGCATAGATAGCCCGAACCCTCCAGTCATCCTTGCCCAGGCTGATGTCCATGTTCATCAGCTGCTTCAAGGCCTCCTCCACCTTAAACCGCACCACCTCGGTTCCGGAGGTGCTGCCGACCATTATCTTGCGCCTTCCTCCCACCAGCTCGGGAGGATATGGCTCATAGATGAAGGGATTCTTTATGACTCCCGCGGTGTGAATGCCGCTTTCGTGGGCGAAGATGTTGCCTCCCACTACTGCCTTGTTACTGGGGATTCGTATGCCTATATGCTCCTCTACGTACTCTGCGAACTCGGAGAGGCAGGAGAGATCGTACTTCTGGAAGCCTTCCACTCGTTGAACAAGGAACAGAAGAGCCTTCTCCAGCTCGGAGTTGCCTGCCCTCTCCCCCATTCCCAGGAAGGTGAGGTTCGACCAGTTGGCGCCGTGCCAGTAGCCGGCCAGGGAGTTGGCAGTTCCCAGGCCGAAGTCGTCATGAATATGGGTCTCTATGTTCCTGGCTCCAAGATCCAGCAGACGGGAGACCATCTCTGGAATGCCGTAAGGATCGCATGCATCCAGGAAGGGCACCCCGAGGCCCAGAGTGTCGCATATGCGCAGAGTGCAATGGGGATCTCTCTCCAAAATCTTGCTGACCAGGGGATAGACAAAACCAGGCAGGTCCGCTCTGGTGATGTCCTCCAAATGGGCTCTGGTCTTAAGTCCGTGATCCAGGGCGTAATCCAGAGCTTTGAGATACTTCTCCTCTGCTTCCACCCTTCCCTTCAGGCCCATCTTGGCGCGGATGTGGATATCGGAGATGGACATCAAGATGCCGGTCTCCCTGATGCCGTCCATCTTCAGCACAAGGTCGATATCCTTGAGATTGGACCTGGCCCATCCGGTCACCTCGGGCTGGGAATGTCCGCATTCCACCATGGCTCGGGCGGCCTCCTTGTCGCTCCGGGTGAAGAGGAAGATCTCCAGCTTGTCGATGCCTATCCTGTGCAGATACTCGAAGATCTTCAGCCTGTCCTTTACCTTTATCACCACACCGGGCATCTGGGCCCCATCCCGGAGCGTGGAGTCGCTGACGAACACCTCTTGTCCCAGGGGAAGCCTCAGCCTGGGAAGATCTTCATAGGATGCAAACATCTTCATCACTCGCCTCGCCTCTTCCAACCAAGCGTCTTCTTCAGTCGCATGCTTCTACGAGATCATACTCCCAGCAGGTTTCGATATCCATTGAAGCAGAAGACGACCTCGCAGAGGAGGCAAAATGCAGCAGCCTCCGGGCCTCAGAGCTTCTGTCATCTTCGGTCAGTCTCCTCCGGATGCTCTTCAGGATGGCCTCACGAGATCTGCAGAGCATATCGTACGTCGATCCCGGCAGAGAGCATATGCCGTGGTCCTGGCCGTAGCTGCATTCTGAGCATCTTCCGATAACTGCAATGCAGGGGGCACACTCCCATGCCGACATGGGCAGATCGAGGACCAGGCTGAGAAGAAATCGCAGGGAGGAGATCTCGATGTTCGAAGTCTCCTGAATCTCCCGGCTGTAAAGAAGACCGAATCTATTGGCCCTTTCGGCAATCACCTTGAGCCTTGATCGGAGAAGGCGAAAGTTCTCTTCGCCGGGAGCAAATCTGTTGTCCTGCCCCTGGAGCTGTGCCTGCAGATCGGAGTTATCCAGATAAGCCCAGGCCGCAGCCTCAAATAATGATGCGGCCAGGGAGACATCCCGGTAGGCGAAGATATCAGAGAGGCTCTTGAGCAGGGCAGCCGCCGCCAGGAGGTACCTCTGTTTGACCACCATTAAATCATAGACCGATGGTGGTCTCATCACTCCCTGGGCAAATGCTTCCACTGCCTGGCAATATTCCCTAAACACGAGGTCGAGCTCTTTCTTAATCTCATTTCCGTTGCCATTCGGGAGAATCCATTCCCGAGGAGAGCCCCACTTCATTCCCGCCATCTCATTCACCTCCCAAAATGCTTGATATTTCCTTGACCTTTTTTGGGCACCAAGAAGGAAACTGTCACTACTTTTCGTTCCAACAGGATCTTTTGTGGATCCCGGTAAAAATACGAGCACAAAGCCGGATACAGCAGGATAAATGAGATCTTCGGGAGTCATAGCAGACCAGAAGGCGAATTTAATGGCGGTGCAAGCCAAATGTTTAAATCTGTCTTGGGAATTTTGTGATGCTGTGAGACCTAAGTTCCCTGTCCCTTCTTCTGCGGCAGATCATCATATTTATCCTGCAGGGCGATTGAGCTTCTTACTCTTCGCAGTTAAGTAACCCCCCCCCCATATATTTTCAATTAATAATAGTTAATTATTCTACTTAATAGTATTTATGATATGTTCATAAATTTTCATAAAATTTCATAAAGCACAATAATACTCGCTGTTGCCAGCATCCGGCAGTGACCTACCTCGCACACATTGGACGATGAAGCTTCGGCATAATTCCAGAGCAGAAATTGCCGGGAATTTCGGTACAGACTGCTCAAATCCACAAAATTTATATCGAATTATTCTGATAATTAAACTTAGGGAGTTGTCCAGGGTGCAGGCTAGGGCTTTCGACGTGGTCCAGAGGAAGAAGCGCATAAACATGTTCAAGGCAGGAGGAGGCTGGATCTTCAAGCACTACTTTGAAGACCAGCAGACCTTTAGAGATCTGGCCGAATACTACGATAAGAGCGGCTACCGCTTTGTCTTAAAGACCCTCGGCGAGAGGAACAAGGCCCTGAAGATCCTGGAGCGAAGGGGATTCGAAGTGGCCCTGGTGGAGAACGCAAGAGGGTACATAGTCAAGCTCAGCAGGTACAGCAGATATGCTTTCCTGCTGAAGAATTCCGTGGCTCACTTCGAGACCCCGGAGTGGCGCATCTTTCTCATGAAGGACCTGGCCGCAGTTGAGGAGGCCCTGCGTCAGGGGGCGAAGCTGGTAGAGGTGGATGTCAGGTTCTGAGCGTGGATTCACCTGGGGCTGTGGATTTGGGATAAGGTTAGATCTTCCTGCCATAGCCCTTCCCTGCGGAGCGCGCCACGGTTTATGCGCATCAATGGTCAGTGGGGTGGCACTACCGACCTGATGAACAACCCTGACTGCAAGCAGAATATGCCGAGGTAGAGGAAGACCAGGAAGAAGTTGTCGCCCGTCGCATCCAGGATGTGGCCGCTGAGGGCTGGTCCGAGCGGTCCGGCGACAAAACCGTAGGCAGCAAAGGCCAGCCCAAATATAGCCCCGAAGTGCTTGAGGCCGAAGCATTCCGCTCACCAGGCGTCCCGTTCCGTTGGTGAGATTGAATGCCGTCAGGATGAGGATGGCCGACTCCAGCCCAAAGCCCCTGGACAGCCCGTAAGCTGTGGCCAGGAGGCTCATGGCGACGCCCGCCGCGCCCGCAAGGGCCCAGGTGATCCAGAGAAACCAGAAGCTTCGGGTGTGAAGGCTCTCCTGCACTGTGAGGGATCTCTTCGCTGACACAATCCCTCCCGCAGAACTCTGGGGCAGTCTTCCTGAAGATGGACTTGATAGAAAGACTGCCATCGTATGACATGATCTGGCCTTGAAATCGATGTAAAGAGCGCGTTCTTCCTTTTGTTGTTACTGACAGAGATACCGACAAAAAATGGATTACGTCGAGCCATCCTCATCGTCATCAGAAGTCGTTCCCCGACCGGCCGCCATTTGCCTTAGCGCCAGCTCTTCTCGGAGAAGGCATATAACCTCATTCAATTCCTCCTTTCTTGGAAAACAGATATGACGGTCTGTTATCTTCTCCAGCTTCTCGATAGCCTCCTCAATCTTTGACATATCCCACCTCTCAGGCCGGCTCAAAGCCGCATGGTGGTTGTGGCTGCTTCACGTATAAATTATTAAAGCCCAGATGCCCGAGCCGTTCCACCTCAGACTAAATCCTTCATTCATTAAAGACTTAAATAGGATGACCTACTAGCCTGAAACCCAGAAGCAGGTATCATATTCAGGATACCTACAATTTGAACCAGGCTGCGGTGACCATTATGGGATTGGAGATAGGTATCGAAGAGC
>Ga0315294_10004566_pt1 | contig 15142 bp, 13 predicted proteins | sample YL17G13_40_MG_FD_203626 | JGI IMG/M metagenome (GOLD analysis project Ga0315294, IMG submission 203626) | Sediment microbial communities from Yellowstone Lake, YNP, Wyoming, USA - YL17G13_40 | ecosystem: Environmental > Aquatic > Freshwater > Lake > Sediment | place: USA: Wyoming | collected... | reverse complement strand
TTATCCTCAAGACAAATCTCAATTGCTTTCTGATAACGCTCCTCGTCACCATCTCCGATGATGTCAACCGGGTTGCCATGACTCCAATGTGTCGGCAGCACCTTATTGAGTTTCTCGATCGTCTCGGGAGACAAGACTGCGAGCTTACCACCTTTCTCGATGATTGAATCCGTGGCAAGAACACCAGGTCCTCCAGCATTGGTCACAATCGCAATGTTCGGCCCCATCGGACGCGGCTGTTTCGCAAGAATCGAAGAGCAATTGAATAAATCCATGATATCCATAACACGGACAACACCAGACCTTCGGAAAGCAGCCTCATAGATGACATCTTCACCAGCAAGAGCTCCTGTATGTGACGCAGCTGCTTTTGCCCCTTCTTTGAACCGACCGGATTTAATCACAATAATCGGTTTTGCACGCGCGAACGCTTTCGTCGCACTCATGAACTTCCGTGCATCTGTAATCGACTCGATATACAGAACAATGCTTCGGGTGTGAATGTCCATCCCAAAGTAATCAATCAAATCACCGAAATCAACATCTAGCATAGAGCCAACAGAGACGAACGAACTAAAACCGACCTTTGCCGCCGCAGCCCAGTCAAGGATCGCACCACACACCGCACCACTCTGAGAAAGCAATGCAATAGACCCTTTCTCGGGCATGGAACCTGCAAATGTCGCATTCAAATTCAGGTACGGCATGATGAAACCGACACAATTTGGACCGAGTATACGCAACCCATGTTTTTTCTTCAACTCTAACAATCGCTGTTCACGTGCAACACCCTCAGGCCCGATTTCCTTAAACCCCGCAGAAATAATCAGAATACCTTTGATGCCTCGTATCCCACATTGTTCGACTACATCACAGACAACGGTTGCTGGAGTTGCAATAATCGCAAGATCAACAACCTTGGGAACTTCATTGATGGATGGATAAGCTTGTACTCCTTGCACACTTTCTCGTTTTGAATTCACTGGATAGACAACACCATCATATCCAGATCCTATCAGATTTCGGAAAATCCTGTATCCTGCTGAGCCGATGGTTTCGCTTGCGCCAATTACTGCGATACTTTTTGGTTTGAAGACTTTATCAAGATTTGCACTATTCATTGTGCTTCCCTCCATATAATGAGCTGTAGAGCACCGAAGCGAGGAAAGTTGAATCAATTATATAAGAGTATCGCCACCTCTGATTTTTCATGGAAAATAAAAGAAAAAAAGAGGGAAGATAAACGTTAAGGATGTTACGTCTTTTGTTCGGTCATGTTTTTATACGCCTTATAACGAGTAAGTGTGCTTTCCTCGAGCTGTTTATGTAACCTCGCAGCTTCCTCAGGGAATGTTTGAACAAGCGCAGCGTATCTAACTTCACCCATCAGGAAATCATGGATGGTGCCATTTGGTTGCTGGTAATCGAGCTGGAACGGGTTTTTTCCTTCGGCTCCGAGACGGGGATCATACCGATATAACGGCCAGTACCCCGATTCTACCGCACGTTTTTCTTCTTCCTGGGTTTTACCCATACCTGCCTTTATCCCATGGTTAATGCAGGGTGCGTACGCGATAATCAGCGAAGGACCATGGTACGATTCTGCTTCTTTGAGTGCTTTCATGAGTTGATTTTTATTCGCGCCCATCGCCACAGAGGCAACATAGACATATCCGTAACTCATCGCGATGAGTCCTAGGTCCTTTTTCTTGGTCTTCTTCCCAGACTCAGCAAACTTCGCGATGGATCCAACCGGTGTTGCTTTTGAGGACTGACCACCGGTATTCGAGTACAGCTCTGTGTCAAGCACTAAGATGTTGATATCTTCGTTCATCGCAAGCACGTGGTCAAGACCACCGTAGCCGATATCATACGCCCAGCCATCCCCACCAACAGCCCAGATTGATTTCTTTATCAGCATGTCACGGGATTCCCAAATCTGATTCAGCACCTCGTCGTGGTGATCTTTTTCAAGCAACGCTTTGATTTTATCGCCGAATTCTCTGGATTTATCCGCATCGTGCATGTTTTGTACCCAGCTTGTGAATGCGTCTTTTAATTCTCCTTGGTTTTTTTGAATCGCTTGGGTGATGAGATCCGCTAGTTTTGCCCGTCGTTGCGCTGTTGCAAGCATCATGCCAAAGCCGTACTCAGCGTTATCCTCGAAGAGGGAATTTGCCCAGGCTGGACCAAATCCTTTGTCATTTACGGTGAACGGCACTGAGGGGGCTGAACCTCCCCAAATCGAGGAGCACCCTGTTGCGTTTGCGATGATCATCCGGTCACCAAACAGCTGCGTTGCAACCTTGAGGTACGGTGTTTCACCACATCCGGCACATGCGCCTGAGAACTCAAGTAATGGTTTCTGGAATTGAGAGCCTTTAAGCGAATATTTGTCAAATCCACCTAAACGAGATGGAATCGTCTCCGAATAGAGCTGTAAGGGTCGTTGTTTCTCCATCTGTGTAGCAATGGGTTTCATAACCAATGCTTTTTCTTTTGCAGGACAGATATCAGCGCAGTTCCCGCAGCCCATGCAGTCTTCTGTGTAGACCTGTATTCTGAAGAGGAAGTCTCCTGCTTCTTTTCCCACTGCTTTCTTTGCGTCAAAACCTTTTGGTGCTTTGTTCAATTCCTCTTGTGTCATAAGCACAGGTCGTATGGTCGCATGTGGACAGACCATCGCGCATTGATTACACTGGATACACTTGTCAATGAGCCATTCAGGGACGTTGATAGCAACACCTCGTTTCTCAAATTGTGAGGTCCCCGCAGGGAAAATACCGGCTGGTGGGAATACACTCACCGGGAGTGTGTCTCCTTGTTGTGCAAGCATCGGCCGCATGACTTTCGTGATAAACTCTGGTTCTTTTCGTATTACTGTTTTATCAGCTGGTAGGTTTGACCACGAGGACGGATAATGGATTTCTTGGATGCCTGCTGATGCTGCGTCGACTGCTTTCCAGTTCATCTCAATAACTTCTTGTCCTTTCTTGCTATAGGTTTTTGCAATTGCGGCTTTAAGGTAGTTCATCGCGTCGTTAATCGGCAGGACATTAGACAGTTTGAAAAAAACGGTTTGCATGACCATGTTGATCCGACCACCCAGACCGATTTCTTCTGCTATTTTCACTGCGTCGATGTTGTAGAACTTCAGATGTCTTTGTGCAATTGTTTTCTTCAATGAATTCGGCAGACACGTCTCCATTTCTTCCAACGTCCAAGGTGAGTTCAGCACAAATGTTCCACCATCACGGATGCCCTCGAGGAGGTCATATTTATCAACGTAGGATGACTGATGACAGGCAATGTAATCTGCCTTGTCAACAAGATAGGTTGAGTGGATCGGATATTTTCCAAATCGGAGGTGAGACATGGTGACACCACCGGATTTCTTTGAGTCATAGGCAAAGTAGCCTTGGACATACATCGAGGTGTTGTCCCCAATGATTTTGATCGCGTCTTTGTTCGCGCCAACGGTTCCGTCAGAACCCATGCCCCAGAATTTACAGCGGATGAGTCCTTCGGGAGCGGTGTCTATCTGTTGACCTAATGGAAGCGATGTCTTGGTGACATCATCTTCAATACCAACAGTGAAGTGATTTTTTGGTTGTGTTTGTTTAAGGTTGTCGAAGACTGCTTTTGTCATGGTCGGGGTGAATTCCTTAGAGCCAAGACCGTATCTACCGCCGACGACCGGGATATCCATTTTTTTATCGTGAAGGACGGTTGTCACATCTAAGTATAACGGTTCTCCAAACGCGGTGCTTTCTTTGGTTCTATCAAGAACCGCAATCTTTTTCACTGTTTTTGGAAGGATGTTTATGAAATGATCTGCAGAGAATGGCCGGTAGAGTCGTACTTTGATTAACCCGACTTTCTCACCTTTTTTATTTAAATAGTCGACGACTTCTCCGGCAGCCTCACAGCCGGACCCCATCATGATAAGGACTCGGTCTGCATCCGATGCACCAACATAGTCGAATAAATGGTAGGATCGTCCTGTCAATTTGCTGACTTTCTGCATTTCTGCTTCGACAATAGCAGGCACAGCCAGATAGTATTTATTTGATGCTTCAGTGACTTGGAAGTAGATATCAGGATTCTGTGCGGTACCTCTCTGGTGCGGATGCTCTGGGTTGAGCGCACGTTGCCGGTGTTTTTTAATGGTATCCCAATCGACGAGTTTTGTGATATCTTCGTAGTCGATCATCTCGATTTTTTGGATCTCGTGAGAGGAACGGAATCCGTCGAAGAAATGGAGAAACGGAACACTTGCATGAAGCGTGGAAAGATGTGCGACCAATGCAAGATCCATTGCCTCCTGAACGGAATTTGATGAAAGCATGGCAAACCCGGTTGCCCGTGTCGCCATGACATCTTGATGATCACCGAAAATGGAAAGCGCTTGCCCTGCGATAGCACGACCAGTCACATGGAACACGCATGGCATCAGCTCCCCAGCAATCTTATACATGTTGGGGATCATAAGGAGTAAACCCTGAGAGGCAGTAAATGTCGTCGCACAAGCACCAGCACTCAGCGCACCATGCACCGCACCAGCTGCCCCGCCCTCTGATTGCATTTCTGATACCTTGAGGATTTGACCGAAAATGTTTTTCCGTCCGTGGGCAGCCCACGCATCAACCTCTTCACCCATCGGGGACGATGGGGTGATAGGGTAGATAGCAGCTACGTCGCTAAACGCGTACGCGACATGGGCAGCAGCAGTATTTCCATCAACACTTTTTATTATAGCTTTTTTCGTATTGTTTTTTGTTTCCATCATGGTTTGTTGTTTGGTCATGAAAAACACCTCATGAGAAGAAAATCTCATATTTTTTCATACATCGAGTCGGAGACCAACTAACCGGTATCCTGGATCGATAGATAAATATTTGGTTATCAGGAGAAGACGGGTTAGAGGCTCCAATAATCACTAAGGTAGTACTTCAGCTGCTGAACGGTGTGTTTTACTTTTTCCGGGTCTGTATCAGGTATTTCCTCTTCTTCTAAGAAATCATCGTTCTCGAGGAGTCCACAGAATATATTATAGTACGATTTAATGCAGGCGACACTATTATATCCCCCACCAAGGAGAACAAGAAGCTTCCTACAAGTCTCCTGGGAGAGCCCCGCAACACTTTTTGCCAGATGATAATACGTCTGATACGTCAGATTCAGATCAGCAAGTGGATCCGCATGATGGGTATCAACACCGGATTGATAGAGGATGATGTCTGGTTTGAATTGCCTGGTGATTGGTGGGACGATTTCTTCAAATGCTTTTAAATAGCTTGCACCACCAGTACCAGCAGGAAACGGGAGATTGACAGTATAACCTACTGCGTCATCCCTGCCGATTGTCTCAACACGCCCGGTACCAGGGTATAACGTCCGGCCATCTTGATGAAACGACAGGTTCAAGACTGTTTTATCATCAATATAGATATCCTGGGTACCGTTCCCATGATGGACATCCAGGTCAATGATCATGAATCGTTTCAATTTGTGTTTCTGTCGGAGATACTCAATGGTTATTGCGATATCGTTAAAGAAACAAAACCCTGAGGAGTGCCCCTTGCTTGCATGGTGAAAGCCACCGAGCGGGTTTACGGTTACCCCATATCCTTCAAAGAGTTTTTCACCTGCACACATACTTCCGCCAGTAGCAAGACTTGCGACCTCAAAAATCCCTTTCGGCGCAGGTGTATCCTCTGAAAGCCATCCACCGGTTTGACTGAGCTTTTTCACATGCTCCACATAAGATGGATCATGTACTTTGAGCAAGTCTGCTTCTGTCGCTTTTTTCGGGGTAAAAATCTGAAACTCAGAAAGCACGCTTTTTTCTTTAAGAAACGACATGGTGTTCTTTGGTTTATCACCAATGAGTGGATGATCTGTGCCTAGGTCATATTTGTTATAATCCTCATGATAAACAATTGCTCGTTTCATAGTGACCGTTAGGGAAATCGCACGGTATGTAAAAAGGTTCCCTTCCGTCTATAAATATTCACAATTAAGCACATATATCTGTTCAGTATTTACATCAAACACCTAATTACCTCTCTCGTGGGGGATCTCTTCAACAACACAAATACATAAATTGTGAAGAAAGGCACCTAGATTCCTATGTCATCCTGGTGACTGCCATTACCAATCTGGAAACTATAAGACGAACCGAAGGGTTAAACTCCTTAAAAAATTATTAGAGGAACTTGGGATTGATCCGAAACGAGTACGGTTTGAATACGTCTCTGCATCGGAAGGACAAAAGTTTGCAACGGTGGTCACTGAGTTTGTCGCTGAGATTAAAAAACTTGGACCAAATCCCATTATCACACATAAGAAATAGAAAAAAAATAGGGAGTGAGTTGTAGATGGCTGAGGAAAAAAAAGGAAAAGCAGAAGAAGTTGCTGAAAAAACCGGAGAGATTATAGGGAAAGGGGCAAAGAAAGGTTGGGGCGTCGTCAAAGCATTTGGAAAAGGAGTAAAAGATGCAGCCACTAAAGAAAAAGAAGAAGAAAAAAAATAAGACGACCATATAGGTCGTTTGTATTTATTCAAGAACGTGTATGTTTTTCTTCATACAAATTTCTTTGAGTTCCTTTGGCCAGACCGTGACGCTCACTTCACCAAGGTGCGCTTTTTTCAACAGGTACATATAGGTTCTTGACTGACCAATCCCTCCACCGATACTTAATGGGATTTTATTATTGAGAATCGCCTGGTGATAGGGGAGTTTTAGGAAATCTGTTTGACCAGATAACTCAAGTTGCTTTTTCAGAGTCTCTGGAGTTACCCGGATACCCATTGAGGAAAGTTCATGTCGTCGTTGTGTCACTGGGTTCCAGACGAGAATATCTCCGTTTAACCCGTAGGTTTGTTTCCCTGTTTCCTTCGAGGTATCGGTGATCCAATCGTCGTAATCAGCGGCGCGCATCTCATGAGGATACCCATCCTTCAACACTGAACCAATACCGATAATGAAGATTGCAGGGTGATCCTGAAGGATTGCGGTTTCCCGCTGCTTACGAGGCAGATCAGGGTACATTTCCAGGATTTCTTCAGCGTGGAAGAATTCAAGTTTGTCTGGAAGATTCGGAATAGTCTTGGATTCGAGGTGTGGGAATTGATCAATTACCAGGTTTTCAGCGCCTTTAATCACTTTCCAGATTTTGTTGACAGTGTCTTTGAGGTATTTGAGGTTTCTTTGGTCTTTTGTTATGACTTTCTCCCAGTCCCATTGATCCACATAGGAGCTGTGATCGTGGTCAAGGAAGTAGTCTTTCCGGACCGCACGCATATCGGTGTTCAGACCCTCACCTACGTTCATATCAAATTCTTTGAGTGCCATACGTTTCCATTTCGTTGCTGCCTGTACGACCTGTGCTTGGATCCGCTTCTGAAGACCCAGCCCACAAGGAAATTCAATCGGGGTTCGTGAACCGTCTCGGTCGAGGTAATCGTTCACCCCGCTTTCTTTATCGACAATCAGAGGAACCGTGACCATCATAAGGTTCAGTTCTTTTCCTAAGTTTTCCTCGATGTAGTATTTTGCTGAAAAAATAGCTTTCTGTGTTTCCTTTGGGGTCAGCAACGACTTATAATTTTTTGGAAGTACTTTCTCTACTTCTTTATAGGTGCTAATACCTGGCCCTGCGAGATCTGCTTTCTTATTTGACATCATATTAATCAAACCTTCTTCCTGGCAAATCAAAAGAGATATTTAAACCTTTATCATAAATATAAGAGGAAAATCAATGCGATTTTTATAAAAAGAGAGGCGTGAGATGGAAACCCTACTGTTTCACTTGCTCCGCTATCGAGACAACTGTGACGTTCACAACTAATCGTTTCCCTGCCAGCTGATGATTTAAATCCAACGTAAACGTCTGTTCATCTATTGCGACAATCGTACCAACAAAAGATTTCCCGGTGGGCGCATCAATCTTTATGCGCGAGCCAACCTCCAGTTTCACCTCAGGTTTAAACACCGTCTTTGGCACCTTAATGACCAGGTCATCCATATGAGGACCGAACGCATCATCAGGTTCCAGCGTCACGACCTTTGATTCTCCCTCCGCCATATCCTGTAATACTTTCTCAATTGCAGGAAAAAACTTCCCTTCTCCAACCACAATCTCAATGAGGTTCTCTGTATTATTCTTATAACAAAGTTCACCAGTTTCTAATTTCGCCTCACATAAAATCTGAACCTTATCCCCTTCCTTAATACCCGTCATAGTCTCTCTGTCCGTACACTCATCCCAACAAACAAAAAAAACACACTACTCGGGGCATTGGTGCATCAATTTCATCCGTAGGACACAAGTTCCTATCGCATCACGGTACTTAAATATTTTTGTCTTCATCAGGATTAGAGCGGGCATAAACCTGTTGGACAGCCTCCCGCATAGTCGGTCGTGATCACGATCGGTTTTCCCGTACCAAGATACAAGACTTGTTCAGGTTTACTGCCGTACCGGTAAACCGTGATCCCTTTACATTTCAACTTCCAAGCAAGCAGATAAATATTTCTCACGTCTTGCATCGTGGAATCCTTTGGGAGATTCACGGTCTTACTGACTGCATTATCGACATGTCGTTGGAACGCAGCTTGCATCCGGACATGAAACTCTGGTGAAATATCAAGCGAGGTTACAAAGATTTTTTTCAGATCTGCAGGAAGTTTGATGTCCTGTATGTTCCCGGTTTTTGAAATCTTTCGAATCAACTCATCTGAATACAGGTCACGTCGGATCAACTCCCGTTTGAAGGTCTCGTTTATCTCGGGTAATTGTTTGCCTTCCATTACCCGCCGAAGGAACGCTAACGCAAACACAGGTTCAATACCCGAGGAACAACCGGCAACGATACTGATAGTCCCTGTAGGTGCGACCGTGATACAGGTCGCGTTTCTCATCGCAGGATATTGCTGGCACCAGGTGCTTTGTTCGAAATTCGTAAACGACCCACGCGTTCTTCCAAGCTCCATTGATTTTTCTTGTGCTTCTTTTGCAATAAACGTGATGAGCCTCTCACCAAGCCGCAACGCATCCTTGCTATCATAAGGTATCTTAAGCAGGAACAAGAGATCAGCAAACCCCATCACACCGAGACCGATTTTCCGATGCGCTTTCGTGATCTTCTCTGTTTCTTTCAACGGATAGTTATTCGCATCAATGACGTTATCTAAAAAATGAACCGAAAGTCGTGTGGTCGCCCGAAGTTTCTTCCAATCAATTTTCCCGTTTTTCACGATTTTTACGAGATTGATGCTTCCCAGATTACATGACTCGTACGCTAGCAACGGGACCTCACCACACGGGTTTGTCGCCTCAATTTCACCAACATTCTTCAAAGGATGTCTCCGGTTAATCTCATCAATGAACAAAAACCCAGGATCCCCGGTCGCCCATGCGTTCTTGACAATCATATCAAACAAGGCTGCTGCATTGATCTTCCGAACAATCTTTCCACCTTTTACGCTTCGTAAGGTGAGTGTTTCGCCTTTCAACGCCTTCCGCATGAACACATCAGTCGCAGCAACCGAGATATTGAAATTCGTGAGCCGTTTCCCTGATTTCGCGGTCACAAACTCAGCGATATCAGGATGTAAACAGGAGAGGATACCGATGTTTGCCCCACGACGTTTCCCTCCTTGTTTGATCACCTCTGTTGTACTATCATAGATACGAATGAACGAGATAGGACCACTCGCGACACCCTTGGTGCTTTTCACAATCGCTCCTTTCTCCCGCAGACGACTAAAACTAAAACCAGTTCCACCACCGGACTGCTGAATCAACGCCATATTCTTTAGGGTCGTGAAAATACCCTCAAGACTATCCTCAATCGGTAGAACAAAACACGCAGACAATTGCCCGAGTTTGGTTCCCGCGTTCATCAATGTCGGTGAGTTCGGAAGAAATTCAAGGTTACACATCGCAGTGAAAAAATCCTCTTCGGTTTTCTTCGAGTTAATTCTATATTTTTTATCGACAGCAGCGATTGCTTTTGCGACCCGTCGGAACATTTGCGTTGGTGTTTCAATGATATTGCCATCTTCATCTTTCAAGAGGTACCGCTCTTCAAGCACTTTGAGGGCATTGACCTCAAGTTTCAGATCATCCCGTATTTTGAAATACTGCTTGATTTCACGGGCGATACCACGGGAGCGTCGATATAACGAATAGGCTTTATACACTCGTTCTTCTCGTTGCTCAAGGACCTCTTCAACGATATCTTGAATCTGTTCAATATCGGGGATACCATCCGAGAAAGTTGATTTTTTATCTTGGAGGGAATCAACAATTTCTTTGGTGAGGATTTCAGCTTTTTTTCTGTTTTTCATATCTAAAGCAAGCATTGCCTTCTGAATAGCAACCGTAATTTTTTCAGCATTAAAAGCAACAAGCTCCCCGGTTCGCTTTCGAACAGTAGTAATCGTCATAGTTTCTAATCATTGTTAGGTTATAAAAACATATTTAACGAAAAGAAGGAATGATTACGAATGATGGTTACGATGTACATCCTGCAAACCGTTCGTAAGCGCTTCTAACCCGCTCTGCAAAGTTTCCTTATCGCCACCAAATGATAATCGAATAAAACCTTCCGAATTGAAGTACGCACCAGGGTTTACCAATATCTTCTGTGCCTCAAATAAGTGTTTACAGAGAACCACAGAAGGAACATTTAGGGAATATTTCGGGAAACACACAATACCACCATCAGGTTCCACCCACTTCAATAAATCCTTATGTTGCGTCATCCATTTCTTCACAACAACACGGTTTGTTGTCGCGTGTTTCTGAAATCGTTTTATGACTCCATCACGAGCATTTTTAAGCAGATGAGCAGTCATAATCTCGGAGATAGATGACGACGCGCCCGTTGTATGTGCTTTCATGCGTTGACATTGTACTCCTATCCCTTCTGGTGCGATGATCCATCCGGTATGGGGTCCTCCGAGACCGTAGATCTTCGTTGCACTTGATGTCACCAGAACATTCGGTATCCCAAAACAGGAGGGTTTTTTTGAATAGGAGCCATCAAGAAAGATTTCATCGACCAGGACATACGCACCATGTTCTTTTGCGATCTCAGCAATAGTTTTGATTGTTTGTTGATTCGTTAAGACGCCACTGGGGTTGTGAAGGTTAGTGAGTACAACCAGCTTGGTTTTTTCTGTGATAAGGCTCTTAAGTGTTTCACTATCAACTCTGAACTTGTTTTCAAATTTTCTCGGCCAGTTGATTCGTCGAGCACCAAGCATCTCCGGGGTCAGCCACATCGGTTGATATCCTGGCTGTTCGATAATGAACTCATCTCCTTGAGAAAGGAGGGAGGAGAACACAAGGAAGTTCGCTTCAGACGCTCCAGTGGTCGTTACGATATTGTCTGGTGTGCAGTTGTACATCACACTCAGAGTTTCTTTTAGCTCGTGAGCGCCGTATTGTGCGTTTGAACCAAGATCGAAATTTTTTGGAAGTGTAAAATCAGTATATTTTTGATATTCTTCCACGGTTAACCCATAAATGTTGCTGAATGCGAGATTATAAGTGGCATTGGGAGCGTTCTGGAGCAACCATTCAAACAGGTCGATACGGGGAGCATGCATGACTAAAAGCATTGGGTATGAAGTATATTATTGTATGGAGGAAAAAGAAAAATAAAACGGAGGGATCCAAATAATAAGTTCCTACTACTTATGGCTGTTTAGCATCTAGCAGATCATAGAGATTGAAATAATGGGGTTCTGTCCTGAATGCCATTTGGTCATGGGTTGCGAAACTGACGACCATATCACCGGTATCGGGGCACGCGGTCCATTGGTTCCATGCCTCTGCCATCCCAGTGCCTTTTCCCAAGATTTCAATCAACCGTAAAAGAGGAAAATCCTGTGCACGATACCCGTTTTGCAATACCGCCATGGTTTCATTCAGATTCAGGGTGCCCCAGGATGCATTTATTTCATTGCTCACGGATGAGTATAATTGGTACACCGCGAAAAACGGACAATTGGTTTTTTTATAGAGGAGCAGGTTGAGAAATCCGATGAACCCAGTAGGGTCGTAGCGTTTTCGTTGAGTTTCTGCGATGGTCGTTTCAAGAAACACATTGGTTCGTCGTACCACATGATCAAAGCCCCAAAAAGGAGGTGTGGATTCGACAGAGTCATCATAGGTGCCAACGTAGGTATGGTTCGCTGTTTGTTCAACGATGAAACCTTCTGGTGGACTTGCTTGCGAGATGATAAAATTGAATCCATGTGTCCGATTCGTATTTACTATGCTTATAGCGTCCTCAGCGGTTGTCGCGTAATCAAGGACTTGTTGAACCCGGAAATGGTACGGATTTCCCTGGAAGGTTTGGTCTTTACTCCAGCAGATTTGAATACCAAGAGCAATCCCATGCCCATTGATGCCACCACCGGTGTGAAACGAACCAGCGATGGAAGGACAAAGCGAGGCAGACCCATTGGTTGGTTTCCGGACGACAAGCACAGTATTTTCATGAGCATACCTCCCGGTCACCGGATCTTGAATGGTTGAGGGTAAATCAAAACTCCGAGCGTGATACAATTTTCCATCAATGGTAGCAGGACCCCACGCGGCGATGCCGTAACACCCATGATCCGCATATTCGATCGCTGCAATCGACACCGCGATATCGTTAAATGAAATGTTTGCGCCATCAGCAATCCCTTGTAACTCGTCTTTGTATTCCTGCGGAACATACACATTCATAGTGTCCCACATAGCTAAGAGCGCATCGTATGAGATAGAAGTGTTTGCAAAGTGCAAAAACGCACGAATATTTTCCTGAACTTTTTCTTGCAGTAGGTACCCATGTTGGTATCCCATTTGATAATTTGATCCATTCACATGAAGTATCGTGACGTTCTCTCGTTCCTCAAGCCATCCTCCGTCTAATAAATCAGCACGAGACGGACTCTGTGCATTTGACCGAGTGTGGTTAAGAGGATTTCCTTGTGCGATAGGAAGCGTGAGTACAAGACAAATCAAAACAATCCATAGTTTTCTCATGTGATGATTCCTCCATTCCTACAATAGAGGAATATCTTTATAAAAATGTTGGTGTGAGCCTCTCTCTGTTATTAAGGACGTTTGTTATCTCTTTTTACCAAGATACTGACTGATTCTTTCTATTCCTTCGGTGATATGATCATGATCGTAGCAAAGGGGACCATAGGAGAGACGCAGTCCATGTTCCATGTTAGGACCAAGTCCCATCCCACGAATCAATCGTTCCTCCGCCAGCTTCATGATCGTCTGAATCGGAGACAGCCCTTGAAACTCTTGCTCCACCAGACAAGAAAGACGAATCTTTTTCTTACAATGAACACAAAAAACTATCCATCATACAAAAGAACTACATTTCATTAATCTTTCGAAAAATAAGGGACCGAAGATTTATTCCACACCTTTCATATCATCTTCTATCAGTTTGTCGAGTTCCTTGTCAACCCCTTGCTCATGCGCGATCTTCTGCATGTCTGCGATAATGTTCTCCCAGATTACTTGCTGGGCGAGTGCGTAATCCCAAAGATCCAGGCGTTTCGGCCCGTCACCTTTCTTGAAATCTTCTATGAACTCCTTTTTATCGTCCTCATTCATGGGTGCTCACATCAATTATTCTTCTTCCATTACTTTTCCTTTCTGCGGGTTTGCTGCTTGTGCGATCATGGAGATTTCTGCGAGAGCTTCTTCCCAGAGTGCTTCTTGCTCGACTGCGAAGTACCACATGTCCAGCTTTTTTATAATATCTGCTTTTTTGAAATCGTCAAGAAACATCTTTATGTCTTCTTCTTTCACGATGAATCCCTACTAGCAATACGGAAATAGCAATGACATATATATTTCTTTATTGCTTTGCCGAACAATAGGCTTAATTTGTCCTTTATAAAGGAGCCCAATACTGTTGCCCCTCAAGGTATTTTTATCTAACCAAAAAGATTATATTCACTAAATGGGGTTCTGTGTAACAGAGAGTTGGGAATTTAGCGTTGGGAAAAAAGGGTTGGTGACTAAATTAAGGTCTGTTTTCCTCAATATACTTAAAATATCTGTTCTCCCAAGGATTATCTTCTCTGAAAGAATATTTTTCATGTCCAAAAACATGAATTTCATCTGGTGTTTTTCTTTGTTGTCTTAACTGTAATACATCATTGAGGACGTTTTCATGAATTGGTTTTTTCCTTTCATTTCCTCTGTTATCACCTTGTATAATTTCATCATAGACATATGCAATAACTTTTCCTTTTATTGCTCTAACTATTTTTTTTCTCTCTACGCTTTCTATACTCATAGGAATACCAATAAAAATTAAAGAAAAAAAGGATATAAACTTAACTGATTGGTAGTGTGTAACGGAGTAGGGAGAAATATGATGTGTTTCTCCTTTAAATTAATAAATAAGAAAGTATTTAACACCAATAGTAATTCTAACTCTGATAACATGGAACTAAAATTACAAGATATATGTACAAACGAATTACGAAATTAATCCAATTATCAAAAGATTTTAAATATGAAAAATGTGGAGAAATATCTAACTATTTAGCTTATACTTCATTGATTTTTCAATCAAAATTATTAACATTTATCAGTGAATTTTTAATATATATGTTTGAAAATTTAGAATTTGCAGAAATAAAAAAGGAAGATAAAGATTCAAAAACAATCAACAAAGAAGTAATAAATTTCCTCGAAGAGTTAAAGAAAATTGACATTATTAAAATTGACGATAAAAACAAAATAATTGAATTAATGATGGATATAAGATATAAAGTAAGCAAATTTCAAGTTAATACGGAAACAACAGATAAGTCATTATTGAAATAATATTATGAGAAAAAAACAATTAACCTTGGACGACATTATTTCATTATACAGAGAACAATATAGAGAATCTTTTAAAGAAAAAGGAAGATTATCATCAGATGAAAAAGAAAGATTACGATATTGGATGGCATTATATAAAATTCATAAAGATATTGAAGGAATGAAACCAATTGTTATGGGTGGTTACCCAAAATTTTTATATCATGCTTTAACTCCTTTTTACAATATTATCGCATATATTTTCATCCTTGTTGGAATCTCTTTAGTTTTA
>Ga0315294_10004565_pt1 | contig 15142 bp, 14 predicted proteins | sample YL17G13_40_MG_FD_203626 | JGI IMG/M metagenome (GOLD analysis project Ga0315294, IMG submission 203626) | Sediment microbial communities from Yellowstone Lake, YNP, Wyoming, USA - YL17G13_40 | ecosystem: Environmental > Aquatic > Freshwater > Lake > Sediment | place: USA: Wyoming | collected... | reverse complement strand
TGACAAAGCGAAAGAGTTGGGGCTGCAGCATAGCTGTGACCTCGGCTGAAATGGAGTTCGCAAACAAAACCCCATTCTTGCCCGGGGTCACAGCACCTCTTGGTCGATCAAAGTGGGTAACGGTGAGCGCCGCGGGTGCTTGACGAGGCCGGCCCCCTGTGCTAAAATCCGGGCGCATGTGGGCCTCGGCCCACATGTTTCGTCTGGTGCGGCGCAGGCCCCTTTGTGGGCAGGGTAGCTCAGTGGTAGAGCAGGTGAATCATAATCACTTGGTCGGGGGTTCGAATCCCTCCCCTGCCACCAGGCAACCCGGCGGCCGCAGTGTGGAGCGGTAGCTCAGTTGGTAGAGCACGGGACTGAAAATCCCGGTGTCGTCAGTTCGATTCTGACCCGCTCCACCACCCTCCCTGGGTAGGGGCGTAGCTCAGCTGGTAGAGCAGCGGTCTCCAAAACCGCAGGCCGCAGGTTCGAGTCCTGTCGCCCCTGCCATTCCCACCCCGCCACCCGTGTGACTATGCGGATTTGCCGGCAGGCGTCATCCCTCACCGTCCCCTGGCAACCCTGGTCAGGCCAGCCCATTCCCCAGGAGGCAGGGGAATCGCCAGGAAAGGGGAATGGGCTGGACATGGAGACCGAAGCCGGGGGTAGGGAGCGCCCGCGGCCCAACGCCCTATCAGCTACAGTTGCCATCTGCACCCACAATCGTGCCGCGCTGCTGGGCGAAACGCTAACCACGCTGGCCCATGCCGGCAGAAGGCATGCGGGCCCGGTAGAGGTGCTGGTGGTTGACGATCATTGTACAGACGGCACCTGCGAGAGGGTGCAAGTTTTCGCCCAGGCCCACCCCGATATCGAGCTCCGGCTGCTTCGTTCGCCCACACCCGGCCTATCGCACGCCCGCAACACCGCGCTGGCAGCGGCCCGAGGGGAGGTGATCTGCTTTCTGGATGACGACGTGCTGGTGCCAGAGGCATGGCTGGATGAGCTGCTGTCAGGCCTCTCTCTGGGAGCGAACGTGGGTGCGGTGGCCGGCCGGGTGCAATTGCTGTGGCCCTCCCAGCCCCGGCCACGCTGGCTGGAGGAGCGGCATGAGAGCCTGCTCAGCAAGTGGGAGTGGGGCGAGAAGAGCTGTTTACTGCCCTTCCCCGGTTTCGTAGGCTGCAACTTCGCCCTCCGCCGGGAGGCAGCGGCCAGCGTTGGCCAGTTCACCACCAACCTGGGCCGGGTGGGGGCCTGCCTGCTCAGCGGCGAGGATATTGATTATGCGAGCCGGCTAGCCCAGGCCGGGTATGCCATTGCCTATTCGGCCACCGGCTACGTGTACCACCGGGTAATGCCCGAGCGCATGACTCTCGGCTGGCTACTGAGGCGCAGCTTCTGGGGAGGCGTCACTGAGTATCTGGTGTCCGCCAGGGAGCTACTTTCGCCGCAGTGGCTGCAGCCATGGTACCCCCTGTTCAGGCTGCGCAAGCTGATTTGGTCATCCTTGCGAGCATTGCTTGCCCCACTTGCGTTCAGCCGCAAACGCCTGGTAAGGGCCTGGTTGCGCCAGGCCAAGGTGCTGGGCCTGCTGTATGGCTGGTGGCTGGAAAGGCGGGGGCGCGGATGAGCGCGCACGCCGGGCCGGCCGGCCCGGAGCTGGTAAGCGTGGTGATCTGCACCCACAACCGGGCCCAGATGCTCTCCGAGGTGTTGGGCATGCTGCTCCCAGCCCTGCAGGAATACGGCCAGCCGGCGGAAGTGCTGGTGGTGAATAACGCCTCCACGGACGACACCGAGGCGGCGGTGAAGCGCTTCGGCGAGCAGCATCCGGAGATCCCGCTGCGGCTCTACACCGAGCCCAGGCTGGGCGTAGCGCACGCGCGCAACGCGGGGCTGCGCCAGTGCCGCGGGGAGCTGGTATGCTTCGTCGAGGATGACGTCATCGTGCGCCCCGAGTGGCTGAGGGAGCTGATCACCACCTACCGACGCTGCCGGGAGGAGGCCCGGGTGGGAGCAGTGGGCGGCCAGATCAAGCTGGCCTGGCCGGACTGCCCCAAGCCGGTGTGGTTTGACGACCGCTGTGTGAATGCCTTGGGCCGCTACTACTTCGGCGACGCTGACCGCATGCTGCCCACAGGAACGGAGCTCTACACCGGCAACTGCCTGCTCACCCGGGAGGCGATCAGCCGGGTGGGCGATTTCAACGTCAGCCTGGGTCGGGTGGGCCGCTCTCTGCTGGGGGGGGAGGATACGGACTACGGGTTCCGGCTCTGGGGGTCCGGGTTCGTGATGGCCTATTCAGCTGCGGGCTATGTCTCACACCGGGTGCCTCCCGAGCGGCTCACCGTGGGGTGGCATGCCCGTCGGGCCTTCTGGGGCGGGGTAACCGCACGGTTCATGGGGCACCGGCTCCAGGCCCACCCCCTCTTCAACCTACTGGAAGCGATGCGGCTGTGCATCTCCACGCTGCTGGCGCTGGTCACCTTCAACCCCAGACGGGCGGTCTTCCGTTGCATGCGCATACTGGAATGTGTTGGCGCAGCATACGGCTGGTATCTGCAGCGCAAGCGCAGGGCTGTCTCGGCTGAGTTACCCGGCGATTGACCCCCGGCCGCTCCTGTGCTAAGTTTGCGGCAGCCTGCGCCCCGGAGGCGCCCGTGCAGAAGATCAGCGTGCTCATCCCGACCTACAATGAGGCGGCCAACATCGCCGACTGCCTGGAAAGCGTGCGCTGGGCCGACCAGGTCATGGTGGTGGACTCCTTCAGCAGCGACGACACGGTCAATATCGCCCGCCGCTGGACCGACTGCGTCCTGCAGCATCCCTATGAGGGCCCTGCCGCCCAGAAAAACTGGGCCCTCCCCCAGGCCGCCCATCCCTGGGTGCTGATCGTGGACGCCGACGAGCGCATCCCGGAGCCCCTGGCGCAGGAAATCCGCCAGGTGCTGGCCCAGGACGGCCCCTGCGACGGCTACTGGATCCGCCGCCGCAACCTCTTCCTGGGCCGGGAGATCCGGGCCTCCGGCTGGCAGCACGACCGGGTGCTGCGCCTCTTCCGCCGGGACCGGGGGCGTTACCAGCCCCAGCAGGTGCACGAAAGCCTGCTGGTGGAGGGCCAGGTAAGCACCCTGCGCCATCCCATGCTCCACCACTCCTACCGGGACCTGCATGCCCAGTTTGCCAAGACCTGGCGCTACTCCGGCTGGGGAGCGCAGGAGGCCCGCAAGCAGGGCCGGCGGCCGCGCTGGTGGCGGCTGGCCCTGGAGCCGGGGCTGGTGTTCTGGCAGGGGCTGCTGCTGCGGGGCGGCTGGCGCGACGGCATGCATGGCCTGGTGATCTGCGGCTTCCGGGCAGTGGGCGTGTTCACCAAGTACGCCCGGCTCTGGGAAATGGAGCTGCAGGGCAGCCAGGAGCCAATGGGCCCCCGCCACCTCGACCCCCCGGAGGGCTGACCGGGCCTTTGTGCAGGCCAGCCCACAAGCGGCCGCAGCCAGCGCATGCGCCGCCAGGCCTGGCCCCCGTCCCCAACGAACTGCGGGCCGCTGCCAGCAGTTGGCGGCAGGTAAGCGGGCAGGCGGCGCCGTAACTTGCTGTTGACGCCAGTGAGGGGGTGGCATGTCCGGCCTACCCGAGCTCTCCATCGTCATCGTCAACTGGAACACGCGGGACCTGCTGCGCGACTGCCTGGACAGCCTGTACTCGGCCCCTTGCCAGACCAGGTTCGACACCTGGGTGGTGGACAACGGCTCCCAGGACGGCAGCGCCCAGATGGTGCGGGCCGACTTCCCGCAGGTGCAGCTGATCGCCAGCCCGGAGAACGTGGGCTATGCGCGGGCCAACAACCTGGGCATGCGCCAGTGCCAGGGGAGCACGGTGCTCCTGCTCAACAGCGACACCGTGGTGGAGCCCAAGGTGCTGGATGTCACCATGGGCAAGCTCTGGAGCCGGCCGGCCATCGGCGCCCTGGGCTGCCAACTCACCGGCACTGACGGCAAGCCCCAAGGCTCCTACGATACCCGCTACCCAGCCAAGGGCCCGGTGATCGGCGAGCGCGGCGTGGAGGACGAGGAGGGCCTGATCAACTGCGCCTACGTCTGGGGCGCCTACCTGATGGTGAAGCGGGCGGTGATTGACCAGGTGGGTGTGCTCGACGAGCACTTTTTCATGTTCTATGAGGACGTTGACTGGTGCTGGCGGATGACGGAGGCTGGCTGGCAGGTGGTTCACTACCCCCATTGCGAGATCAAGCACCTCTCCCGGGCCAGCTGTAAGCAGGCCGACCCTGGGCAGATCAGCTACTGGCTGTGCTACAGCGAGTACCTGCTTTACCGCAAGCACCATGACGACGAGGCGCGGTGGCTGCGCCGCCGCCTGGTGCAGCACACCGCCTCCGCCTGGCAATACCGGGTGCTCAGCCTCTGCCTGCCCCGGCTCCGGCCCAAGCTGGTGCGGCACCAGGCCTACGCCCAGGCCTTAAGGAGCGTGGGGGCGCACATTATCCGGCCTATCGTCCCCGGCGGCCCGGCGGCGCCTCCCGCGGAGGGCAGGGCAGTTGGCGGAGAATAAGTCGCGCCTGCAGCAGCGAGCCAGGGAGATCATCGTCAGGCTGCGGGAAGAGCGGCCGGGCGCCACCACCGAGCTGCACTGGCGCAACCCCCTGGAGCTGCTGGTGGCCACCATCCTCTCCGCCCAGACCACCGACGTCAAAGTGAATGAGATCACGCCCCAGCTCTTCGCCCGCTACCCCAGGGCCGCCGACTGGGCCCAGGCCGACCCCAGCGCGCTGGAGCAGCAGATCCGGCCCCTGGGCTTCTTCCGCAACAAGACCCGGGCTCTGGTGGGCATGGGCCGGGTCCTGGAGGAGCGGTTCGGGGGGCAGGTGCCGGGGAGCATGGAGCAACTGCTGCAGGTGCCCGGAGCGGCCCGCAAGACCGCCAACGTGGTGCTCGCCTATGGCTTCGGGGTGGCGGAAGGCATCATCGTGGACACCCACGTGAAGCGGGTGGCCTACCGCCTGGGGATCACCCGGGAGACCAAGAATACCGACAAGATCGAGCAAGACCTGATGGCCCTGCTCCCTCGCTCCGATTGGATTGCGGCCGGCACCCTGCTGGTGCTGCACGGGCGCCACCTTTGCGTGGCCGGCCGCCCCTACTGCAGCCGCTGTCCGGTCGCCGACCTCTGCCCCCGCCGGGGTGTCACCAACCCCCGCTGAGGGGGCTTAGGCGCGGTCCTCCTCAAATGCGGTGACCCCCAGCAGCCGGGCGAGCTGCAGCAGGGGCCGGCGCCATTCGCCATACACGGTGACGCGGTGCCAGCCCATCTCCCAGTTGGCCAGCACTCGCTCCGCGGGCACCCGGGCCGCGAGCTTGGTGCGGCAGGCCTTGGGCTCGTCCACGTTGCGGGTGGTGACGCCGGTATGGATCACCATGCGCTTGCCAAAGGGGTCCATCTCCAGGGTGGTCACCGCCTGCTGCAGGGGCATCAGGGACTGCACCACCGCCCCCTTGCCATCCTCGGCGTGCGAGCGGATAAGGTAGGGATTGGCCGGGCCTGCCGGGCCAAAGACGCGGTTGCTCGCCACGCAATGGGCGTAGATAATCTCGCTGCGGGCAGTGTCTATCACCGGGTCCGACACGTAGGCCGGGCGGCCGGCCAGGTAGCGCAGCATGAGCTGGGTGCAGGTGGAGGCCAGGTCGCACTCACACACCCCGGTGCCGCCCTCGTTATTCATCTGGAAGAAGGAGAGGCACGGATAGGCGGTCGCCCGGCCGGAATAGAACATGCCCAGGCAGTCCATGGTGACCGCGTCGGCCCGCCGGTCGGCAGCCGCCCGCAGCAGGGCCAGGTGCATGCGCCCGGACTTGATCACCTCCGCCCGGGTGGGCTCCACCATGCGCCGCGCCTGGCCGATCCACAGGTCAGCCCAGGCGGCCGCCCGCGCCTCGTCCGTGCGATCGTAACAGGCGGCCAGCTCCTTGGCGGTGAGCCGCACCACCTGGGTGCCCAGGAACTGCTTGATGCGGTCGCAGGGCCCCGCCAGGTCGGCATCGGTGACCGCCATGATGCAGGACTCCTTCATCGCCCGGATCACCGGGAAGAGGTTGACCGCCGCCGCCACGTCCCGGAAGTCGGAGGAGCACACGGTAACCACGGGCAGCTTCTCCCGCACCGCCGCCCCGCCATTGATCAGGGTCTCGCCCGATCCTGCAAACAGGTCGTCCACCAGCACCACGGGCTTGCCCGAGCGCATCAGCACCTCTGGTGCCCCAGTCCAGATACCCAGGTCATAGACCACGTAGCCGTCCAGGTCGCCGCCCGCCTTGACGATCGCCTCCGCCTCCGCCTTGCTGTGGGCACTCTTGGTGGCAAACTCCACCTGCGGGCAGGCCGCCGCCAGCCGGGCGGCCAGGTCCCGGGCCCGGCCCGCGTAGTCGTAGTCCTTCATGGGCCAGGTGGGAGAGCCGGAGGGAATGTGGCTGAAGACCAGGGTCACCTTGGCCTTGCCCTTGGGGTAGATGGGCACCCGAGGCAGGCGGCTGGCCGGGAAGGCGGCGAGCGCCGGCCGCGCCAGCGGCAGCAGCATCGACCCCGCCACGCCTCCCGCCGCCAGCAAGAACTGGCGCCTGGTAAACCGGTTAGGCCCCCTTCTGTGGGACTCGCACTGCCGCTCGCACTCCGCCATGGCCGGCCACCTCCCCTGTTGGGCTCGCCGAGAACCGGTAAAGAGTTCGCAGCCAGGGGCCGGAAATCCTGCGCCTGCTCCGGGGGCTGCGCGCAGGAATGGCGCGGCGGCGGCCAGAAGAGAGGAGCCGCTGACCAGAGGAGGTGCCATGCGCGCGCATGCTCTCACCGTGACCGAGGCGCTCTTCCCCAGCCGCAGCCTGGCCCGGGAGGGGGCGCTGGTGGGGGGATTTGTCGCCCTCACGGCCTTGCTGGCGCAGGTGGCTGTGCCCCTGCCCTTCTCGCCCGTGCCCCTCACCGGCCAGACCTTTGCCGTGCTGCTGTGCGGGGCTGCCTTGGGCCGGCGGCGGGGGGCCCTGGCGCAGGCGGCGTACGTGGGCCTGGGAGGTGCCGGCCTGCCCATCTTCTCCCGGGGCGGTCACGGGCTGAACGTGGCCACCGCGGGTTACCTGCTGGGGTTTGTGGCGGCGGCCTACCTGGTGGGCTGGCTGGTGGAGCGGGGTTGGGACCGGCGGCCAGGAGCCGCCGCCCTGGCCATGGCCGCCGGGAACCTGGTGATCTATGCTTGCGGCCTGGCCTGGCTGTGGCTGTGCACCGGGGCGCCGCTGGGGCGGCTGCTGCTGATGGGGGCCGTGCCTTTCCTGCCCGGGGACGCCGCCAAGATCGCCCTCGCCTCCGCCCTGCTGCCCGGAGCATGGGCGTTGGTGCGGCACCGGGAGAGGGGATAGCCCCTCGTCACACCACCTGAGCCGAGGTGCCTGGTGCAAGGTCGCCGCAGCGTGGCGCCAGCCTTGACCATCGGGGGTGGGGCGTGTATGTTGGGGACGGAGGCCGAGCATGAGAACCGGCTCCGCTCATCTGCCCCTGCACGGCGGCGCCTGCCCGCGGTGGCTCTTCCCGCGCATGGTAGCGCTTTCCCGCGAGATCACCCGCTACGTGGTGGAGGAATACGGTCCGGCCGCCATGCTGGAGCGGCTGAGCGACCCCCACTGGTTCCAGGCGTTGGGCTGTGTGCTGGGCTTTGACTGGCATTCCAGCGGGGTGACCACCACCGTCACCGGGGCGCTCAAGCAGGCCCTGAAGGGCACGGAGCGAGACCTGGGCATCTACGTGGCCGGCGGCAAGGGCCGCACCTCCCGCCAGACCCCCGATGACATTGCCCAGCACGTGGAGCGAGGGGGCCTCTGTCTGGACGCCGGCCGGCTCATCTACGCCAGCCGCCTTTCCGCCAAGGTGGACAACACGGCGGTGCAGGACGGTTACCAGCTCTACCACCACTGCTTCTTCTTCACCGCCCAGGGGGAATGGGCGGTGGTGCAGCAGGGCATGAACGAGACCAACCGCTACGCCCGCCGTTACCATTGGCTGAGCCGCACCATGCCCAGTTTTGTGAACGAGCCCCATGCCGCCGTCTGCGCGCAGAGCCGGGGCGGCCTGCTGCTGAACATGGTGGCGCAGGAGAGCGAGCAGGCCAGGGCGGTGACCACCGCCCTGGCCGGGGAGCGGCCCGACCGCCTGGCCGCCGAGCTGCGCAAGATGCAGACCCTGAGCCTGCCCCGCCACCACCAGGTGCTGGTGGCCGACCTGAATCCAGACCACCTGCAGCGGCTGTTCGCCCGCTCCTACCAGCAGCAGCCTCAGGACTTCGAGCAATTGCTGGGGGTGAGCGGCATCGGCCCCAAGAGCCTGCGCGCCCTGGCCCTGATCGCCGAGCTGGCTCACGGCGTCCCCTTCAGCCGCCGGGATCCCGCGCGCTTCTCCTTTGCTCACGGCGGCAAGGACGGCTACCCCTACCCGGTGGACCGGGAGAACTACGACCGCTCCATCGCCATCCTGCGGGGAGCCCTGGCCAAGGCCAGGGTAGGCCAGCGGGAGCGCCTGGAGGCCCTGCGCCGCCTGGCCAAGTGGTGAGCGGCCCGCCAGGCGACAAAGCGGGGACGGCCCAGGCGGGCCGTCCCCCTCGTTTGCTGCGATAGCCGCCGCTCCCACCGCGACCGGGGGGCCGCGGGGAGCTGTGCTCTTGTGACGGAACGGGGGTTGTGGTATACTGAGCGCAGAGTTCTGGCATCGGTAAGGCCTGGCCAAGAGTGGGAGCTTTCCCACTCTTTGGTGTTAAGGAGTGGATCTTTATGAACATCGACTTTGTGCAGGCGCTGCGTGACATAGAGAAGGAAAAAGACATTCCGCTGGAGACCCTGGGGGAGATCATCGAGGCTGCCCTGGTTTCCGCGTACAAGAAGCACTACGGCAGCGCTGGCGAGATCCACGTGGAGATCGACTGGGAGGAGTCGCGGGCGAGCATCTACACCCGCAAGCTGATCGTCGAGCAGGTGGAGAATCCGCACGTGGAGATGTCCATAGAGGAGGCCAAGAAGCTGGACCCAGGCATCGAGGTGGGGGAGAGCCTGGACATCGAGGTGACGCCCGAAAACTTCGGCCGCATCGCCGCCCAGACCGCCAAGCAGGTGGTGGTGCAGCGCATCCGGGAGGCCGAGCGCGACATCATCTTTGAGGAATTCAGCGAGCGGGAAGGCGAGGTAGTCACCGGCGTGGTGCAGCGGCGGGAGGGCCGCTCGGTGCTGATCAACCTGGGCAAGGTGGAGGCGCTGCTGCCCCCCTCCGAGCAGATGGCGCTGGACAGCTACCGCTTCGGGGAGCGGATCAAGGTATACGTGGTGGAGGTCAAGAAGACCACCAAGACCCCGCACGTGCTGGTTTCCCGCAGCCATCCCGGCTTGCTGCGGCGGCTGTTTGAGCTGGAAGTGCCGGAGATTCACGACGGCGTGGTGGAGATCAAGGCGGTGGCCCGGGAGGCCGGTGTACGCTCCAAGGTGGCCGTGGCCAGTCGCCAGGAGAACGTGGACCCGGTAGGCGCTTGCGTGGGCCACCGGGGCAGCCGAGTGCAGGCGGTGGTGGACGAGCTGCGCAACGAGAAGATTGACATCGTGCGCTGGAGCGACGAAATGCCCCAGTACCTGGCCAGCGCCCTCTCCCCGGCCAAGGTCTCCCAGGTGTACGCTGACGAGGCCAACAAGACGGCCACCGTCATCGTCCCCGATAACCAGCTCAGCCTGGCCATCGGCAAGGAAGGCCAGAATGTGCGCCTGGCCGCTCGGCTCACCGGCTGGCGGATAGATATCCGCAGCGAAACCCAGATCCGGGAGCTGGAAAGCCGGGAGGCAGAGGAGGCCGCCGCCCAGGAAGCGGAGGTCGTCCCCGCGGAGCCCACTGCCGAGACCGCGGAGCCGGTCCCGGCCGAGCCGGCTGCCGAGGCCACCGAGCCTGAGCCGGCTGCCGAGGCCACCGAGCCTGAGCCGGCTGCCGAGGCCACCGAGCCTGAGCCTGCTGCCGAGGCTGTCGAGCCTGAGCCTGCTGCCGAGGCCGTCGAGCCCGAGCCTGCTGCCGAGGCCGTCGAGCCCGAGCCAGCTGCCGAGGCCGCCGAGCCCGAGCCTGCTGCCGAGGCCGTCGAGCCCGAGCCTGCTGCCGAGGCCGTCGAGCCTGAGCCAGCTGCCGAGGCCGCCGAGCCCGCCTCCGAAGCGGAGCCGGAGACCGAGGTGGGGGCCAGCGTGTCCCAGGCGGAAGGCGCCTGAGCGCCGTGGCAGCCCCAAAGCGGCAGCCGCAGCGCTCCTGCGTGGCCTGCCGGCGAGCGAGAGACAAGAAGGACCTGATCCGGGTGGTGCGCAGCAGGGAGTGCACCCTGGCGGTGGACCTGCCGGGCCGCGCCCCCGGGCGCGGGGCCTACCTGTGCCCCGAGGCGCCTTGCCTGGAGCGGGCGCTGAAGTCGAAGAGCCTGGAACGGGCGCTGGGATGCCCGCTGCCGGCGGAAGTGGTAGATCAACTGCATGAGCTGAGCAGGCCGCGGGCAGGGCAGGGCGGCACGCGGTGACGCTGGCAGGGTAAAGGTGGGAGGTACATTAGCTTGGCAAAGATGACGGTACTTGAGCTGGCCAAGGAGCTGGGGATTCCCGTCCCCAAACTGAAGCCAACGCTGGATAGCCTGGGAGTACAGGTACGCAGCGTAAGCGCCATCCTGCAGGAGCAGGATGTGCAGCGCGTGCGCCAGGCCCTGGGCAAGGCCGAGCGCCCGGTGGTGAAGCGAGTTGCCCGCCCCGAAGAGGCGCCGGCCGCCCCGGCTCCCTCCGAGGAGCCGGCACCCGAGCGCGCCCCCGAAGTGCCCGCTGCCACTCCCCAGCCCGTAGCCGGCGTCGCTCCCACTGATCGGCCCCGTGCCGCTGCCTCCCCCGCCCCGCCCAGCGCCCGCCCCCGGCCCAGCCAGCCCCCAACTGCGAGGCGGCCCGAGGCGCCTACTCGGCCCCGCGGGCCGGAGTACCCGCGCCTGGGCGCCGCTCCCGTGTCGGCCCCGCCTGGCCGCGGCGGTGACCGGCGGGACCGGGGCCGCACCGAACGCGATCGCACCCGTCCCTACGGCGGGCGGGTTATCCGCTCTGATGAGGTGGCCCGTCCTGGCGTGCGCATGGGCACCGGAACCCGCTGGACCCGCACCCGCAAGCCCGCCACCAAGAAGCCGCTGGCCCCGCCCCGCCCCAAAGAGCCGGAGAAGCTGGAGGTCACCCTCACCGGCCCGGTGACGGTGAAGAATCTGGCCGCGCAGCTGCAGACCGACCCCTCGCGGGTGCTCGGGCAGCTGCTGGCCATGGGCATTCTGGCCGACATCAACCGGACTGTGGATGCCGAGCTGGCAGGGAAGATCGGGGAAACACTGGGCCGCATCGTGCACCTGGAGCTGCAGCCGCAGGGCGAGGAAGCGGCAGCGGCCAGCCGCCCGGCCTACGTACCCCGGGGCAAGCCCGTCTTGCGGCCGCCCGTGGTTACCATCATGGGGCACGTGGACCACGGCAAGACCACCTTGCTTGATGCCGTCCGCCATACCAAGGTTACCGAGCAGGAGGTGGGCGGCATCACCCAGCACATCGGCGCCTACCAGGTGGACGTGGGCGGCAAGAAGGTCACTTTCCTGGACACCCCGGGGCATGAGGCCTTCACCGCCATGCGCGCCCGGGGCGCCCGGGTAACCGACATCGCGGTGCTGGTGGTGGCGGCGGACGACGGGGTGATGCCCCAGACCATCGAGGCCATCCACCACGCCCAGGCGGCGAAGGTGCCCATTATCGTGGCCATCAACAAGATTGACCGCCCGGAAGCCCAGCCCGACCGCATCATGCAGCAGCTGGCGGAGCACAACCTGGTGCCCGAGGACTGGGGAGGCGACACGGTCACCGTCCAGATCTCGGCCAAGAACAAGGTGGGCCTGGACCAGCTGCTGGAGATGATCCTGCTGGTGGCAGAGGTGCAAGACCTGAAGGCTGACCCCAACGTGCCTGCCGTGGGCACCATTATCGAGGCGGAGCTGGACAAGCAGCGGGGGCCGGTGGCCACCGTGCTCATCCAGGAAGGGGCGCTGCGGGTAGGCGACAGCGTGATCGCAGGCACCGCCCACGGCAAGGTGCGGGCTATGACCGACCACACCGGCCGCGCCGTCAAGACCGCGGGTCCCTCCCGGCCGGCGGTGATCACCGGCCTGGACACCGTGCCCCAGGCCGGCGATGTGCTGGAAGAGGTCTCGGGGGAGCGGCTGGCCAAGGCCGTCACCAGCAGCCGGCAGGTGCTGGAGCGGGCGGACCGGGTCAAGGCAATCACCCGGGTCACCTTGCAGGATCTGTACCAGCAGATTCAGACGGGCGAGGTGCGGGACCTGAACATCGTGCTTAAGGTTGATGTGCAGGGGTCCATCGAGGCCATCGCCAAGAGCCTGCAGGAGCTGGGCACCGCCGAGGTGCGCACCAACATCCTGCATGCTGGGGTGGGCGATGTTTCTGAATCCGACGTGATGCTAGCGGCCGCCTCCAGCGCTATCATTATCGGTTTCCACGTGCGCTGCGAGGCGCAGGCGCGGGCCCTGGCGGGCGAGCAGGGGATTGACGTCCGGCTCTACCAGGTAATCTATGACATCATTGACGATGTAAAGGCCGCCATGGTGGGGCTGCTGGCGCCCGTGTTCGAGGAAGAGGTACTGGGCCAGGCCGAGGTGAAGGCCTTGTTCAAGGTGAGCAGGCTGGGCACGGTGGCCGGCTGCGGGGTCACCCGGGGGCGCATGGTGCGGGGGGCCGACGTGCGAGTGCTGCGCGGCGGCGAGAAGGTTTTCCAGGGCAAGATCGAGTCCCTAAAGCACCTCAAGGACGACGTGCGGGAGGTGCAAGAAGGCTACGAGTGCGGCATTCTCACCCCCGGCTTCAACGACTACCAGATAGGCGACGTCCTGGAGGCCTATCGCACCAAAGAGGTACGGCGGGAAACCCTCTGAGGCGGCTGCCTGGCTATGGCCATTTTCTTCGGCACCCTGGTAATGGAGCTGGAGGTGACCGACGGCCGCACCCTCAAGGACAAGCGGCACGTGGTGAAGGGTCTGCTCGACCGCATCCGGGGTCGCTTCAATGTGTCGGCCGCCGAGGTGGAGCAGCTCAACACGGCGCGCTTTGCTACCCTGGCGGTGGCGGCGGTGGCCAATGACCGCGGCTTCGTGCACGAGATGCTGGCCAAGGTGATGAACCTGGTGGAATCAGAGCCCCGGGTAGTGGTGCTGGATTTCGATACGGAAGTGAGTTAGCCATGCCCACGCCCCGCCAGCTGCGCCTGGGCGAACTGCTGCGGGAGGAGATCAGCGAGATCATCCGCGGCCAGCTGCGTGACCCCCGCCTGGGCTTTGTCAGCATCACCGAGGTAGAGGTGGCCCCCGACCTGCAGCAGGCCCTGGTCCGGGTCTCCGTGCTGGGGGAGGCGGCCGAGCAGGAGTCGAGCATGGAGGCCCTGGAAAGCGCCGCCGGCTACATCCGGGGCGAGCTGGGCAAGGCGCTGCGCCTGCGCCGCGTGCCCCAGCTCTCTTTCCGGCTTGACCGGTCCCTGGAACGGGGCGCCCGCATCCTGGAGCTGCTGGAGCGCGTGAAAAGGGAGGAAAGCGGCCCTGGCCCACAGCGCGGCGGAGATGGCACAGGCGATTAGCAGGCATCGCGCCTGCGTGGCGGCGACCCATGTCAATCCCGAGGGGGATGCCATCGGGTCGCTGCTGGCGTTAACCCTGGGCCTGGAGCAGCTGGGCATGCAGGTCTGGCCGACGCTGGCCGAGCCCCTGCCCCCCAACTACGCCTTCCTGCCCGGCGCTGACCGGCTATCCACTACCCTGCCCGACCCGCTGCCCGCGCTGGCCATCGTCCTGGACTGCGACGGCCCCTCCCGCCTGGGCCCCCTGGAAGCCCCCCTGCTCCGGGCGCCCGAGCTGCTGGACATTGACCACCACAGCACCGGCAAGGTCTTTGGTGCCCGCCACTGGCTGGATGCGGAGGCGGCCGCCACGGGGGAGATGGTGGAAGTGCTGCTCCGGGAGCTGGGGGTGCGCCTGACCCCCGAGATCGCCCTCAACCTCTATGCGGCCATCCTTACCGACACCGGCCGCTTCTCCTTTGCCAACACCACCTCTCGCTCCCTGGAGAGTGCCGCCCGCATGGTGGCGGCCGGGGCGCAGCCGGTGGTCATCTACCGCAACCTGTACGAGAGCAAGCCCGCCGCCTCCCTACACCTGCTGGGAGAGGCCCTGGTTACCCTGCGCACGGAGGGCCGCCTGGCCTGGGCCGCCCTGAGCCAGGAGGCCTTTTTCCGGTCCGGGGCCGAGCGCGCCGAAACCGAGGGCATCATTGACTCCATCCGGGCGGTGCGCGGGGTGGAGCTGGGCATGCTGTGCACCCAGCAGCCGGATGGCTCGGTGCGGGCCAGCCTGCGCAGCCGGGGCCGCGTGGATGTAGCCCGGCTGGCACTCCAGTTCGGCGGTGGCGGCCATCCCCGCGCCGCCGGCTGCACCCTGCCCGGGCCCCTGCCGCAGGCGGTGGACCGCCTGGTGGCGGCCGCCCGTCAAGCCCTGGAGCAGGCAGACCGCGATGCACTGGCAGGCGATTGACGGCTTCCTCAACCTGCTCAAGCCCCCTGGCCTCACCAGCCAGGAGGCCGTCACGCTGGTGCGGCGCACCTTGGCCGCGGCCAAGGCCGGCCACGCCGGCACCCTGGACCCCGCCGCGGCCGGAGTGCTGGCGGTTTGCCTGGGCAAGGCCACCCGCCTGGCCGACCTGGTGGGCGCCGGCGACAAGGCGTACCGGGCCGAGATCACTTTTGGCCTGGCCACCAGCACCCTGGACAGCGAGGGGGAGGTGACGGCGCGGGCGGACAGCGGCGGGGTCACCCCCGGCGCCCTGGGGCAGGCCCTGGCGGGACTGGTGGGCGAGATCGAGCAATACCCGCCCACCTATTCGGCGGTGCACGTGGAGGGACGGCGGTTGTACGAGTGGGCCCGGGCTGGCCAGGCGGTGGCGGTGCCGCCGCGGCGGGTGCGCGTCAGCCGTTTTGAGCTGCTCGACTACCAGCCCGGCCCGCCCCCGCGGGCGCTGGTGGAGGTAACGTGCTCGCGGGGCAC
>Ga0315294_10004564_pt1 | contig 15144 bp, 17 predicted proteins | sample YL17G13_40_MG_FD_203626 | JGI IMG/M metagenome (GOLD analysis project Ga0315294, IMG submission 203626) | Sediment microbial communities from Yellowstone Lake, YNP, Wyoming, USA - YL17G13_40 | ecosystem: Environmental > Aquatic > Freshwater > Lake > Sediment | place: USA: Wyoming | collected... | reverse complement strand
GGCAAAAGTAATCGTTCTAGTCTGATGATTAAACATAACTAATCTTAAATTGTAGTATTTTTAGAGGATTTTTACAAACAAAAACGGTTCGATTACGAACCGTCTCCTTTCAGGAAAGCTTCCCGGATTACTGCTTTTACAAAGGTATTAGCATGTTTTCGATTGTATTCCCCGCTCGAGAAATCCATTCCGGAAACAATTCTCCTCGCCTTAACCTCCAATTCGACTTCATTGCGAGGTGGCTTTTCGCTCTCTCTAATACCTACGATAATTTTAAGAGCCGTGATCATATAACGATCGGAGACGTCCATAACTGCCAGCGGTCCAGGCCAACCAATATTCGCTTTTGCCGCTTTGACCACCTCTGCCACGCTCGGACTCTTAACGTTTGCCACCATGCCACATTTGGGACACTTCTTGCCTTCTTCCTCAAGGGGAAGAAATTTATCCCCGCAAGGACACGTATAGTCAAAACCTAGATGCTCTGACATATCTGCTCTCCTTTTTGTCAAAGGCCAATTCCGATATAACATTAGCTTATTCTTTATTTTTGTCAAACATTGACAAAGGTTTTAAATTTGGTATAATAGAAACGTCCTAGCAAGTTGAGTGATCGCCCGCGCATAATGAAAGTTATGCCAGGGAGGAAAGTCCGAACACTCTCCCGCTTAAAAGCGGGATAAAAAGATAGCGGCTAACAGCCGTCCGTCGTGAGACGAGAGGTGCGAACAGAAACGCCGAGATCCGAAAGGGTCGAGGCGTCCCGCATTATGCGGGACGAATCCTACAGTAATGTAGGGATGAAACGGCTAAATCCTTATCGGGCGCAAGAACAAATCAAGAGTTTGAGGGGACATCTTGAACTTTTGGAAAAGTAGTTCGCAAGAGCCTGAGAGCAATCAAGGGCCCAGATAGATGATCACATCCCGCTTCAGCGGGAAACAGAATTCGGCTTACGGGCTTGCTAGGACAACAAAAAACCGCCTAACGGCGGTTTTTTGTTGTATGAAAAACTACTTGACAAATGGTTTTAATGGTATAATAAGAGAAAGGTTATGATTATAAAATATAATCAAGAAAAATTTAGAAACGCCGTACTATACATTGCTAAAAATGGAGGAAATGATGTTGGCAAAAAGAAACTTGCTAAGATTTTATATTTCATCGATTTCACCCTGTATGAATTAAGAAAAAGAGCCCTTACTGAAATGAGATATACAAAACAAAACTTTGGCCCGATGCCAGAACCAAAATTATTTTATAGGGCCTTGAATAGCCTCCAAAAAAAGGGGGACATTGAAATAAAAAAACCAAATTTCTTTAATTTAGAGAAGATTGATGCCAAGAAAAACCCGAATATGGATATATTCAGTACAGAGGAAACAGAAATCATTAAAGATATAACCGAAAAATATCGTCTTTATAACGCTGGAGAATTAGAAAAAATAGCTCAATCTGAGCCACCATATAAAATGGTGAAATACGAAGAAGATATACCATATCACCTCGCTTTTTATAGAAACAGCTTCGGGGAAATGGATTTAGGCAATGATAGTTTTAATACATAATGAAATATTTAATGATATTGGACTCTGTGTCAAAAAATGGTATCCGTCTTTAGAAGAAGAAATACCTAGGATTTGTCGTCTTCTGTTACAAGATGGAAAAATATCGGGGGAAACTCCCTACCACTATATTAAAAAACCATGTTTACAGGGAAAAGTATTTCACGCTGGAATAAATTTGCCGAAAGAAAATGTTGGGAAAAAGAAAGGCGCAAGAATAGTGTACATGAAAGAAGATCTGAATTTAATAAAAATACTTTACGTTGGTGGGCATAAAGATAAACGTTACGATGATAGCTATTCGTCTGTGGCATTACTGGAAAAAAGATACTCTAACAAAAATTTCTTAGAATATAGAGAGGGGGTCAAATTTAATTCTTAGTCTATTAATCAACAAAAAACTGCCCAGAAATGGGCAATTTTAGTTTAGAAGAGGCGGTAAACCACCGAATCTTATTTTATAAAAAATTACTATTAAGTCGTCCTACACAGAATTTGGATTTTAGACAAGTTATTTTTGAGGATATTTCTTAAAACACTCGTCTTTATCGTCTTGCAAACTCTTATTTATTCTGTCTGCATTGTCTAACGGCAAGCGACAAGAACACCCGTTTTTTTCCTTGTAAAAATCACCCCAAACGGTAAACTGTTTATCGGCTGTGATATTTTTTTCTTTTGCGTATTCTTCTAAGGTCATATCGTGAAGTGCTATACACCTGTTTGTTAGCTTACCCTGACTTTTACATTCCCTATACCATTGGTCGGAGTAGCTTGTGCTTGCGTCGGCTAAACAGGTGTTTAATGCCTGCTCGGCTTGTTGCTTTGCCTCTTGCTCTTTCTGGTCTTTCGCTAATTGCTCTTGTTTCTGCTGGTCTATTCTCGCTTGCTCTTTTTGGGGGATAAAAATAACAAAGTAATAAAATACAGAAATCGCAACTAGAATTATTGCGAGAGCAATTATTACTTGAAACCAATTATCTTTTAAGAATATTCTCATATTTTTATTATTCTTTAAATTCTTACAAAAGTTTTTAAAAATTCTGATAATAATTCTAAGTTGATTGCGGAGCAAAAATGAAGAAAGTATCAATAATAAAACAACTAATAAAACCATCTCCCATCTTCTGATTTCCGATATATTTAATATGGCAGAATAAATACCTGTTAAAGAAAAAACAAAAATAAACCAAATAAAAATATATACCACTATCTTAAATATTTTCTTAATTTTTTCTTTCATAGATTTATTTATTAATTTCGGAAAGCACTTTTAAAATTTAATTGACTCAAGCTTACAATCTCCAGTAAATTTATCGCATTTAAAGATAGTATTGCCCTCAAGATGCATAAAGTAATATCGGTTATTCAAAAAATAAATAATGCCAGAAATTGTTATTAAGGCAACAATTACTATCTTAAACCAATTGCTCTTTAAAAAGTTTTCTATAGATTTATTTCTTATGTTTATATGGTTTTATCCACGAATCTGTTCATCACGAGTTAGCCACTTATTTTGCTCTATGTATTCTTTGTCTTCCTCTGGGTCAAAATTATATTTAAGCAATAGATTTATCATTTCACCGTGTTCTCTTATTTTCTGAGCCAATTCAGGATAGGCACTTTCTCCCAACATAAGGTCTGGGCGAAGAAGTGGACTATACCGATGTATAATTTTCCATAAGTTTTTAATCCTAGCCTTCGGAGAATACCAAAAATAATATGCCAGCCCTGCGCCAATAACTACTCCAACCAGAAGTATAAAAATCGTTGACATAAATTTATTTCTTATGCTTCTTAATAAAATTATTCAAATCTTTTTCTTTCTTCAAATTATTATTCAATCTTATACTTTTTTTTGCTTTTTTGTTTTGCTCTTAAAATAGCTTCTGGGCTGAAGCCTGGTTGTCTAAGGCTTCATTCACCAATCTATCTGCTTCTATGTTTTTTCCCCGCGGGATAAGTTTAAATTTCACGCCTTGAAAATCGAATCTCAAATTCCAAACTTCTAAAAACAAAAGTTGGATTTTTTCGTCTAAAATTTTGTACTCTCCGTTTAACTGCTTCACCAAAAGTTCGGAATCGCTTTTTATCTGAACCTCGGTGCTTTGGGCCAGTTTTTTACCAAACAATGCTTTAAATTTCTTTAATGCCAAAATTACTGCCCGATATTCGGCTTCGTTATTGGTTAAGTTATCCCCCAAATATTCGCTGTATCTTTTAATCACCTGTTCTTTTTCATTGCAGAACACCGCTCCGATTGCAGCCGGTCCCGGGTTGCCCCTTGAGCCCCCGTCAGTATAAATTATTATTTTCTTCATAATTACAAATGAGGAAGAAATGAAAACTTGTTTTCATTTCGACCGAATGCCGTAATTATATAAATTATGCAGCATTTCTATATTTTCTCAAAATATTCAATCAAACAGTTTTCAAATTCTTCCAAATTTTCGTTTTTCACCCTGAAGCCCGCTGCCTGAGGATGACCGCCATAGGTTGTCAAAAGCTTTGAACAGGTTTTCATCGCTTCAACGACATTAAACCCCGATGGCGCCCTTATGCATCCCTGACTATCCTTTTCCCCTTTTTTATACAAAAATGCCGGTTTCTGATATTTCTGGGAAATAAGAGAGGCCATTACTCCTAACAAGGCTATCTCCCAATCAGAATTTCCTTCAAAAATAATCGGGCTTTTAGAGGACTTCTCTATTTTCTTTTCCAAACCTTCAGTCATCTCTTTTATTTTTCTCCTTCTTTGGACGCTTTTTTCCAATAGTTTTTCGGCCAGTAATTTCGCGTCGGAAGAAGTTGTTGAAGTCAAAAGTCGAAAAGCAGCTGGCAATTGGTTCTCAACGTCCCGGACGTTCAAAAGAGAATTAATTTTATAAATCCGTTGGAAAAAATCAAGGGAAATAATGGGCGCTAGTTCAAATAGCGCCTGAAGGCCGGGCCGCCACGATGATTTTACGTAATTCAGCCCCTCGGCAATCATTATTTCGTTTTCATCGATTCTGGGCATCATATCGGCAATGGTGGCGATAGCGACCAATTCCAGAAAGTTTTTTCTTAGATTTTCGGTTAAATTATTTCCAAAAAGAACTTCCGCGAGTTTGAACGCCAGCCCTACGGCAGCAAAATACTTAAAAGGATATTTATCTCCTTTCTGCTTCGGGTCAACGATAATTTTGGCGTCCGGCAGCTTGTCCAATATTTCGTGGTGGTCAATGACTATTGTCTCAAAACCTAATTTTTTGGCAAGCTTTATCTCCTTAAAGTTCCCTATACCGCAATCAAGTGAAATAAACAATGCGGGAGCGTATTGTTTTAAGGAATTTAACGCCTCTTCGCTTATCCCATAGCCTTCTTTCTCTCTGTCGGGAAAATAGACAACAACATTTTCACCGCCTAGATTTTGGATGCTTTCTTTCAAAATAATAACCGAAGATACTCCATCCAAGTCCGCATCGCCATAAACAATTATCCTTTCCTTTGATTTCACGGCTTTTAAAATACGCCTAGCGGCTTTTTTCAAATTTTTAATTTCTTTTGCCATTGACAATTTTTAGGTTGAGTTATACCGTTATAAATAGACACTTAAGGAAACTCCCTCTACATGGTCTTAGCCCTCTCGACGGGTTTAGACCTACCGGGCTGTGGCCTGGGGATACGCTATAACTTGCCAGAAGAAAGACAATGGAGAGCCCTGGGGACTTTTCCCCGTCGGGGATATTCTGGCAATTAGGGATTGGCAAACCAAACCTTCAACCCTCTGCCAATCCCAAGCGTATCTTCTCTTTTGCTCTTTTTGCGACCGGGAGAGTTGTTAAACCTTCCTCTCTTTCTCCCCCCGAGAAGGGATGGAAGCGCTTTCGGAGACAACCTCCCGGTCGCCCAAATATTAAAGGCGTTTCACACGCCTTTTTCTAATGTTTACTTCTCTAAAACTTTTAGGCCGGGCAGTTTTTCCCCGCCCAAAAAACTCAGCATTGCTCCGCCGCCGGTTGAAATATGGTCAAATTTATCAAGGAGGCCGAATTTTGATACGGCGGCAACCGTGTCCCCTCCGCCGATAATTTTATAAGCCTTGTGATTCCGAACAATCCTTTCAGCTATTTCTTTTGTTCCTTTTTCAAATAATGGGTTTTCAAAGAAACCCATGGGGCCAGACCAAACAATCATCTTTGCCTCTTTAATTACTCTCGAAAAAAGGTCAATTGTTTCAGGCCCTATATCCAAAAGCAACTCATCTCTTCTCGCTTTCCCGGGCGCCGACTCTCTTACGTAGGTCTTGCCGGTGTTATCAGGAGAGGCCAAGGCATCTATCGGAAGATGAATTTTGGGGGATGTTAAACTTACACTTTCCAATTCTTTTGCCACTTCTTCCTCGGGCCACGGCCGGCCGATACAAATTCCTTTAATTATCAAAAAGGTATTGGCAATTTTCCCGCCGATAAGCACGTGGTCGGCTTTTTCCAAAAAGTTTTTAATTAACTTGGTTTTTGTTGAAATTTTTGCCCCGCCGATAATTACTACCAAAGGCCGCCAAGGATTCTCTAAAACCCGGGAAAGAACTTTTACTTCTTTTTGAAGCAGAAGCCCGGCCGCCGATGGTAAAAATCTTGGCACTCCAACAACTGAGGCGTGAACCCTATGGCACACGCCGAAAGCATCATTTATATAGATTTCGCCCAATTTGGAAAGTTCTTCGGCAAAATCAAGATTATTTTTTTCTTCTTCTTCATGAAACCTTAAATTTTCCAGGAGCAGAACCTCCCCCGGTTTCATTTTCAGTGTCTGCTTCATTATATCCTGACCCACGCAGTCTTTTGTTTTTTTTACCGGAAGGTCCAAAAGCTCCGTTAATCTTTTTTGGATCGGCGTTAATCTTAATCCGCTTATTATTTTCCCCTCTGGCTCCCCCAAATGACTCATTAAAACAACCTTTGCTTTATTCTTTATCAGATATTCGATCGTAGGCAGAGTTTGCTTAATCCGAAAAATATCCTCGACTTCGCCTTTTTCATTAAGCGGTACGTTAAAGTCGCAGCGCACTAAAATGCGCTTGTTTTTTACATCAAAATCTTTGAGGGTTTTCAGCATAAAACTAATTGTTTTGCCCTTCGTCGGGTTTGCTTATTTTTTTCAGCGCTTCTTTTAGAGTGCTTTTTAGTTCATCTAAATTAACTTCCTTCCTTTTTTTCCTTTGAGAATCGTCAACGGGCGTTTTATTCGGCCTACCAAAAGGGACAACCCCTTCTTCTGTCGCCTTCTCCAAAGAAATGGAGGGAACGGCTTCTTCAAAAGAAGACGCGGCGCGGTTTTGTCTTTCCGGCAAAACCGGCTGGGGACTCCTTTTGGGCGGTTCTTCATTTTTTGTTTTTTTAAAACAGGTTTTGCAATAAACCGGCCTTACGCCATCGGGAGGAAAAACAACTTTTGTCGGCTTGCCGCAAATAGAACAATTAGCGTTATAAAGCATTGGCTGTTGCTTCGGAACCGGCATAATGGCCGACGCCTCTGAAAGCCCTAGCCATTTTACAATCTTTTCTTCAACAATATCCCGGTGCGTACCGTATCTTTCGCGAGAAACATCTATAATCTTTTCTCTGTATGATTTTTCGGAATTCACGAAAGGAAGAAGGGTTTTTGCGGAAAAGGGCCTGCCGGCCACGCCATCAATCATCAGTTTCAAATAAATATTATATTTGGTTAAATTCACAAGGTCCAGGGCCATAAACTCCGGATTAAACTCTTTTTCCAAAAACTCGGCATCTTCCGCGCCCACTCTAAAGGAAATAATAGTTCCGACGTTCCCAAAAACCGCATCCCGCACCTCTTCCTCCATTTGAGTAATATACTGGTGGGCCAAAATTAAAGAAAGACGATATTTTCTGGCCTCAGACAGGATAGCGGCAAATGACTCGGTGGCAAAGTTTTGAAATTCGTCAACATACAAATAAAAATCTTTTCTTTGTTTTTCGGGCACATCCACGCGGGACATAGCGGCCAATTGCAGTTTGGTTATCAAAAGGGCGCCCAAAAGCCTTGAATTGTCCTCTCCAATTCTCCCTTTTGATAAATTCATAATCAAAATCTTGCCTTCGTCCATCACTTTCCTCATATCAATGGCCGAAGCTACCTGACCGATAATATTACGAATAAGAGGAGCGGAAATAAACTGACCGACTTTGTTTTGGATAGCAGCGGTGGCTTCAACTTCATAGGATTGGCTATAACGGGCAAACTCCTTTATCCAGAACGATTTAATGACCGGATCGGTAATCTTTTCCACCACCTTCTTTCTGAATTCCGCATCCGATAACATCCGGTTGATTCCCAACAAAGTGGAACCGGGATACTCAAGCAGGGCTAAAATGGCGTTGTTTAAAATATATTCCATACGAGCGGACCAAACGTCAGGCCAGATTTTTTTAAACACTCCCATCAGTCCGCCGGCAACCAAATGCCTGTACTCTAAGCTAACCTTTTCCATTACATTAAAGGCGATCGGATAATTCAAGTCGGCCGGGTTGAAATAAATAACATCGTTTATGCGGCTGGAGGGAATAAAATCTAATATTTCTTCCGCCGCTTCGCCGTGAGGGTCAACGAAGCCGATTCCTTTGCCGTCCCGAATGTCCTGAATCGCCATATTCTGAAGCATGGCGGTTTTGCCCATGCCGGTCTTCCCAATAATATAAACATGCCGACGCCTATCGTCGGTTTTAACCCCGAATTTTTTATCGGTGTTCCGAAAGGTTGTTTCAGCAAAAAAATTTATGTCACCGTTCGCCATATATCCAATTATATCTCAATTTATTCCGTAGGCAAACCAGGAGGGGCTTCGCCTTTTTTAGATTCTATGCGGGAAAAAGCAGGGGCCGGAGCGACGGCTTTCCCCGGAAAATGATAGAGAGTGGCTACTTCTTCGGTATTCAAAACGAATGTCCCGCCGGGTTTCGGGAATAAAGGCGGGTATCTATGGATATAATGCCGGAAAAGTTTTCTTTTTCTCAAATATTCCCTTCTTTTATCCCAGAACCATAAAAATACTGTTTTTGACTTTGTCATGGTCACCTTCCAGGGTTTTAATCCCCCAAGATTTTCGTAAGAAACTTCCTTGAAAAAACCAAAAGGGATTCTGGCTTTCGGCTTAAAAAATACCTCTCTTTCTCCAAGGTAAATAAAACGGACGGTGCAGGAAAATCCAAATTTTGTTATTTTTTCTTCAATGGCCCGCACTAATTCTCGCTCTCCCGGGGTAAGTTTCATCTCGGGGGGCATAATTTCTTCTTCTTCCTCGGCCTCTTTCGGCGGTTCTCCGGTGACTAAAATATCTAGCGCTTCTTTAAGCAGAGGGGGGCGCTTGGTTTCTTTTTCCGACCTATGGGTAATTTCATCCACTATTTCCCTGCCTCTTTTCACCCAGGGAACTTCTTCTCTGATCGGCTTGGCAATAATCTGCACCCACAATTGTTCACCGGGCCTCAAAGCGGCCATGCCCTCTATAAGACCGGCTAAGGGGTCAATTCTTTTTTCTTCAAGCGCTTCTTTTTCCGTTTCAAAGTTAATATAGGTTCTTATGGGATAGGGGTCTTCTTTTGTGGCAATCATATCAAAACCGAAAAGGTCCCAGTTTTTATTGGGAATATCCTGAGGAACCTTTCTCGTGTAATCTTCCGCTTCTGTAATTTCGACGTTGGGATATTGAGAATAAACATTAGCTTCGAGAACATTTCGAAAAGAGGCGGGAGTACGAATATAAAAATGAACGTCGCCGCCGATACTGGCTATCTCAAGCGAAATACTAAGTTGGAATTGCCCTTCTATCCATTTTTCTCTCCAAACAAGAACATCATGAAGAGCATGAATGCCGGCAAATACCTGCTCCATCGCCCTGATGGGCTTTAAAATCTCTTTCGGTATTTTAACTTCCAGTAAAACTTGTTTTTGAGTGGCTGACCACAATTCCTGCTTCCACCACAACCATAAAAAAACAAAACGCTGCCATAAAATAAAAGGCAGCGGCAACCACCACCAATGTTTAAAAATATCCCACAAAAGAAGCAGATATGGACTAAGGTTTTTAACGCTAAAAAACCTAAATATCTCGAAAATTTCTTGCATTTACCTTTTAAACAACTTATTAGGCTTCCTGAACAGGGTTTATTTTGTATCTTCCGTCAGCCCCGCGAATGAAATAATTTTGGTCTCTCAAATTTAAAGAAATTGTATTTTCTTTTACAAGACGCTGGGCGGAAACTTTTTCTATAATTTCCTCCCTGGAAAGAGGGGTCTTTGCTTCTTTCAAAACGCCTGAAATCACATCTTTTACAACGCCCGGCTGATAGCCCCATTCCTTTAAGGCATAAAGGCCCCTGCCAACCAAAACAAACCGCTGATCTTTTATCAATTCGTTGTGGACGGTGGCGACATGGACTTTTTTCTGTAAGGCAAAGGGCGAATTCCCAATAAGAATGGCAACCTGGCTAAAATGAAGAGGCTTTTGTTCCTTTTTCAAAACCAAATAGGCCTTATCTTTTATGCCGCGGGGATTAATCTCAACCCAATTTTTCAAGCCGATTTTTCCCTCGGTATTCGCCTGAATTTTCTTTGAAATTTCAAGATAAGAATTAAAAACGTTTTTATTCACTTTTCTGCCGAAAATACCCGCCAAATCTGTTTTAATGTTGCTGAAAAGTTTGTCTAAAGTAAGGGGCTGCTTCACGCCCTCAAAATTGGAAACTGCCACGCCGACAACTTTCGGAGCCAGATTGGCAGCCTCTTTTTTCCTTGCCCAGAAAGAATAAAAGTCTTTGCCTTCGGCCACCCTTTTGAAATCACCATCCAGGTTCAATAAAAAGAAAACTTGATTCTGAAATTTTTCCCCACCCAAAAAAGAAAGCAAGATATCTTCCCTTTTTAAGCCTCCAAAAGATTTAAGAACGCCATTGAAGTATTGAAGGGCCTTTTGATGCTCTTTAAGCCTTGGACGAATCTTAGAAAAACCCTCTTCCGCGATCTGGCGAACTCTTTCTCTTGTAATGCTATAACCTTCGCCAATCGCCTCCAGGGTTTGCCCCTCTCCCCCCTTCAAACCAAAACGCTTCTCAACGACATCAGAGGTTCTTTGAGGAAGACCCTTTAATAAGCTTTCGCAGATTTTTTTATAATCAATATCCATGGTATTTCTTGTTTAATTATGACTTATTAACATATTATATTATGGTTCTACTATTTAACCATTTTTAAATATTATTGTCAAGATGAAACCTATTTTGGACGATTTTTTAGTCTGTACCAAGATACAAGGATGGGTGCGGAAATGAAAAAAGAAGAATACACCCCGGCGATGGTGCCCAAAATTAAAGCCAAAATAAAGGGTTTCAATGTCTCTCCGCCAAAAAAATAAAGGGCGAACAGGGTTAACAAAATAGTCAAAGAGGTATTAACTTGACGAGCGAGGGTCTGGTTCAAGCTCCTATCAGTAATCTCTTCGAAGGATTCTCCTCCTTTAAAAAGGTTTTCTCTCATCCTATCAAAAACAACGATAGTGTTATTTATCGAATACCCCAAAACAGCAAGAAGGGCGGCAATAATTGGGATAGAAATTTCTATTCCGTAATATTTACCCAAAACCGCAAAAACACCTAAAGGAATGATAATATCGTGAAAAAGGGTGATAATTGTCGACACGCCGTACTGCCAAGACTTCAAAGGCCTCTGAATCCGCCTAAAGGCCAAAGCAATATAGACGAACATCGAAAGCAAAGCTACCACTACTACTATTTTTGCCTTTGACTTCAATTCCTTGCCAATGGTGGGGCCAATCGTTTCAAACCTTACTTCCTCAATTTTATTCTCGTTTTTCCCAAGTTTAGCAAGAATCTCGTTATGAGTACTGTCTGGGATATCTTTCATCCTCAAAATAACTCCCTTGTCGCCGGTCGGCTGCACTGAAACTTGGCCTAAATCAATCCCCTCTAAAGATTTTACTATATCCTGATTTGACGGTCGGTCGGTTTTATACTGAATTTCCAAAATAGACCCCCCGGTAAAATCAATGGCCGGCTTTAACCCAAAAATAACAAGCGCCGCAATACTGGCGGAAATCAAAATTACAGAAAAGATGAAATAAATTATCCTATATTTTGTATATCTGATAAACATAACTTTTGAAAATTGAAAGCTTATATTACTACCAAAGCCAGCGCCATCTTTCTATTCTTGTCCCGACAAAAATCCGGAGGAAAGTTCTGGTGATAATAATGGCTGAAAACATACTCACCAAAATACCAATTCCCAAGGTCAAAGCGAAACCTTTAATAAAACTTGTTCCAAGCGCAAATAAAATCACGGCTATAAGTAAAGTAGTTAAGTTCCCGTCCCGAATAGCCGGCCAGCCTCTTCTGAACCCCTCCTCCAAAGCGACGCCAAACCCTTTTTTCTCTCTGAGCTCCTCCCGCATTCTGGAAAAAATAAGAACGTTTGCGTCAACGGCCATACCTATTGAAAGAATAAAACCGCCAATGCCAGCCAAGGTTAAAGTTACCGACATTAGTTTAAACAAACTTAAAAGCAAAACAACATAAATACCAAGCGCTAAAGACGCAAAAAGGCCGGGCAACCGGTAGAAAAGTATCATAAAGACGATTACGGCCAGAAAGCCATAAATGCCGGCTGCCAAACTTTTCTGCAAGGAGACTGCTCCGAGTGTCGGGCCGACCGTCTGCTGGGAAATTAATTTTATCGGTACGGGCAACGCCCCGGCATTCAGATTTCTAACCAGTTCTTTGGCCGATTCAATGGTAAAACTTCCTGTAATCTGGGCTTTTCCTCCTGTAATTTTTTCCTGAACAACCGGCGCTGACAACTGAACGCCGTCAATATAGATTGCCAATCTCTTCCCTACATTTCTGGAAGTTAATTCTTCAAATACTTTTGACCCCTCATCATTAAACTGCAAAGAAATCAAGGGTTTTGAGGTGTTTGGGTCAAAGTTTAAATCTGCTCTTTTCAGGTATTTGCCGGTAAGGTTTGTGGCCTTAAAATAAGGGTCCTCAAAAGCCAGCTGCCAATCCGGAACTTGCTGAATTTCTTCTAGCGTCTTTATGTCTTTGTCTTTGATTTCTTTTATCTTATCCAAAATTTGCTGAGATTCTTCTTGGGCTCTTTCTTCTCTAAATTCCAAAAAGGGCGTCTGGCCAATCATTTTAATTGCCTCGGCCGGGTCTTTTATCCCCGCCAATTCAACAATCAGCCGCGAATGGCCCGATGCCTCCTCGGTTTGGACCAACGGCTCCTGAACCCCGAAAATATTAATTCTTCTTTCAATGATATCTCTCAACCCCTGCATTGCCGAAGGATAATCTTTTTTTTCAATTCCGGATAAGTCAGCCTCGTAAACAAGGTGGGTGCCTCCCTGCAAATCCAACCCTAATTTAAACGGCGCATTCCAAAAATGAGGAACGCCCAAATGTAATCTCCCATTCAAAAAATCGGCCCCGTAGTTAAAATACTTGGGGTAATCAAGATTGGCGGAGAAAAAAGCCAAAACAATAATGGAAATTAGAATTAGATAAACTCGTTTCTTTCTCATGTTTTTACAATTTAATAGTATAACACAAGCCAAATCAACTGAAAAGGGCTGAAATAATTCCAATCAAAAATATACCGTCGAAAACGCCGGCCCCGCCGATGGAAAGCATCCCCGGGCTCGTCCTTTGAATCTTTCTGATGTTCAAGATGTCAGCTCCGATAATTGTGCCAAAAACTCCGGAAATAAAAGCGCAGGACGCGGTAAACTCCGGCGCCAAAATATAAGCAAAGAAAACGGCGAAAATCGACGGGAAAATCGCGGAAATTCTTATGCCTTTTCCCGGGACAACCTTAGCCAAAAATTTTGAGATAATAATCATTAGCAAAGTGGCAATTAAAACCGGTTTCGTTGGTACTTTTGTCAAAAAATAAAGCGAAATTAGGATTGGAATAACTGCTCCGCCCAAGTTGATAGAAAGGCCCGAAACCATCAGTTTTCTTTTTCTGAATAATCCGAAAAAAGAACGCTCCTCAACTGAAAATATCTTTTTTCTCGTGAGGGGAATATTTATGAGAGAGCCAACGAGCATCAAGAAAAATATTAAAACCACCGCCTCGTTTGGAAATCCGAGCCTTTCAAAGCCCAAAGTCACAACCTTAAAATAACCCAAAACCAGCAATAAAGGCAGGGCTAAAATAAAAGCAATAAATATTAAAATGCCGACGGGAAGAAATATCATTGGCATTGGCGGCGCAGGCATACTGCCTGCGCCAAAGCATAACTAATATTATTTTAATAATTCCAAAATTTTCAGTTCCAATTCGTCAGTTTGCGTGTTAAAAACCGCAAAAGTAGATTTTTGATAGAGACCGGCCGCCTCTCCCGGATTAACTAACCGGCAATCCCCTATCTTTTCTTCCCAGGGCCGATGGGTATGGCCGTAAAAAACCAAACCGTATTTGCCGCTTTTGGCCAGGCCTCTTGCCGGCTCCAAGTAATGTGTAAAAGCAATCTTTTTGCCATCCAAAACTATCTCCCCGTATTTTTCAAAAACTTTCGCATTGGGCAAAATATCGTAATCTTCTTTCCAGCCAAAATCAGCATTGCCTAACACTAATAACATTTCTCCTGGAAAACCGGAAAAACCGTCTTTAAGCGCAGACGGCCCAGCGACGTCTCCGCAATGAATAATAAAATTAATCTTCTCTTTTTTCAGCCAATCAACGATTTTCTTGATATTGGCCAAATTCCCGTGAGTATCGGCAATTATCGCTATTTTCATATTTATGATTTTCTTTTCTTTAATATTTCTTCTACTATTTTTCTTCTCCGCTCCTACGCTCCATGGCACTTTTTGTTTTTATTTCTGCATCCGCAGGGAATACTTGACAGATTTTATGGATATGCTATATTTCCAGAGTGCAGAGCCGGTTAGACTCCGTGCTCATGGCTCCCCAAAGATGTGGCCATTCAACGGTCACTACCACTTTGGGGATTTTTATTTCCCGTGACATTTTTTATAATTGGCAGCGAGGGAAAAATGAAAATTTATTTTCATTTTGACCGAACGAACCAATTTCAAGCGCTGTCATGCGCCATGACAACGCTTATATTTCTATGGTCTACCGCAGGGGTTTATAGGAGCTGGGGAGCTTTGCCCAGTCGAATTTTGCCCGCTTGCCCGTCTGCTGGACCGACCAACCGACGTATGCGGTATGTTTTTAATTTTCTCATTTTAGAAATTGCTCAATGTTTTTCTGATGTTCTTCGTAAGTTTTGGCACAGTGAATCTGCCCGCTTGAGTCGTGCAGATAATACAGACATTCTGTCTCGGCTGAATTCAGCACGGCATCAATGGCATCGAGCCCTGGGTTGCAGATCGGGTGAGGCGGAAGACCTTTGTTGCGGTAGGTGTTGTAGGGCGATTCAATCTGTTTATCTTCAACCTTGATCGGTGTCCACCAGCCGCCTTCGCTCGTGTAGCTGGTCAGCTGGACGTCGTAGCGTGCCTTGCCATAGTGAATGACGTCATCCCGCACATAC
>Ga0315294_10004563_pt1 | contig 15145 bp, 16 predicted proteins | sample YL17G13_40_MG_FD_203626 | JGI IMG/M metagenome (GOLD analysis project Ga0315294, IMG submission 203626) | Sediment microbial communities from Yellowstone Lake, YNP, Wyoming, USA - YL17G13_40 | ecosystem: Environmental > Aquatic > Freshwater > Lake > Sediment | place: USA: Wyoming | collected... | reverse complement strand
AGACGGACCCTATTGAACACTTGAACACTGAAGTCCATTTATATGTTAGGCAATACTTAGCCTATCAGGAGTGGGCAACGAGAGAGTAAAATAAGGGTAATAAGATGAAGACAAAGATATCGCCCGTAGTTGTTACAGTCTTGTGTTTACCCATATTATCCTTTTATGCATTTGGTCAAACTGAGAATAATGATGTTGATAGCAAGATAAGTAATAGGATACCTTTTTACTCTTTCGACGGTAAGCAGCGAGTAGACATGGACAAAGAAGAGTACAGAAAGAAGGTATTGCCCCGTAACATAAAGATGTGTTGGGCTAGGCCAGATCAGCTCTATTCTCTTATAGTTACTACCATTCAGGATGGGTTGCCCGCAGATGTTATAAAATCCGCAGAGCATCTTATCATAATCGATAAAGATTCTGAAAGAAGCAATGTTATATATGCTATTTTATTAGAAGAAACTGGCAATATTGATAAAGCAGAGCAAGTTCTTGATGGTTTTGTGCAGCGCCATGGGGAAACTGGCGTTGTGTTAACTAATCTTGCGAAGATATATGCTGAAAGAAGGCAGGATGAGAAGGCTGAGAAGACATTATGGCGCGGGTTAACCATTGACCCGAATCAGGAAAATGGAATGCTATGGTATGTGGCCAGGCAGCATGAACATAATGGCAAAGCTGGTTATATAGACGCGCTAAAAAAAATTTCCGATCTAAAAGGAAGTTGGCGTGCGCAATTGTATTTAGCGAGAGAATGTTTGGAGAAAAAGGACCTCGCCGGTGCCAAAGAATATTATACCAAGGTCCTTGCAATCGTATCAGATGAACCAGATGTGTTGACCATGATATCTGGCGATCTAGGTAATGGTGGATATAATCAGGAAATAGTAGATATTATTAGCCCTGTATATGATTCAAAGAAACAGGGCCCATACCCCGGTATAAATTTGATATTAGCATACATCAATCTTGGCGATCTTGATAAAGCAGATAACTTGGTCCGCAAACTAAAATCATTTTATAACCCGGTCATTCAACAGCGATTGACATATTTTCAAGAAAAGATAAAAGTATTAAAAGACAATTGAACGTGCCAACAATTGAACGTGTCATAATTGAACGTGCCTTTGAACGTGCCATCCTTTGAACGTGCCATCCCTCCGGGGGACACCCTACGCGATAGAATAATTTAAAATATTTGCAGCATTTTCGCCTCTTTTTACGTCTCTATAAGTGAGGCCATTTTGAACGTGCCATTTTGAACGTGCCATCCCTCCGGGGGACACCCTACGCCATTTTGAACGTGCCATCCCTCCGGGGGACACCCTACGCGATAGAATAATTTAAAATATTTGCAGCATTTTCGCCTCTTTTTACGTCTCTATAAGTGAGGGGACATAAGACATAAAAGGAGGCATTTTTATGGGCAGAAGACCCAGGCTACTGATCGATGGCGGGGTGTACCACATAACAAGCAGGGGGCATAATAGATACAGGCTTTTTCACGAGAATGAGGATTATAAGACATATAAAGATATTATTCGGAAGTACAAGGAACGATTCGAGTATGACGTTTTCCACTATTGCCTTATGCCTAACCATATACATCTGCTTCTTAAGATAGCGCATGGTCATGAGCTATCGCACCTCATGCAATGCCTGAATCAAGCATATGCCAAGTATTATAAGCGATCATATAAACTGATAGGCAATCTTTTCCAGGGTAGATATGCAAGCATGTTTGTAGATAAGGATTCTTATCTGTTAGAATGCGGCCGCTATATCGAAAGGAATCCTTTGCGCGCCGGCATGGTAAAAGATCCCTCAGAGTATGCATGGTCAAGCTGCAGGTTCTATACGAAAGGAGAAAACGATGATATAATAACTATCGATCCATTATATGGTGGGTTTGACGGTGGCACGGTAGAGAGGCGCCGGAAATACCACGAATATATATTAGAGGACAGGCCTTATGAATATATGGTGGATAGGGCAATGAGGTTGTAGGGTGTCCCCATATTGGATGGCACTGGTCACTGGGTTGGATGGCACTGGTCACTGGGCAAAACGTAGTGATCTCATAGTGCCGTAGGGGAGGTTTAAACCTCCCCTACGGCATTTTTGTGCCAATCTCTGTAAAAAGTTAAATTTCCTTAGTATTCCTATCCTATTGCCTACCAATTAGTTACATCATTATTGCACCGCCATGCACATTTCTAACACTTGACAACGCGCGAATATTAGGTATACTTTGTATCACTCTAGGGTAAATTAGGCGCCCTTATACAGCTATGTGTAAGGGCGTATCAGTCTGTATGAAAGAAGACTAAGCGACAAAGAAGGTGGTGTGTCTGATGCCTGAAGACAATGTCTTTACGGTACAGGATCTGGCGACTTATCTAAGGATGAAGCCGGTAACTATCTACAAGCATGCCAAGCTTGGCAAGCTCCCCGGTTTCAAGGTAGGAGCCAATTGGCGGTTCAAGAAGTCGACGATCGACACTTGGATAGCCAAGCAAGAAGACCACGAGAATAGCCATAACTCATAGACCCGGCCGCAAGATAGAGGCCGGGTTTTGTGTTGTATGGGCACTCGTCGGTCTGGAGACTCAATATAAAGATACTATGGATAATCCCAAATTTTGCGATAGTAAAATTTGCCCCGAAGGGGTTGCACGACAAAATCCAATAAGGATTTTGTCGGCTTTGCAAGGTATCCCGGATTTTTCTCCGAACAATTCTATGCAGGCGCAAAATTTTGGATACCTCGCGAAACAGGCAAAATTCTCTTCGAATTTTGCCTCGCGACCCCTCACTGCCGCTCGGGGCGGATTTTTCTGTGGAAAAATCAGGGATAAAAGAGTGGTGATAACAGGAATAGGAGTGCTCGCTTCGAACGCAGCGGGCAAGGAGGCCTTCTGGCAGGCGCTTCGGGATGGTAAGTCAGGCGTCAAGAAAGTGACGCTCTTTGACACGCAGACGACGCGGGCGAAGACTGCAGGCGAGATGAGCGACTTTAAAGCAGAGGACTATCTGGGAGAGAAGGGATTGAGGACATTCGACAGGTCCACCAAATTGGTTCTTTCTGCCGCGAAATTGGCCCTCGATGATGCGAGCCTCAAATTCCCGCTCGATGAGGACATGTCGCTACGGACAGGCGTCGCCCTGGGGTCTACGCTCGGAAGCGTCTGGTCGATCAGCGAATTCGATAAAGAGGGTTTGCGGGAAGGACCGCGTTCGGTCAACCCCGCGCTCTTTCCTAACACCGTTATCAATGCGCCGGCAAGCCAGATTTCGATACGTTACAACATCAAGGGTTTCAACACCACCATATCGACAGGTTTTTCGGCAAGCCTCGATGCGATCGATTATGCGGCTAACTTCATAAAATTATACGACTATGATATCGTCTTGTCCGGAGGTGTTGAGGAGCTGTGCCTGCAGACGTTCCTGGGGTTTCATAAAATCGGCCATCTGGCAGGCTCGCGAGAAGGAAAAGCCGAAGTCAACTGCCCCTTTGACAAGAGGAGGAACGGCATCATATTCGGTGAAGGCGCGTGCATCCTTATATTAGAGGATATGGAGCATGCAAAAAAACGTGGCGCGACTATCTATGCCGAAGTCCTAGGCTACGGCACAAGCTTTGACCCGAAGAGCAAGAATATATACAGCCCGAAGGCAGAAGGCGCGGAGCGGGCGATCAGGTACGCATTGGAAGACGCGCATCTGACGTCACGCGATATAGAGTACATCTCGGCGACCGGCAATTCGACGCTCGACTGTGACGTCATGGAGACGCGTGCGGTCAACCGTGTCTTCGGCGATAAGGCGAAGAAGGTCCCCATAAGCTCGATAAAATCGATGATCGGCGACTGTTTCAGCGCGAGCGGCGCCATGAATGTCGCCGCATCGATAGGCGCGATGTGGAAAGGTTTTATTCCACCGACCATCAACTATAAGGAGAAGGACGGCCGCTGCGACCTCGACTACGTGCCGAACAAAGCGCGCCAAGCGAAGATTCGTAAGGTGCTCGTCGATTCGTTTACGCCAACTGGGGTCAATTCGAGCCTCGTTATAGGTAAAACATGAAAGCGCAGATGATCACAGATAATGCGGATATCAGGGTATCAGATAATCAGGGTGAAGGATATCAGGACAACCAGGATATCAGGGAAAACCCGATATCCTGATACGCTGATACCCTCTACCTGATAACCTGATATGCTGATAACCGTTTAAGCAATTGGGTATGTAATAATCTTCGATAAATATAAGGGGACAGATGAAGAAGAACGTGCTTATCACCGGAGCCACAGGATTTTTGGGAAGCTATTTATTGAAGCAGCTCCTGGATAACGATGACATTACGCCAATTGTTCTTGCGCGGGACAAAAAAGGCGAGAAGGCCGCAGCGCGCGTGCATAAAACGCTTAAATATTTTTACGGCGATGATGCGTCAAAAACGATGATGAAGCGCGTCAAAATAGTCGACGCGCATATTGATAAGAAATACGTCATCCTGGACCACGAGATGCGCGAGTTGCTCATTGAGGAAGTCGATGAGATATATCACTCCGCTGCCATAGCGGAATTCAGGATCCCGCTGGACAAAATAAGGAAAACGAATGTCGAAGGCACCAGGCACATGCTCGAATTCGCCATGCAATGCAAGGAGAACGGCCATTTTAAGAAATTTAATCATATCAGTACGACCTTTGTGGTCGGTACAAGACCCGGTGTCTTTCACGAAGACGAACTCGATGTAAAGCAAAAATTTAATAATACGTACGAACAGTCAAAATATGAAGCAGAACTTGTGGTCCATGAATATATGCAGAAAGGTCTCGATGCGACTATCTTTCGCCCCAGCATCCTTACCGGTGATTCAATGACCGGTAAGACGTCAAATTTTAAGATGTTATATCAGCCGCTCCACTTTTTTGCGGCTGAACTATTTCCCGCGATACCTGCGGACAGAGGGACCCAGTTTAATTTAATCCCTGTCGATGCTGTGGCCGAAGAGATCGGTATACTGGCTGACGATGACGAAAGCCCTGGAAAGACGTACCACATCGCACATGCAAGTACCGTTTCCGCGGGACAATTCATCGATATCGCGAGCGACTTCTTCGGATTTCGGGCGCCGCAATTTATTCCTTTGAAAGATTTCGACATGACCCGCCTCACCGTGGTGCAAAAGAGCCTCATTGGCCCATATATACCGTATTTCAACTATAAAACGTCGTTCGATACAACGAAGGCAAAGAGGATATTGGATAGGGTAGGGTTTCGATGTCCGATGGTCGATGAAGAGGTCTTATTGAAACTCTTCAAATATTGCGCTGACACGGGATTCATAAAGAGGAAGAGACAGCATGTCATTGCAGGGTAAAGTTGCGATCGTGACAGGCGGCACCCGTGGTATCGGAAGGGCCATCGTTTTTGAGCTCATCAATGCAGGGGCAAAGGTCGTCTTCACCTATATAAAAAGCGACGAATCAGCAGCGATCGTGCTCGATGAGATCAAAGAATTGAAAGGTGATGCCGAAGCGATGAAAGCGGATGTGAAGATATATAGCGAGGCGAAAAGGGTAGTTGAAGAGACCTGCAATAGATATGGCACAGTCGATATACTGGTGAATAACGCCGGCATCCTGAAAGATAAGGCCCTCATGATGATGGAGCCCAGCGATTGGCAGGATGTGATAGATACGAACCTCACCGGTTATTTTAATATGGCAAAAGCGTGCATAGTCACGATGATGAAGCAGAAGAGCGGCAATATTATCAATATCTCATCGGTCGCAGGCCTGATAGGACTGCCGCGCCAGACAAATTACTCGAGCGCAAAGGCAGGGATCATAGGCTTTACAAAGTCGCTCGCGAAAGAAGTCGCATCTTATCATATCAGGGTAAACGCGATCGCACCGGGGATGATCGAGACGGATATGACGAAAGATCTGAAGAAGAAGGATGAGTTCGTGAAGAGCATACCCTTGGGGCGATTCGGGAAACCGGACGAAGTGGCGAAAGCCGTATCGTTTATCGCAAGCGGCGTATCAGGATATATCACAGGCCAGGTCATTAAAGTTGATGGCGGATTGGCCATCTAACTAAGGAGGCCTCCATGGCAACAATTACTATCGGTACTCTTGAGAAAGAGATACGATCATTAGTGGCAAATATCCTTGAGATAAAAGAGGATGCCATCAAGCCGGATATGAAGTTTGTGGAAGAGCTTGGCATGGACTCAATGATGGCGCTTGAGATACTTGCATCCGTGGAGAAGAAGTATAAGATCAAAATACCGGAAGAGAATCTGACCAAAGTCACCAGCCTTAACAGCATGGTGGAATTGGCGCGAAAACTTATTGAAAAGAAGTAGGGTATGTCCAAAAGAAGAGTTGTAGTGACAGGGATCGGAGTGGTGAGTTCCATAGGCATTGGCAAAGACGCCTTCTGGAAGAACTTGATAGCAGGGAAATCAGGAATAAGCGAGGTCGAATCATTCGATACATCAAAATATGAAAATCACCGCGGCGGAGAGGTTAAGGATTTTGATCCCTTAGAGTACATAGAGAGCAGTAACGTGAAGAACGTAGGGCGCGGTTCTCAATTCGCTATTGCGGCAGCCAGGATGGCAATAAAAGATTCCGGTATCGATATTAATGGCCTCAATAAAAGTAGGATAGGTGTCATCATTGGCACTACGATGGCAGACGCCCAGCGCATAGAAGAGATGGATAAGACATGGGTCGAATCAAGCGAGAAGGACGTTGATGCAAAACTAATACCGCAATATCCGGGCAGCGTAATGGCCTCAAATGTTGCGTTCAATTTAGGCCTGGAAGGCCCAAATATCTCTATACCGACTGCATGCTCGGCCGGCAACTACTCGATCGGGTATTCGTTCGATTTATTGGCAGAGGGTAAGACAGAGTATATGTTAGCGGGAGGGGCTGACCCATTTTCGCGGATCGCATTCACAGGGTTTAACCGGCTATTTGCTGTCGCGCCAGAAAAATGCCAGCCGTTCGATAAGAATAGAAAAGGGATGATGGTGGGAGAGGGCGCAGGGGTATTAGTATTGGAGTCGCTCGAGAGTGCGAAGAAACGCAAAGCGGATATTTATGCCGAAGTTTTAGGGTATGCATTAAGTTGCGATGCGCACCATATGACTGCACCATCAGTCGATGGAATAAAAATAGTCATGAAAAATGCCATGAAACATGCACGGATATCTCCTGATAAAGTCGATTATATTTCGGCACACGGGACTGGAACCCCTTCCAATGATAAAGCCGAGTGTTCTGCAGCGAGACAAGTATTTAAAGAAATATACAAGGATATACCTATGAGTTCGATCAAATCGATGCTCGGTCATACCATGGGCGCTGCAAGCGCGATAGAAGCGATGGCATGTTGCCTTGCCATAAAAACTAGCATCGTTCCCCCGACCATCAATTACGAGACGCCGGATCCCGAATGCGATATTAATTGTGTGCCCAATACGGCGCGGAAAAAAGTCGTGCGCGTTGCGCTCAATAATTCCCTGGCGTTTGGAGGGAACAATGCGTGTGTGGTAATGAAAGAATATTTACCGGAGACACGGTATGGATAAAGAGATCGAAAAGAATCTTATTGACTCATTCCAGGTAGATGGCGGATTTATCGTTCACGACTGCGAGATGTTAAGGAAGATATTTAAGGCTTATGGCGTCGATCCGACAAAGTCTACCGATAGAAGGATATTTGATATTGAAGGAATAGTTCATTTTTTTCAAACGGGCGTGGTTGACCTATTTAATAAATTAAACATAGGAATAGATGATTATGTATTAAGTTGCGGTGACGGTAGCGGTGCTCCTTCACGACTTTTAGTGAAATTGACTGGTTGCAGGGTGGTCGGAGTCGATATTAACTCGGATCAGGTAATAAAAGCAAAAGAGTGCGCTGTTTTGCATGGGGTACAAGATAAGACCGAATATTATGTACAGAATGTTGAAGAACTATCGTTAGATAAGAAAATTTTCACGAAAGCTTTTTGTAACGAAACATCCTGTCATTGGCAGGATAAGGAGAAATCATTTGCACGGATAAGCACACACCTTAAGAAGGGCGCTAAGATAGGTTTTAATGAATGGTTAAAAGGAGATAAGGGCTCATTGAACGATGCGTATTATTTAATCCCAGAATTTACGCCGCTTTATAAAAAGGGAGTCTGGTTTCAAGAAGACATGAGCACATATAAAAAATTGTTGGGAAAAGCAGGGTTTCATATTCTGGAAATGACGGAATGTACCGATGAGATTGATGTGCGGATAAGAGCACGACTGAAAATAAATAAACGTGATTTGGATGCCTATGTAAGCGCTATGGGAGAAAAGGCACTTGAGATCGGCTGGAATTATTATAAGGGCATGCTATTGACGCATTATGATTATTTAAGATATGGTGTTATTATTGGTGAGAAAAAGTAAATATTAACATATTTTATGATACCTAGGTGGCTTCACGCGACTATTGTATGAATAATAAATACGATGTAATCATTATTGGGGCTGGCATAGGAGGCCTATCGGCAGGGACGTATCTAAGTAAGGCCGGATATCGTGTTTTGATCATAGAGAAACAGCGTCATGCCGGTGGGTATTGCAGCTCATTTAAAAGAAAGGGATTTGTGTTTGATTCTGCCGCGCACGTAGTAGGAAGTTATAATAAAAATTGTTCTTTTTGGAATTTGATTAGGAAATTAGATATTGACGTAGATTTTATTCGAATGTGTCCTACAGATAGAATACGCTTTAAAGGTGAAGAGACCATTGAAATACCTGTGGATTATAAGGAGTATGTCGAATATTTAAAAAATATGTTTAGCAAGGAAGTGTCTCAGATCGATGCATTCTTTCTTGAATTGTGTAAAATGACCAATCCATTATATGCATCCAGCGTGGTAAAAAAATACGCCCGTTTAACATATCAACAATATCTGGATTCATATTTCAGTGATGACAGATTAAAAAGCATTCTTTCGGCTTACTGTGGCTTTGTAGGCCTGCCACCTTCAGAAGCATCCGCATTGGCCGTATTATTTACTTTTAAAATGTTTTTAATCGAAGGCGCTTATTATCCAAAAGGCGGAGCACAATCACTGGCAGATGCTTTTGTTTCCCGCTTTATAAAGAATGGAGGCGAAATAATATTTGATAACGAGGTAAACAGCATAATGATTCATGAGGGCGTGGCTACTGGTATAGCCGTGAGGAGTGGCGAACAATATTACGCTGATAGCGTGATTTCAAATATTGATGCGAATAAATCATCGCTTATTATCAATGATACATCAAAAATAAACACGCGCGATTATCTCTGTATAAAACGTAATAAATACAAAGTTGGCATGTCTTGTTTTATCATATATCTGGCGACTAATGCTCACGTTGAAACAGCCGGTAAAAACGGATGGTATTATGATTCCATTGATATAAATAGGACTTTTAAAGATTTAATATATCTACACATACCTTCCAATTACGACAATACAGTAACAAAAGAAGGTTGTAATGTGATAATAATGATAATTCCCTATATGGGATGCCCGGAAGATGCCAAAGACTGGAATAGGGTCAAGAAAGAGTTGACCGATCAGTATTTGCGTAAATTGAATGTCATATTCCCGAAATTGTCATCGAATATTTTAGAAATAGATGCAGCGACGCCTGATACGCTACAAAGGTATACTTCGAATACCCTGGGATCCGCATATGGCTGGAGACAAAATCCGGAACAAATGTATTTAAACGCATTTCCGGCTGTAACATCTATAAAAGGGCTGTATTTAGCGGGTCACTGGACATTTCCGGGTGGTGGCGTCGTCTCTGTCGCAATATCCGGGCTCAATGCGGCGCGGCATATTACGAGAGGTGCGTCAGGAAAAGTCATGCATGAGATGAATTGGAAGTCGTCTCGGATGTAATATGTGATTCAAAAAGGAAACGATAATAATGAATAATCACCTAATATATGGATTGCCGCCTTTTCTTGCAGGGATCTTCATTTTGATATTAGGGTATTTCATTTATCAAGATAATAAAACCCTGGCTCGAAATAGAGCAATATCCATAATGTGTCTTGGGGCCAGCATTTGGTTATGTTGCTACGCGGTCAATTACTTAATCCCAAATAACGAGAGACTGAATATCTTTTTATCTCGATTCAGTTATCTTGGCGTAACCACCATATGGGTTTCATACCTGCATTTTACAGTCGAATTCTTACATCTTAAAGCAAAAAAGATATTAATATTGACTTACATATTTGCATTTGTCACAGGAGGGTTAGCGTTATTTACCGATTTAGTTGTTGTCGATAATTATCATTACTTTTGGGGGCCGTATCCAAAAGCAGGAATACTGCATCCGCTATGTCTGATCTATGCTTTATATGTCTGGATTTATTGTATCACGCAGCTATTTAAAGCATACCAAAATAAGCATAATTTATATTCATCGATTGAAGTTAACAGGATTAAATATGTTTTCTGGTCATATTTTATCGCCAACAGTGCAGCTATTGACTATATACAAAATTATGGATTTGAATTTTATCCCTTCGGATTTATCAATATTTCGACATTTGTATTTATCATGACGTACGCTATTTTGCGTCACCAGCTTCTGGATATTGAAGTTGTAATAAAGAAGACGCTTGTATTCGCAGGTCTTTTCGCCTCAGTCTTCGCGATGCTGGTACTTCCAACTCTTATCATCCAGGAATACCTCTTACGCGGTGCAGGACAGACCGCACGCCTTATCGGCCTCACCATATCAGGTATCGTTATCATCCTCACCATGCGCAGGATCGAGACCTTCCTTATTAATGTCACCGACAAATACCTCTTCCAGAAGAGATACGACTATAAAGAGCTCCTGAAGACCTTCACTTCAGAAGTGTTGACCGTCTTGAATCTCGATGAGTTGGTGAACCTGACCGTCAACAAGCTTGAGGAGACCATAAAGCTCAAATCCTCCGCGGTATTGCTCTTCGATGATGAGAAACAGCAGTTCAATGTCGTCGCTTCCTATAATATAAAGGACCCGTCTGTGACGCTCGTCAGACCAGACGGTATCGTCACCTTTATGGACCAGACGCACGGCTACATCCTTATTAAAGAGCTCCACCAGAAGAAGATCACCATCCCTATCTCCATACAGGAGATCATCGATAAGCTGAACGCCGAGCTCATCATCCCCATGGTCATGCATGAAGAGGTGATCAGCGTATTATCACTCGGCAAGAAGAAGTCCGATGAAGACTACACCGATGATGACCTTGATATACTTCTGCCGCTCGCCCGTACCCTTGCCATTGCCATCTCCAATGCCCAGCTCTTCGATGAACTCGGCAAGACCCAGGCAGAGGCAGCCCAGAGAGAGAAGATGGCGGTCATCGGGACGCTTTCGGCAGGCATCAATCACGAGATATGTAATCCCCTCGGTATCGCGCGAGGGCAATGCGAAGCGTTCCTTCTCAATATAAAAGACGGCCTGTATAAAGATAAGACGCAGCAGGATCTTTTGAATAAGGCGATGGAGATCATGACGCTGGTGATGAAACAGTCAGACAGGGCGACATCTATCACGAAGAAGCTGTCGACATTCGCGAAGCCCTCAAAGGGCGAGATGGAGATCGTCGATGTCGAGAAGGAGGTCGACGAGACGGTCGGGCTCGTAGGCTATGAGCTCAAACTTGAGAAGATCGAGATCGAAAAGAAGATCGATGGGGCGTTGCCGAAGATATTCGTCGATAAGAAACAGTTTGAGGAGGTCCTCTTCAATCTTATCCGAAACGCAGGTCAGTCGATAGGCGAGAAGGGCAAAGTCACGGTCGCCGCGCGCGAAGAGAGGGGCAGGGTCATCATCGATATTCAAGATACGGGTTCAGGCATACCGCCGGATAAGGTCAACCAGCTCTTCAACCCGTTCTTTACGACAAAGGATCCCGGAAAGGGTACGGGGCTTGGCCTCTTCATCGTCCGCCAGGTCGTGGAGAAGAACGAAGGCCGCATCTATCTCAAGGAGACGAAAGTCGACGAGGGGACGACGTTCACGGTCGAGTTTCCTGCGATGGTATCGGAGAGGGCGAAGGTATCGAAAGTATAGAAGCGTATATCAGGATATCAGGAGATCAGGGTGGAGGATATCAGGAAATCAGGGTATCAGGATAGGAAAATAGCGGGATTTGAGAAGCTATGGGTATGGCAAAAAGCGCATGTTCTCATGCAAGAGATTCACAGGTTTTGCAAAACATTGCCGCGAGAAGAAAGGTTCAGATTGAGGGACCAGACCGAGCGATGCTCATCATCAGTATGCGATAATATAGCGGAAGGGTACTCCTCGTACTACTATAATGATAAGATCAAGGGGTTTAATGTTGCGCGGAAGGAAGCGGGAGAAACACAAAATCAGATACGCAAGCTGGAAGGCAAAGAGTATCTCGACTCAAAGCGTTCTCAGAAATGGGTAGAAGCATATGAAGAGGTAATCAGAGGTATTAACGGTTATATCAGATATGTCAGGGGTAAGAGGGGTGATAAGAGATAGTTATTACCTGATACCTGATATCCTGGTACCCACTCCCTGATAACCTGATTTCCTGATATACGATTTAATAAAGCAACCTTAACCTCTGGAGTTGACAGGCTATGACGAAGCCACGAATAGTCGCAATAGACGACGAAGCTGACTTCATCGACATGATGCAGAGCTACTTCAGTCTGCGGGGGTACGAGATACATGTGGCGGTACGCGGGGCGAGGGGGATAGAGCTCATCAAAGAGAAGAAGCCTGACGTCATCGTGATCGACCTCAAGATGCCCGGCATCGACGGCGATGAGGTCCTGACGCTGGTACAATCGATGAAGCCGGCGCCGAAGGTCATATTCGTGACCGCGTATGACGACGGAGGCAAGACGAAGGCGCGCTTATTTCGCATGGGCGCATTCGCGTATTTCGATAAGCCGATACCATCACTCAAGGAGCTTGAAGACACAGTCAATAAAGCCGCCGCTCATTAACCAACAAGAGGAGTTGTATGCGCAAAATTCTTGTCGTAGATGACGAACACGATGTTTGCGATTTTGTGAAGAACTTCTTTAAGGATAGGGGATACGCGGTCTTTACGGCGCTCAACGGCGAAGAGGCGTTGTCGATCAGCAAGAAGGAGAACCCCGACATCGTGCTTTTGGACGTGAAGATGAAAGGCATGGACGGGATCGCGACCTTGAAACATTTACGAGCGCTTAATAAGAAGATGCGGGTGATCATGGTGACCGCGGTCGACGACCAGGATAAGATCAATGAGGCGTCGCGGCTCGGCGCGTGCGATTATATCACCAAACCGCTTATCCTTGATCATCTGGAAGTCACCGTCACGCGAAACCTGGAGCCGGCAGACCTATGAGTACGAATAAGAATACCCCGAGCTGGTCGAACATGCATAAGTGGTTTGTCGAGAAGCTCGCCAACCATGATGGCGGGATATCGCCGTTAGAGAGGGCAGGAAATTCGTTGCCCGGAAACCGGTCGCTTGAGGGAGGGCTGGCGCGGCAGGATTACCAGACGTTCCTCGAGACGGCATCGCGCACGATGATCAGGTTCAAGAAGCCCGAGCATTTGATCAAGATGATCGTGCGCACGATTGACGAGCAGCTGAAGGTGACGCATACGGCGGTATTACTCTATAAGGAGCAGAAGCAATCATACGTATTGATAGATTCGAAAGGTACGGGAGGATTGAAAATCCCCGTAGGTTTTATTCGGATGCCGATAGAAAGCGCCCTCATCAAGGTCTTCAGCGAGAAGAACAACTTCCTCGTATCGGAGACCGGCATCCTCAATTACAGCGATGTCATCAACTGCCTGCGCAACCGTGAGATCCTCGAAAAACAGTCCGAGCTCTACGACAATCTCCTTGTCATCAAGAAGCAGATGGACCAGGTGAAGGCAAACCTGTGTGTGCCATGTTATTTCAAGAGGGACCTTTTAGGCATCCTGGTCTTGGGCGATAAGATATCGGGAGAGCCTTTTACGCGCGACGAAATGGGTTTCTTCGTGACACTCGCGAACGACGCGGCGATGGCGATCGCGAACGCCCAGCTCATCGAAAACCTGCAGTCGAAGATCGAAGAGATCAAAGACCTCTATATCCGCGAGCATCGGATATTCATACACACCGCGATCGCGCTTGCGGCGGCTATAGATGCGCGCGATCCGTATACGCATGGCCATACGGAACGCGTGACCACATACTGCCTGGCGATCGCAAAGGAGCTTGAAGGGATACCTGAGGTCGCCAGGTATAGGAACTTCAGAGAGACGCTCCAGATATCGGCGCTCCTGCATGATGTCGGCAAGATCGGCGTGCCTGACCACATATTGAAGAAGCAGAACCCGCTCACACCCGAAGAGTACGAAGAGATCAAGAAACACTCGATTATAGGCGCCGCGATATTGAACCCGATCAAGGAATTGAGCGACGTCATGAAAGAGGTGAGGCATCATCAGGAGTGCTTTGACGGGTCGGGGTATCCTGATGGTCTCAAGGGCGACGATATTCCGCTCATCGCGCGCATCATCGCGGTCGCAGACGCGTTCGACGCGATGACGACGAACAGGCCCTACCGTAAGAAGAGGGAGTTCGAAGAAGCGATCAAAGAGTTGAAGAGGACATCCGGGACGCAATTCGATCCGATCGTGGTAAGCGCATTCCTTTTAGCCTACCAGAAGGGGAACATCGTCACCAATAACGGCTACCGCAAGGGGAGCGACTTCAAATAAACCTCGTACCTGATCCAGGACTCGGCTATGTAGGGGACATTTAAATGTCCCCTACGATCGATTCATAAGCTTTAAATAATAAGGTCTGAACTAAATATTGTTAAGTATATCTTACTATTGTATATCTTTACGCATGACATAACTCATTGATATATAATAAGATACAAAATATGTATCAATGTAAATCTTAGATTGTCATACTCCTACCTTGACAGCATCATATCTCGTGATATACTCCTTTTGCCTCTCACTAAATAAAATGATTTAGAATCGCACTCATCTATTCTCGGTTACAATGCTTGGCGCTT